>OLPT01000302.1_pt1 | contig 40604 bp, 46 predicted proteins | sample 1673051 | NCBI WGS metagenome assembly OLPT01 (sample SAMEA3136750, study PRJEB25190) | human gut metagenome | biome: human gut; feature: human-associated habitat; material: faeces | place: Austria | collected 2013
GCTTTTTTCTCGCTGTACTGTTCAGTTTTCAAAGAACCATCGCTCTAAGCGACTTAAATAACATACCACACAAAAATGCTTCTGTCAACAATATTTTATTTATGTTCATTGCCTTCCATGCGAGTTGTCCTGCCTAACAAATTTTGTAAAATTATCATCGTGCTGGCCGTCTGACAATTCCATTTCCTGTATTCTCACATTTTTTTATCGCGTTTTCTTTGTATATAACTGCAAATTTTGTGTCTGTTTTTATTAAGTACATGTACAGGATGAAAATATCCTTTACTATGTTTTATTGATACCTATAAAGCAGTCCTGTATGAACGTTTGTTATGATGTTCGATACGATAAAATAGCAACCCAAACCAGCCTAAAGCAGTCGGCAAAAAGAAATTATTTCACCATAATCGTTGCCAGGGAGTACTTATCCTTTTCTTTTCATTCATGTCCGTACGGTACTGGATTACAAACGCATTATTATCTATCTTGATCATCCCTTCGATATGCATATCATTACCAAGCGTTTCCTCATTTTTTACTTTTCCAAGAAATGCACCGTCTGCCTTGCCAAAGACGTAACATAAATCGTCAGACACTGCCACAATGAGATATTTGGCAAAACCACAAGATGCGGGCATTGGAATCTATAATAAATAAGATCTATCCCTATTTTTATCATACAGAAAAAATAACCTGTAATAAGTTTACAGGCTTTCAATTTCGTAAATAACTATTTATATTATGAAATAAATTTTATTATTATCAAAATTATTATCAAAAATAAGTATTCATTTTCTTAACCGATTTATTTCAATAGCTTTGTGGCAGGAAATACATGGGATCCACTGCTTCTCCATGAATACGGACCTCATAGTGGCAGTGAGGACCGGTACTGTTTCCTGTGCTCCCCATAAGAGCAATCATGCTTCCCTGATCCACATGCTGTCCTTCATAAACCAAAACAGCGGAATTATGCCCATACCGCGTAACAATACCATCGGCATGTTTTACTTCCACAAGGTATCCGTAGCCGCCGACCCAGCCTGCCTGCGTGACAGTCCCCGCAGCAGTCGCAGAAATAGGTGTGCCGTAATCGCCAGCAATATCTACTCCTTCATGGAAGGTAGATCCGATACCGCCAGGACTGGTCCTGTATCCGTAGTAGCTGGAAATAGGACCCGCAACTGGCCATATGTTCGGCGTTTCCGCCGTGGGATTTACAACAGAGCTGACAGCACCGTAGGCCTGGTTCATAAATTCGGAACGGAGTGCGACGACAAGACGTATCTGCTTATCTAAACGTTCATCAAGGCGGCGCATTTCTTTCAAAAGTTCCCCCGGCGTTTCCGAAACAACAATTTTCTCGCCATCTGCCTTCTTATCGTCCGTCGTCTTTGCTATGTCTGGAACAGTGGAAGCGCCGCCAATACCGCCGGTTCCTGTATTTTCAGGCATGGTTCCGCCATTCGTACGAACGAGCTCCTGCAGTTGTCCGCTAATTTTCTCTACGGTTTTGGCTTTATTTTCAAGAGCCTGCATTTTCTCATCCGCCATCTTAAGCTGGCCCCGGTAAAGCTCATTTTCCGCATGGAGAGCGGTTGTACTGTATGCCGCCCATCCCGCCAAGCCGGCAGAAAGAACGAGAAGCACCACTGCCGCACCACCAAAAATTTTCAATTTCTTAAATTCTTCAGATGAAAATATGACTTTCACTTCACCTGTTTCTTCGTTTTTCTCTTTAATCATCCACTCACCTGCCAATCTATTTCAAGGAAATATCCCTGCTGCTTTTCATTATTTCTATCTAGTTTAAGTTGTTAAGTAATTAATTTTTAGAATTATTTTTTAATTGATTTTATCATCTCCTTTATTTCAATTAATTCTTTATAAATCACTTCTTGATTACATAACGTTTCTTGATGAAGTTCTTTGATTAATTCTTCCAATTTTTGTGTCTTGTCTTCTATCTGCTGTTCTAGTTGAAAGTAATAATATCGATTATTCATAAAATCCTCTTTTTCAAAGATATTTTAATTTCTTTCTTCAACAATAATGCCTTCATTAATTAATAATTCTCTTCTACCTGATGAAGTATCCAATATTCTATTAAATCTATCTAAGTCATGTGGATAAGTTATTCGGTATAATATTCTTTTACCTTCTTGTAAACACGACTCTCTAAATTCACTATCATCCATCTCACCTGCCAATCTATTTCAAGGAAATATCCCTGCTGCTTTTCATTATTTCTTTTCTGTCCGGTCAATACGCCGGGCAGATGGATTTTCATCATTTTTCTCTTTGTCGGCACGGACTGCATCTTCTGCCTTTTTTGCCACATCAGGCATAAGCGTATTCAGCGCTATACCGATACTTTCCGCTTCTTCTGCGGAAAGTGCTTCCCTACATTCACCACCGGTCACAGCTTTTGCATAAATGCGGGACGCATCATGACCAGCCAGAGAAGAAAGGACGACGCCATTATTTTTGCCGTCCAGAAGGGTAAGAGAAAAGGAAAGTTTATCTCCTGTTTCATCAAAAGCATCATATCGCACCAAACCAATTTTCTGAAAAGATTTCAGCTGCATCGTAGCCAGAAGCTCCTGCTGATGAAGCATACCCTGGGAAGATTCCACCATATCCCGAAGTTCCCGTACTTCTGTGGACAACTTCATTTCGATGGAACCGCCGTCTTCACCCATCATAAAATATTTATATTTCCTATACAGACGATTCACCTTAGCCCGGAGCCAAAAAAACTGGAGAATAAGAAATACCAGTAAAACCGCAAGAATCGTGCCGATTACGGAGAGTATGAGCTGATAATTGATATTGAATTCTAAGATATCCATGGATTCATTTATTCTCCCTGTTTGAGAAGTTTTGTAATACGTTCAAATTCTTTGTCACTTTTAAAAGAAATGGAAATGGTGCCTCTGTGACTGTTTTTCCCTTTTCCCACTTTAATTTTTACACGGGATCCTACGGCATTCACCAGATCTTCTTCCAGCGCACGGAGATACGCATCCGCTTTATCCGCAGGCTTTCGCTTTTGTCCGTCTTTTTCACGGCGGAGGATTTCCTCGATACGCCGTGCGGAAAGATCTTCTTCCACAATTCGGCGCGCAAGCGCGATCTGCTCGGCAGGTGTTTCCAATCCTAAAAGGGGACGCGCCTGTCCCGCCGTCAATTTCCGCTCCAAAAGAAGGCTTTTTACCTCTTCAGAAAGCTCCAGAAGCCGCATCATATTCGTCACATAGGAACGGCTCTTACCGATAAGGTTTGCCATCTTTTCCTGTGTAAAATGATATTCACTGATCATCCGCTGATAGGCAAGTCCTTCCTCAAGAGGATTCAGATCTTCACGCTGCAGATTTTCAATGAGGGCAATTTCCGCTGTTTCCTGATCGCTGTAATCGCGGACAAGAGCAGGTATTTCCACAAGCCCCGCCAGCTGGGCCGCTCTTAAACGACGCTCGCCGGCAATAAGTTCATATCCGCTGTCTTTTTTTCTTACAATAACCGGCTGGACGACGCCGTGTTCCTTGATGGATTCCGCCAGAGCATTTAAAGATTCCGGCTCAAATTCACGCCGCGGCTGCCATTCATTGGGAACAACAAGGGAAATGGAAATACTTTCGGTATTCTTTTCTTCCATCACTTCTCTTCCGAGCAGCTCTCCCAATCCTTTTCCCAGTCTTTTGGTCTTAGACACGTTTAATCACCTCACGGCACAACTTTTTATATGCTTCCGCCCCCTTGGATTTCGGCGCGTATGTAAGTATAGGTTCACCAAAACTCGGCGCTTCCGATAACTTCACTGATCGGGGAATTACTGTACGGAAAACTTTATTTCCAAAATATTTCTTCACTTCATCAGCTACCTGAAGGGATAAATTCGTCCTGCCGTCAAACATCGTCAGTAATATGCCCAGTATAGATAAACCCGGATTCAGCTTACGTGTCACGACCTGTACGGTTTTCACCAGCTGGGAAAGTCCTTCAAGCGCATAAAATTCCGCCTGAATGGGGATAAGTATTTCCTGCGATGCTACAAGAGCGTTCAGCGTCATAAGACCTAAAGAAGGAGGGCAGTCAATCAAAATGAAATCATATTTATCGCGTACCTGATCCAGTTTTCTTTTCATAAGAAATTCCCGTTTTTCCATGGAAACCATTTCAATTTCAGCCCCCGCCAAATCAATGGAAGCGGGGAGAATGGATAATTTCTTTATGTCTGTCTTGACGACGGCTTCTTCGATGGAGACATCATCCAAAAGCACATCATACAGCGTTTCCTCGAACTCCACATCTTTGCTGAGTCCGCTGGTGGCGTTTCCTTGGGAATCCGCGTCCACAAGCATCGTCTTATATCCTTTGTCCGCCAGGAACGCAGCCAGATTTACCGCTGTTGTGGTTTTTCCCACGCCGCCCTTCTGGTTAATGATACTGATGATCTTCCCCATAGCTTACATCCTTTCACAGATAGTTCATATTATTATACCATAAGGAGACGATTTATTTTATCTCCTTATGTTTCACGTGAAACATAAGGGGTTTCCCAATCTTCTTCCTTATTCTGCTATAATCTATTTATACTTTTGAAATAGGGTTACAAAAATACTTACGAAAGGGCCGATTCTTATGTCTCTGACCTTTTTACATATATTGATTATCTCCGCCACGGTCTTTGCCGTCATTGGAAGTGGCTTTTATGTTTCCCGTTCCGTAAGATCCTCCGCAGGGTACAGCGTCGCGGGGCGAAGCGCGGGGGCCTCTCTTGTCGCAGGAAGCATCGCGGGAACGGTCGTCGGGGGAGGCGCTACGGTAGGTACGGCACAGCTGGCTTACTCTTTTGGCCTTTCCGCATGGTGGTTTACCCTGGGAAGCGGTATCGCTTTTATCCTTATGGGTATTCTCTATGCCAAACGGCTTCGCAATACAGCACTGGAAACAATTCCTCAATATCTGGAACTTTATTACGGAAAGAAGGCCGAGATGCTTTCTTCCATTATTTCTTCCATCGGTATCCTTCTGTCCGCTGTTGCCAGTTCACTGCCGGGCATAGAGATCATTTCCGCCCTTTTCGGGTTGACGCCTTTTCTGTCCGCCTTTCTCCTTATGGCTCTCGTTATCGCCTATACTTTTTTCGGAGGCATGAAAAGCGCCGCCGTCAGCGGTATCCTGAAAATGGTAATTATCTGGATTTCTCTATTCATATCCGGCGCCATTGCTTTTCTGCTGTTACAGGAAAACAATACCCTCTCTTCATTTCCCGCTTCTCATTTTGATCTGATGGGGCAGGGCACAGATTCCGCAATGGCCCATTTATTTTCCGTCATCGTTGGCGTACTCTGCACACAGACTTATATCCAATGCATCTTTTCAGCAGGTACCCCTTTGAAAGCGGCTTCCGGCTGCTTCATCGCAGCACTTATCGTCATACCCATCGGGCTGCCGTCAGTAGCTGTCGGCATGTACATGCACGCCGCAGAGCCCGGAACCTTACCGATCTTGGTCCTGCCCACTTTTCTGGTCAATCATGTGCCGGTCCTCATCGGCGGCCTTGCCATGAGCGGCATCATTCTTTCCCTACTGGGAAGTATCGGGGGACTGTCACTGGGTATCGGCACTATGATTTCCCATGATATTCTTTCACCTCTGCTGAAAATTACTGATGACAAAAAGCTTTTCCGCCTGACAAAGCTGACTGTCCTTGCCGTCATGATTCTGGCATCCCTTATCGCCATCATGAACAGGGGGACAGAAATACTTTTCTGGAATTATCTTTCTATGGGACTCCGAGGAGGAGGCATCTTTCTGCCTTTCACGCTTGCTGTTTTCTGGCCGGGCCATCTCAATGCGGACTGGGCGGTGTTCTCCATGGCGGGAAGTACCATTGCCGCTATCATCGCCGCGTTGGCAAAATTTCCTTTTGATCCGCTCTTCATAGGACTTGCCGTAAGCTTCCTTCTCATCCTTCCCGGACTCCGTTTGAAAAAAACTTTCTGAACTCATATTTCACGTGAAACATTTATAAGGAGATAGAATGATCAAAGCTGCTGTTTTTGATATGGACGGTACTATTTTAAATACCATCGGCGACCTTACTGATTCTTTGAACTATGCTCTTGTGGAAACGGGACATAAAGGGGGACATCCGGAAGAAATGGTAAAACTCTGCTTCGGCTGGGCCTTGAACCTTGATATGATTAAAGCCCTCGCTATGGCAAAAGGATTTTCAGCAAAAGATCTGGAACTGGCGGGGAACAAAATTCCGGTGGAAGACATTCCAGCCACTGAAGAAGAAATAAATGAACTCATGCGCGTATTTACTTCTTACTATGGAAGCTATAACCAAATCAAAACGAAACCTTACAGCGGTATACCTGAAGTTATTCGCACCCTCCGGAAAAAGGGTATCCGCTGTGCCGTAGCGTCTAATAAAGACGATGACCACGTGCAGATCCTTTCAGAAAAACTTTTCCCCGGTCTTTTTGATATTTCCATCGGAAGAAACCCGGAAATGGCCATTAAGCCGGATCCGGAAATGATTTTGTCAATAGCCCGCCGTTTAGGAATAAAAGCAAAAGAAATCGTTTATATCGGTGATTCGGAAGTGGATATCATGACAGGAAAGAAGGGGGGATTCCCCAGCATTTCTGTTGCCTGGGGATTCCGCACCGGAGAATTTCTTAAAAACCACGGAGCGGAACGGATTGCTTTTTCACCTGATGAACTTATAGAAATGATTCTTTCTTTATAAGCCAAAAAGGGAGGTAATAATGACTATACAATATCTGAAACTGGAAATATTTATTCCCGCTACCCATTTCCGCATCCTACAAAAAGCACTCCAATCGGTAGATGCCGGGCATATAGGAAACTATGACAGCTGCCTTTCTTACAGTCCCGTCAAGGGAACATGGCGTCCTTTGGAAGGAACGACTCCTTACATCGGCAAAAAAAATGAAATCAGTGAAGAAGAAGAGTATAAAGTGGAAGTCACCATAAAAAAAGAAAATTTGGAAAAAACGATGACCGTCGTCAAAGAGATCCATCCTTATGAAGAACCGGTCATTAACGTCATTCCGCTCTATGCCGCCGGGATCTGATCAGAGTTCTTATAAATGATCCAGCACAGACAAAAACAGCCTTATCCTATAAAAGATAAAGCTGTCTTTTTTCGTGCCACAGGGAAAGGGGAGGGGATACTGCTGACAGTCCGTCATAGACACTCCGGGGCAAAAAGACTCCGCCCGGAAAAAACAGCCTTGCCCAAAGAAGATCAAAGCTGTCGGCTTATCCCTTATTTATGTTCAAATATATCTACGCGTCTGTTGTTCGCACGGCCGGCTTCCGTATCATTCGTATCTACCGGTGCTTCTTCCCCTTTGTACATACCCACCAGATGACTCAGATCTACGCCGTGAGCCACCGCATAGTCCGCCACCTTCTTTACACGGCGGATAGCAAGATCATCATTGTACTCTTTAGACCCGTTGGAATCTGTCCGTCCTACAAGCTTGAAAGTATGACCCGTTTCTTTTGCCGCCTTGACAAAAGCATCCAGATTCGCCGTCTGATCAGTGCGGGGGGTATCGGAATCATTTCCGAAATGAATACTGATAAAGTAATAATCATTCTCCGGAACCGCCGTTTTCTCTTCTGCCGGAGTGATAGTTACCATGCTTTCCTCTTTCTTTTGTCCTTTATTGTCCAATGCGGAATAATCGATATCATTTTCAGAATAAACGGCTTTTCCGTCACTTCCGCCGCCGAAACGATAGGAAACACCTGCCAGCCATCCCTGATAGGAAACATTTTTATTTCTGCTCCCTTCCGTATTCAGGTAACGGTATCCCGCATTGAGGTCGATGTTTTCATCGAGTGCAAAATTCACACCGGCTTCCCAGATGGATGTATTCTTCGAACCGAGCGCGCCTTTTGCATACAAATCAAGAACTTCATTAATCGGCTGGCGGGCGATGATACCGAGCTGGGCGATGTCATTCTCCCGTTTTTCCGCCCCGAAAGCACCGATAGGAAAGTCCGAAATCGTAATGTGATTATATCCGGTGTATACAGCTACCTGGGGATGAACGCTGTAAAGCAGATTTAATTCGTGGCTGCGGCCGTCCGTATCATCACTATTAAGACCATAGTATTGGAACTGCGCCGCCGCCTTGTCAGTCAGTCCGTATGTCACGCCGCCGTTGAAATTCCATGCGCTGTTGTCTTTGTAAGTACGGGTTTTTGCTTTTGTATTCCACATACCTGCGTTAATTTCCCACTGCCCTTTTGTAAATTCCGTCTGGGGTGACGCATAGACGCTCATGGTAAGCGCCGCTGCAGCCGCCAAAACCGCCGCTGTCTTTTTCATATATTTTTCCTCCTTCATTCTAATCAACTTAATTTGTTTCATTATAGCATAAACATTCTTTTCTTATTAAAACGGAGATCTCCTCTGTTCATATTCAAAAGTACTATTCCGCAGAAAAGGAGTATGCAAAGAAAGCCATGACAATGATAAGGAAAAAACCTTCCCGACTTAAATAATCAATTAAACAGCTTTCTCCTCGCTTTTTTGAACTGCTATTTATTTCCTCCTTTCATTACATCCTGCATTTCCTCAATCATTCCTATATTTCCGCTTTCAATCAGCTTTTTGAATTCTTCCAGCTGGTTCTTAATTTCTTTCGACATCTCGGGGAACTTCGGCGCGATATCTTTCATTGCTTTCAAAACGATCTGAGACACCACATAACGGGTGAACCATTTATTATCTGCCGGTACGATGTACCACGGCGCTTTTTCCGTTGATGTTTCTTCAATCATTTCGCTGTACAGATCCTGATACCTGTCCCAGAAACGGCGCTCATTGATATCAGCAATAGAAAATTTCCAGTTTTTCTTCTTGTTTAAAATACGTTCCGCCAGACGGTCACGTTGTTCATCTTTGGAAACATGAAGAAAAATTTTAACTATATGGAATCCGTTTTCCGCCAGGTACCTTTCCCAGTCACGGATCTGGCGATACCGGGTTTCCCAGATATTTTTATCTACCAAATCCTTGGGAATCTTATCATTTTCAATCAGATCATGGACACGGGTAACCACCACATCTTCATAATGGGAACGATTGAAAATACCGATATTTCCCCGGCGGGGCAGCGCCTTATTGATACGCCACATGTAATCGTGATCCTTTTCTTCTGTCGTCGGCTGCTTAAAAGAAACGACATGGACACCGTTTGGGTCAAGATGAGAGAATACATGCTTAATCGTGCCATCTTTTCCTGCTGCGTCCATCGCCTGCAGTACGATAATAAGCCCGTATGTATTCTGGGCATACAGCTTCGCCTGGTACAGGGACAATTCTTCCAGCGCTGCTGTCATGGAAACTGTCTTCACATACTCCTTGTCCACATCCATATCACAGTTCGTGGAAAACTTTTTCAGATTGATTTTTTCTCCTTCTTTTGCACGATACCGGTCGATATCAATTTTTACTTTCTTTTCTGTTTTTTCAATTTTCTCCGTATTTATGCGTTCTTCTTCCATTTTTCCCCCTTAAAGAAATACAACCGTTTCTTATTTTTCTTCTTTTTCCATTTCCTTCCTTATTTCTTCCAACGGCTTGTCCGTTTCCTTTTTTATCATATCCCTGAACCGTTCCAGCTGCTTCTGTTCCTCAGGAGATAATTTCGGAAACTTCGGATCTATCTTTTTCAGCACATCAAGAGTAATGAGCGCCACCACATAACGGGTAAACCATTTATTATCCGCCGGTACAATATACCAGGGAGACCTATCCTTGGATGTATTTTCCAAAAGCTCTTCATAAAGCTCCCGATATTCATTCCAATGTTCTCTTTCATGAATATCACCCATGGAAAATTTCCAGTTCTTTTCCTGGTTAAAAATACGATCGATAAGCCTTTCTTGCTGTTCTTCCTTGGATACGTGAAGAAAAATCTTGACCATGTAAAAGCCGTTCTGGTGAAGATATTTTTCCCAGTTATTAATCTGCTCATACCGCTCCATCCAGATATTCCTGTCAATCAAATCTCTTGGAAGCTGGCCGGTACTGATTAAATTATGAACACGCGTCACAATGACATCTTCATAATGGGAACGATTGAAAATACCGATATTTCCCCTCGGCGGAAGTGCTTTATTGATGCGCCACATATAATCGTGATCCTTTTCTTCCGTCGTCGGCTGCTTAAAAGATGCCACGGAAACGCCGCCGGGATCCAGATTTGCAAAAACATGATTGACCGTACCGTCTTTTCCTGCCGCATCCATCGCCTGCAGTACGATAATAAGCCCGTATGTATTCTGGGCATACAGTTTTTCCTGATATACTTTCAATTGCTCAATCACTTCAGGAAAAAAAGTGCTCTTCACTTCTTCTTTATCAATATCCACATCCCGCTTCGTAGGGAACTTTTTCAAGTTCACTTTCTCATTTTCCTTTACACGATACCGGTCAATATCAATTTTTACTTTTTTTATGTTTTCCATGGCATCCTCCTTTACGAAAAATATCTATATCTTTATTATATTCCTTTTGAACCATTTATATGAAATAGAATTGAATTATTTAGTATAATAGAAAAAAACAGAAAAGGAGGATTGGATTGATGGAAAGAAAGAATAATGAAAAAAGAACAGGCCGCTTATCAAACCTGTCGGAAGTATTCCAACTTTCAAAGGAAGGGAAAACTCTCTTTTCCAATCCGTCATTTCGTTTCTGGCAGCTGCAAAACAAATGGAAAAATATCGCCGGTCCCATGATCGCACGGGAATCCTATATTTCTTTTGAAAAGAAACAGACACTTTATATTACCGTCACCAATTCCGTCTGGATGAACCACCTCTATATGATGAAAGCGGATCTTCTCAAACGGATCAGAGAAGACGACTACGGGAAAAAGTACACAGATATACGCTTCGTTGCGGGCCGGGCGAAAATCGAACGCCCCCCGGAATCCTCTCTTGCCCCTGTAAACAACCGGCGGGAAAAAGAAGAAAAGATATATTCCGTTCCCCTTTCAGAAGAAGAACGGAACTCTATCGATAAATGGACCGGCGCTTACATCTCCGATACTAATACCCGCAGCCTTTTTACAAAAATGATGAAAGCTGCTGCGGCAAAAAGGAAAGGAGAAATCCGGGCCGGCTGGCATTCCTGTGCCGTCTGCGGTGACCTTATCCCTCCCGGTATAAATACCTGCACTGTCTGCGAAAATAGAAAAGAACAGTCCCAGATCGGAAAAATCATACTTCTTTTAAAAGAAACCCCCCATCTTTCCTACAACGAAATTTACAAAAAGATTCCCTGTAAATATACGGCTTACGAAGAAGGCAGAGAAACACTCATACAGAGAATACGGGAAAACATTTACAGGAAAATTGACGGTCCTCTTAACAAACGGATCCTTCTTTCCATGATTCTTCACAAACCGTTGAAAGATATTTCCTTAAGAGAAGCGGAAACCGCCCTCCGCAATATGCCGGAAACAAAATTTGACATTATCAATAAAAAATAATTATTTGAAACATCTTTCTTTTCATCCCCTTTTCATCCCATAATCCCTGTTTCAAACAAAATAAAACTGAGTAAAAAAGATAAGCTTCCATAAAAGGCTTATCTTTTTTCTCAGTTTCACGTGAAACACATTATCCTTCTATTTTTATTTCTTTTCCATAAGCACCAAGAGATTCATCGGCCGTTGTGATGATAGTCTGAATTTCCTTTTCAATGAGATAAGAGAAAAGAGCATCTCTTCGTTCTTTATCAAGTTCGCTCCCCACATCATCCAATAAAAGAAGAGGATATTCACCTGTTTCCTTTTTCACAAATTCCAGTTCCGCCAGCTTCACGGACAGAATGGATGTCCGCTGCTGCCCTTGGGAACCATAAGAAGAAATATCGTTTCCATTCATAAGAAAAATCAGGTCATCCCGATGCGGACCGATGGAAGTATGGCAAAAACGGCTGTCTTCTTCTCTGGAAAGAGCCAGTTTTTCCAAGTACCATTCTTCATCAAACCGTTCTTCCTGATTTCCGCTTTTCCTATACTTGATTAAAATACTTTCTTTCTCATCAGTCAAAAGCGATTCCATGGAAGAAACGATTTCATTTATTTTTCCTATGGTTTCCATTCTTTTCTTTACGATATACGATGCTCCTTTGGCAATCTGCATATCCCATACATCCACATCTGCCGTAAATCCATGAAAACGAGCTTCTTTAAATGCCGCATTCCTCTGCTGTACGGCCCTGCCATAACGAAGTATTTCCTCATAATATCTCGGACTGACCTGGGAAATTTCCAAATCAATAAATCGACGGCGGTTTTGCGGCGCTCCTTTGATCAGCTGAAGATCATCCGGCGTAAAAAGCACCGTACGGAACATTCCCATAAGCTCTCTTTTTTTCGTGGCCGTTTCATTAATCAAAATTTTTTTGCCTTTGTTCCGGGACAATTTGATTTTGATTTCATGCGTTACACCGCGAACGCTAAAGTCCAAAAGAATCGTTCCTTCTTCTTTATTAAGACGGATCAATTCCTCATCATTGCTTGTGCGGAAAGACTTTCCCACAGAAGCAAAATAAATCGACTCAATGATATTTGTTTTTCCCGTACCGTTTTTACCCGTGAGAACAGTCATATTTCCGGAAAAATCGATAGAAAAATCTTCAAAATTTCGTATTTCAATGAGATGGGCCTTTCCGCATCTCATTTCTTCGCCTCAATTATTTTATAGACTTCTCCATCAAGAGAAAGTTCATCTCCAAGACGAATTTTTTTTCTTTTTTCCTGAATAATGATTCCATTCAAAAAAATTTCATGATTCTTTATAAAATCTCCTGTTTCACCGCCGGAAGAGATTATATTCTCCTTTTTCAAAAATTGATCCAACTGAATATAATCTCCATATATTTCTATTTCTTTCATCAGCGGCCTCTCATAGGCGTTACAACATAGCGATATGCCTTATCTTCTTCCTGTTCTACCACCATTGGCCCGTTTTTCTTTACATGAAGAATGATTTTTTCTCCTTTTGAATGTTTTAGAATATCTTCCACATAAGTGCAGTTAAAAGTAATTTTCACATCAGCACCATCCAGCTCTGCCGGAATGGACGTTTCAGACCGGCCGATATCGGGATCTTCCTCAAAAGCTTCCAGAGTTCCATTTTCAAATTTAAAATTGATTGTTTTATAACTCATATCTCTGGAAATCGGACTGACAAAACGGACTGCTTCCTCAAAATCCTTCAGATCCAAAGTCGCATGCAAATCGAAACTTGACGGGAATACTCTCTTATAATCGGGATAAACTCCGTTAATAAGATTGGAGAGGAAGTATGTCTCCCCAAAAGAAAACGCAACATGACGGCTTGCCCAGGATATTTCCATCATACTATCTTCCCCGGCAGGAAGAAGACGGATCACATCCTGGAGAACAGAAGCAGAAACGATAAAATTCCCTTTTCCTGTCGGCGTTTCTTCAAGAGATATCTCTCTTGCCGCCAAGCGGTGAGAATTCGTAGCGGCCATGGTAAATATATTTTCAGTGATATCGCAGAGAATACCGGTGAAGATAGGATTTTTCGCATCCGTGGAAGCAGCAAAAGAAACAAGATTCACCATTTCCGCAAAGTCTTTGCATTTCATATTTACATGGAACGCATGATCAATTTCCGTAACCAGCGGAAATTCCGCCGTATCTCTCGTGGGAAAATGGGAATTATACTGGCCCGCCTTAAAGAAAACAGTACTTTCGCCTTTTTTCTGTTCCATAACAACCGGACCGGAAGGCATCATTTTTATGGTAGACAAAAGATGGGGTGCCGAAATAAGGACGGATCCCCGCTCTTCCACATCAGCTTCACAAAAAGTACGGATGCCAATGGAATAATCATTCGCCTGAAATTCAACTTTTCCGTCTTCAGCGGAAATAAAGAAACCATTATTTGTGTTTGATGTGACTTTTGTCTGTGCTGCGCGTTGTACTCTTTCTAAAGCGCGGCATAAGTCCTGCGTTTGGAATGTAACTTTCATGGTAGCTCCTTTACTAATATAAATTACAAAAAATAAAAGCAGTAGAAGTAGTTTGTGTGAATAAGTGAATAAGTCTGTGCAAAGGATATATATTCTTTCTTTTTCGAAGGGAATAACTTTGTGAATAATGAAAATTTTTATTCACTGAATAAACAGTTTTTTATAAAAAATGATTTATTCACAAGTTATAAACAATTTATTTAACCAAAAAATTGTTTTTTAAACAAGTATTTTACCTTTTCCTTTTGAGAAGAGTTAATATATCTTTCAATTCCTTTCTCGTCCTATCATTATTTTTGAGCGCTTTTTGTACGCGTTCATAAGCATGGACAATTGTACTGTGGTCTTTATTAAAATATTTTACCAAAGCAGGAAAAGAATCATTCAATTCCTCGCGGGCAATATACATCGCCATCTGTCTTGGAATGACCACATTTTTTGGACGGGATTTGCCTAAAACCTGTTCCTTTTTTACATTATAATACTTGCAGACAGTATCGATGATCGTTTCAGCAGATAAATGACTGTAAAGATCCACCTTGATAATATCGGCAAGGGCGTCCCGGGCATTTTCCAAAGTAAGGGGGACCTTTTTAATCTGGCAATATCCGACAACCTGTTTGAAAGCGCCTTCCAGCTCGCGGACACTGGAATTGACATTTCCCGCGATAAAGGAAATTACTTCTTCAGGCATATCGATATGGGAGCGTTCCGCCTTCTTCTGCAGGATGATGGAACAAATTTCAAAATCGGGAGGAGAAATATGGGCAATCATACCGCTGGAGAATCGTGTTATCAAGCGTTCATGGAAATCTTTCAGATCGCTCGGTGTACGGTCACTTGTCGTAATGATGTAGTTATCATTGTCAGCAATCGCGTTAAAAGTGTTGAAAATTTCCATACGGGATGATTCTTTCGTACCGTTAAAAAATTGAATATCATCAATAAGCAAGTAATCCACAGTGCGGTATTTTTCACGAAATTCCTGCATCTTTCCGCTGCGAATTGATTCAATGAGTTCATTCGTAAAGTTCTCGCTCGTTACAAAGAGAACGGAAAGATCAGGACGGTGAGTTTTTACATAATTGGAAATAGCAAGAAGAAGATGGGTCTTGCCCAAACCTGAAGGGCCGTAAATGAACAGTGGATTATAATTACTGGCTTCCGGCTTTTTTTTAGAATAATTAGTATCGGGAGAATCCGTATATTCTTCACAGGAAAGAGCGATGGCATGGGCTGATTGGAAAGCAATTTCATTACAGTTGCCATGGACAAAATTATCGAAAGTATAATCGTCGAATTTATAAGGAAATTTCTTTTCCGGAGATTTGACCGGAAGAGGAACGGCAGAAGGCCTGATGGAAGATGGATTATCTAAAATACTGGGAAGTTTAACTTCTTCCGGATTTTGCGGTTTGATATTCATGAAATCAGGTATTACAGGTTCCTCATAGATTTCCGGGTTTTCTTCTGTCTTATAAGGAGAGAAAGATATATCGGGATTTTCCTTTTTCTCCTTATCGGGTAGAGAAGAAACAGGAGGAATTCCAAAATTTCCGGAAGTTTCAGAAACAGCAGATGTTTCCGGTACCGGATCAGCAGCGGGAACTTCGCTGTTTTCCTGAGATTGAAGAATCAGCTTTACAGGCATTCCGCTTTTTTCAGAAAGGATTTTCTCCAATTTTGTCTTGTAGACAGCGTTGATCCAGGGAATCATATAAGGGACGGTAGTCATGGCTGTGAAAATACCGTCGGAAAAAGAAATGGGAAAAACAAAACTATAAAAATTATTATAATATTCGGGATTTTTTATTTTTATTTCCTCTAAGACATGTGTCCAGAGTTCAAAAATTTCCATTTGTACATCCTTTCATACCCGGTCTGTTTAAAAGAGGAATAAATCTGTGAATAACTGTGAATAACTGTGCACAACTTTATAAATATGTACATACTCATCAGATTTTATCGGATAAAGTAAGAAAAGGAAAAAATTAATATTCCTGTGAATAATTTTATTGTACCATGTTGTCTTATCGCTGTCATTTACAAGATGTACCCTCCCCGGGATCACTTTATACTATTCAACGGGCACTTATCTATAAGGAAAAGAGCCTGTTGAAGAAAGGAAGAAGAGGGATCATTTTAGAAAATTGCTTGCTTTTTCCGAAGATATTTGTTATTATATTGCAGTCACATAGATGGTATCTATGTAAAAATACAGGGGCATAGCGCAATTGATAGAGCAACGGTCTCCAAAACCGTAGGTTGGGGGTTTGAGTCCCTCTGCCCCTGCCATATACGGCCCAATAGCTCAGCTGGATAGAGCACTTGACTACGAATCAAGGTGTCGGGAGTTCGAATCTCTCTTGGGTCACCAGAATATGTTTATCCGAACTCCCCATTTTACAGAATTTTGTAAGATGGGGAGTTCGGTTTTATAATTGTACGGTGATGCTTTAAAAAGTTTTCCTATATGAAGTCCGGTCTTCAATAGATTTTTATGCTGCTGATCGGATGAATGCCGGGTATGGATAATGGCTTTTACTGTATTAAAAAACAGCCTCCTTAAAAAAGTAGGTCGGCTGTGTGCTATTCCCATAAACGTAATAAGCCCCGGTTGGGGTATTACATTCCTGCTGTCGTATTAACGGTACGACAGCGGGATTTTTTTATATTGCAATTATAATTTCTCTATTAACTTTTCTCGTTTTCCCGCGTACTCCTCTTCAGTTAGAACCCCTGCATCGTAAAGCTGTTTTAGCTTCAGCAGAGTCTCTGCCGCAGTGGCCGCATTCGCTACGGCTTCTTTTTCTGCAGCTTCTTCGGCTTCTGCCATCTCTACGAGTTTTGCTGCCTCGGCCCGGATACTTTCGACATCCGACCCGGCGGGGGCAGCAAACTGGAAGGTGGTAAATTCTTCCGGAGACATTTCAATAGCGCATCGGCGGCTTTCTGTAAATACGCAAGCCACTGTACACTGTTTTGCTCGGCCTTTGAGAAGAATACCGGCAATAGCGCCGATAGGGCCGAGGATAACCGCACCAAGAAAACCCCAGCCCATCGAAGCCCCGAATTTAAATTTATTTTCTTCGGTGATTTGTTCCCAGACTTCCAGATCCTTGTCGACACGGATAACGTGGAATTTCCCGTTTTTATCCGTATAGCTTAAAGCTATATTTTTACCTCTGGTATTAACTTCAACCTTTTTAGCAAAATCGGCACCTAATATTTTCATACTTGTTTCTCCTTAGTAAAAGTTATTGAATCTCAGACTGCCGCAGCACGGCTAAGCCTAAAATTTTAACACTCTGGCAGTTAAACCGATTGAGTTATATTGTCAGATCGTTTGGGTTTTCCGATACCAGAATTATACTACCGTCTGCTGATTTATAAAATCGTTTTAAACAGACTTTTTTATTATCAATTTCAACGCAGACGATTTTGCCGTTTGGAGCGTATAAGTGCTATAAATTGATTTCTCCTTTAACTTTCAAGCAAAGTGGCTTCCTGAATTAATTCTTGCACGATCGTTTCATTGCATTCTTCGACAAGGGATTTCATTCGAAACAAATCTATAATAGCCCAAATGAAAAAGCCTCCGTAAGTAATCCAGTATAGTATATTTTTTACAGGTTTCCTCAAATAAAAATAGTGAATGCAGAAAAACCAGCAAAGATAAGCGACTGAGAGGTCTTTCTCTTTAGCTGCAAGTCTGTTCAGTACATAATTTTTCTGTGCAGGTGTCAATTCGTTTAGTAATAAAATTGTTTTTTCTGTCATATTGATGATTTTCTCCTTTATAAAACTAATGAGTTTTGAAAGGATATATTATTCGGCAACTAGTCCTAAGATTTTTACACTTTTCAGTTTAAACCGGGTAAGGACAGGTGCTTCAAAGGGGCGTGCTTCGGTAATTATTTTTTGATTGAAAGAAAATTCTTCAGAAAAATTCATCATTGTCTCCGTAAATAAGAAATATTTCAAATGTATCTGTCAAGAAAAAACCGCCATCCAATGGACAGCGGGCATATTTACGCCAGTTTTTCAATCATTTTATTCCATCCGGCTTTTTGGAGGCGGTGAAGCAGGACATTCGCGCAGGAGGCGCGGATGCATTGGTCGAGTAAAAGGGCGCACCATGCGCCGACAAGGCCCCAGCCCATGGCAAAAAGGAAGAATGCTGTCATGATAGGACGGAGAATCGTGATGCTTACGAAAGCATACGCCGCAACAGAAGCGGTCTTTCCGCTGCCGCGCAGGATACCTGCACAGACGAGGGCATGTCCTGCCGGAAAATTCACGACAGCGCAGATAAGCATAGCGATGCCGCTCATAGCAAGCGCTTCGGGATCGGAAGAATAGAAGGAAAAGATTTCTTCTCTGAAAACGGCAGTGAGGGTGAACGCGACGGTGGAACAGATCAGAGTCCATTTAATGCCTGCCCGTTTAAACGCGTGCCATTCGGTTTCCGATTTTTTGCCGATAGACTGCCCTGCGGTGACCATGCTCGCTTTGCCGAATCCTACGATGTAGTCCCAGTAAATATCGGCAATATTCATACAGATACTGTGGACGGCAAAGGGAATCGTGCCAAGGCTCGCCGCCATGCGGGTGAAAAGAATCATGCCTATACGCTCAAAACCCTGTTCACTGAAAACAGAAAGGAAAATAGGTGTGACTTTTTTGAAATACGCTTGGTCGGGAATGAAAGAACCGCCTTCAAGAAGGTGGTCTTTTTTCATAAGATAAATCGTCCAGCACAGACTGAAAATGGTGCTTATGACCGTGCCGATTGCCGCGCCGGCGACACCCATGGCAGGAATCGGCCCCATGCCGAAGATCAGGATGAAATTCATGATGACATTCACTATATTTCCCAGAATATTTGTCTTCATGATGATTGCCGTCTGGCCGAAGCCAAGCTGGACTGCCTGGAAAAAGAGGGTGAATGAAGAAATAAAAACGGAAAGCAGCGCAATATTTCCATAAGCGAGAGCTTCCGCCATATATTCTGTCTTTGCGCCCATAAGGTAGAAAATATCTTCGAGGAACAGATAAAAGATACTATGGATGAACAGAAGGACGATGGCTCCGATGAAAATAGATTTCTTCAGGATATCGGAGGCGTTTGTCCTGTCATTCCGCCCGGCGTCCCGGGAAACAAGAAGAGTCACGGAGGAAGCAAGAGAACGGGTAAAGCAGAGAATGACGAGCCGCGGCTGGAGGAAAATACTGACCGCCGCAATGGAAACAGCCCCCAAGGTGCCGACCATGATTAAATCCGCGGAAGCGAGGAGAATCATGAAGAGACCTTCCAGCGCCGCAGGCAATGCGATCTTTAAATATTTTTTATCGTAACTCCGGATCATATATGCCTCATGATTAAATATTTTTAAAATTGTCGATTTAATATATGTACATTTTACTCCTTTTGTTCAGTATTTGCAATTGATAGAATACTTTTCTCCAGAAAAACTAAAGAAGCGGTAAAAAAATATATCCTTATACTTATGGGATGCTAACCGGGATGGGTATGAAAAAAGAGAAGAAATAAAATCTATATTGACAAAATTCGAAAAAGAAGATAGTCTTATGGCACAAACAGTATTATAACAGTTATGAAGGAGTACCTTATGAATCATGGAGAATCAACCGTTATTGAAACGGTCAATGCGGCAAAACCGAATTTTAAGAAAGAAGAACTGCTGAACGCTATGAAGTACCGCTATGCGACAAAAAGATTCAGCGAAAAAACTATTCCGCCGGAAGACTTTGAAGTGCTTTTGGAAACGGCCCGTCTGGCTCCGACTTCTTTCGGACTGGAAACGTGGAAAATACTTGTCATTCAGGACAAAACGCTTCGTGAAGAAATGAAGGAATTCGGATGGGGCATTAAGGACAAACTGGATGCCAGCCATTTCGTGGTATTCCTGGCACGGAAAAAAGCAGATATCACTTTCGGCTCAGATTACATCAGGCATATGCTGAAAGACGTCCACCAGGTACCTGATGAAGTCTATGAATTTTACAGAAACGCTTACGGTAATTTCTCAGAAAATGATTTCAAAACGCTGGAAAGCGAACGGAGCGCTTTTGACTGGGCGGGGAAACAGGCGTACATCGTCATGGCACATATGATGGCCGTGGCAGCGCTCATGGGAATTGATTCGTGCCCCCTGGAAGGATTTATACCCAAGGAGATGGATAGGCTTTTGGGAGAAGAGCACGGCCTTTTTGATACGGAACATTTCGGGATCGCCGTGATGGCGGCTTTCGGCTACCGCGGAGAAGATGTTCATCGGAATAAGACCCGCCGTCCGCTCAGCGAATCAGTTCTTTGGAAGTAATATCAGTATGCTTTAGATCACTGTGGATTCATAGAGTCCGGCGGTCTTTCTACCGGAATGAAAGAAATATAGCAGTGCCCTTGTCTTTTAAATTTTGTCAGGACTCATATTCGTGCATCAAAAAAGAGCAGATTTTCAAAAGTCTGCTCCTTTTACGTGGGATCATTCCAGGAAAGGGACGACGGCGCTGCCGTGGGGGATGATATTGATGGTGTAGTCCGTCTTACCTTCTTTCTCTAATTGTTTCTTTGCCAGTTCCCAGGCTTCCTGTACGGTGGCGACGGGGATCTGCGGCGTTTTTTTCCGGATGATGTCGAAATTTTCCGGTTTTGTCACGAAGTAGATAGTATGGGTCGTGGCGGTAATGAGGTTTTCAAAAGCGACAAAGAAAGGAATGGTAAAGCATTCGCGGAGAGCTTTTTCCATGTCTTCCAGATTATCGTATTTGAAACTGTCCAGGTAGGCCGGCGGTTCCATGACATCGTCCGCTTCAATCATGGTGATGATGATGCCGCCTTTTTTTGTTGCCATATCGGATGACGTGTAACACTTCGTTCCCTGATAAAGATTGGTGTCTTTCGGGTATCCTCCCGCGCTGACGATGGTCACGTCGGCTTTTCGTTTCATGGGAACTTTCTGCATACGGTATGTTTCTTTCGCGCCTGCCGCCCATGCTTCATAGGGGGCTCCGCCGACCATGCCCGACACTTCGCCGTCAGCATTGATAAGGGAATGGACGAGGAAACAGGGGCGGAGCATATCGCAGCCTTCCTGCATATCTTCGCTGACCGGATTTCCTTCTGTTTTAAGGACATGGGAATCGGGATTCAGTCCGGAGCCGACTTCGTCGCCCAGGGCGTGGCAGTGGTTCTGCTGGATGGTATCCCACCCTGCTACGCCGGGAAGGACAAGTTTGCGTCCGCCGCCGAAGCCTGCCATGTCATGGGTGGAAAGAGCGTTCAGGAGAATGACTTTGTCCGCTTCTGCGACGCGTTTATTCAGCCATACTTCTGTACCGCGGGTGGTCACGCCCATACGGGTGAGCATGTTTTTATCCCGGCAGTCATGCTGGTACATGGAAATGCGTCGCGCCACTTCTTCTCCCACACATTCGATATTTTCCGCTTCGCTGTGCGCCCTGTGGGTACCCTGGGCGAAAACGATGAAAATGTCTTCATCAGGAATTCCTGCGAGGTTCAGTTCATTGACCACATGGACGGTGAAATCGCGGGCATGGTTCCACGCGCGGGTGATGTCGGCGATGATAAGGCAGACCTTGTCGCCCTTTTGTACTTTTTCGGCAAGCGGCGCGGAGCCGATGGGGCGGCGCATACATTCGACAGTCGCTTCTTTAATATCGCAGGCAGCTGTCGGTACACCTTCCAATACGTCGGATACATGCTCTTCAGGGAGCATGACCGTCTGGAACCCGCGGCCGAAAGGAAGTTTGTATTCTTTTAAAGCCATAATGAATCTCCTTTATTAAACCATATTTTTACAGCAATTTCACGACGGAATGATGAGCGCCATGAATTTCAGGTCGCCGTCTCCCGTATTTTCAAGCCCGTGGCAGTGGCCATCGGCGCAGTATGTCGTGTCACTTGCATGGACTTCATAGGTCTTTCCGTCGTCGGTGTAAAGACCTGTTCCGGCAAGGATGTAGTAGGACTCTGCATTTCCCCTATGCCGGTGGATGCCAAGCGAAGCGCCTTCAGGAATGGTGACTTCCGCATACATTTGAATTTTTTCATTTTTCTGTTCATCGGTCAGAAGCGGCCGGAGAGTCACTTCGCCTTTTCCTCCGAAAGCGTTTTTGCGGATGATCGGTTCAAGCATGGCAGTTCTCCTTTCCAATGATAAGTTTCTTTTATTATATGACAGAACGCGATGTAAAAACATATAATAATAAAAAGAAATCAAGGAGGATTGGAGTACCGCGGAGAATATGGCGCTTATCACTGGGGGACTGGGAATCGGCAGCAAAACATGTTTCTTCTAAACCGTCCGGGGGTCACTTGCAGTATAAATCACATTTGTTTATAATAAAACGCATATATGAGGAGAATATGTAATAGAAAAAGGAAGTTGGAAACGTGATACATGAAATAGCAGCGCGCCGCAGCACACGGCGTTTCATCAAAAAGAACATCCCAGAGGAAGATTTGCATGCTCTTTTGGAAGCAGCCTCCTGGGCGCCGTCGGAGCATAATGAGCAGCCCTGGCGCTTTGTGGTCGTCCGCGGAGACGCACGGAAGGAAGTGGTCCGCGCGCTGAAAGAAGGTATCAAAAGGAACCGGAGCGATAAAGCGGCCATTTTCGGAAAGGGGTATGAGAAATATATACCCGCCGCGATTTATACGGCCCGCGTGCTGGAACAGGCACCGGTCATCGTCTTCTTTATCAACAGCAAGGGAAAGGACTACTACGGCGAATTTCCCATAGACGAGCATCTGATGGAAATGGCGGATATCCAGTCAGTGAGCGCGGCGATCCAGAATATGTGCCTGGAAGCGACGGCGAGGAATATCGGGACGCTGTGGACCTGCAATATTTTCTTCGCTTATGACGAACTGAAAAAATGGCTGAATGTGGAAGGGGAAATGGTGGCGGCCATCGCCCTGGGGTACACAGACAGAGAAATCCAACCGCTCCCGCGGAAACCGCTTTCCGAAACGGTGACCTACCGCGGTGAATATCCGAAGGAAGAATAAAACAGCGGCCATATGTCATGCCTGTGAAGCATCTCGAAGGAGGTGCTTTTTTTGTGTGTTGAAACAGGGCGATATTTTTTAGAATGGTATCGGAACATGAATTTATGAAAATAGCGAAAGATAAAAAACTTGCAACAGAATAAAATAAAAAAAGAATGAATATTCCTTTTTGGGGATTTCCATTCTTTTTCATTGAAACGAGAATGCAACGGTGTTCTTTCTTTTGGAAATATGTGCAGGTCAATATTTCGTTTCTTCCCACTGGGGACCGTACTCATTGTCCGGGACAGATGGTTTTACTGTAAGGTAAAGGAAGAAAAGGTTGATGAGCGGTATATAAGCTAAAAGGGCATACCAGCCGGAGTAGCCTATATCGTGGAGGCGGCGGACGGAGAGCGCAAAGTTCATGTAGATCAGAGCCAAAGTTACGGGAGTTGTGATTAAGTTAGAGCGTATTCCCGGCAGTATGAAGAATAAGATAATAGAGGCGATGTTGAGCGCAAGGCCGACAAGGATGTAAATGCACAAACCGATGAGCCAATATTCCTTTCTTGTACTGCGTCCTTTGAGAGAGAGCCAGTGGGATCTTAGTCGTTTTACTCCTGCACTGAAGGTGAGATGTTTTGGTGCCTGTTCTTTTTGCGCAAAGAGAGTGTTTTCATTTGAGTTCGTCATAATTTCTCCTTTTCATGGATTTTAAATTATTATGGATCGGATATTGCTTATATAGAGGAAAGTCTTGTCATAGGATATTTTTATAATATCACTTTATTTTTTTGTTTCTTCCCACTGGGGGCCGTATTTATTGTCGCGGTCAGAAGCAATGGTAGTGATAAAGAGAAGAAAACAGCCGCATGCCAAAGAAAATACAAAGAGGGGGAAATAAGGAATCCAGGAAATGAGGTAAAAGGGAATTAGCCATTTTCCTGAACGGCCGATGTCGTGGAATCGTCTTGTATATGCGGCACAGAAAATATAGGAATTGACTATGGATGTAGCAACTAATACAATCAGGCCGTCATAAGGGATGGGATCGAAAAAGAAGAATAAAATAGAACTGAAGATTATATTGAAAAGAAAAAGTCCGAGAAAAATGATAGGAAAGGCGTACCAGAATTCTTTCCGTGTGGTTCGTCCGTGGAAAGAATACCAGTGGGAAAGAAATCGTTTGTTGGCGCCTATGAAGGTAAGCGTTTTCTTTTCTGTGGAGACAGCGTTTGCTGCTGTGGGAACTTGCGCTGTTTCCGGGGATGTATCTGACACAGGTTCCGATGGCAAGGCTGTCATGTCGATGTGTATTTCGTCATTGTATGCTTTCCTTTTTTCCGCATCGGATAAAATGGCGTACGCTTTTTCCAACTCGGCTATATTCATTTTCGCCGCCATCTTTAAAAAATAATCTTCTTCTTCCGTTTTGTTCAGATCGGTTTTGTATTCTTCAAAAAGGCGGATATAGGAAGCGTGTATTTCTTGGCAGGAGGCGTTCGGACGAACATTTAACAAGCATAATAGTTTTTATTATCCATAATCATTCCTCCGTTATTGATAGTAATAGTATTTATTCTGATAAGAAAATTGAGCTGTCTACAGAGGTCGGTTTTAGATAGGATAGAAAAAAAGAAATAATCCGCCGGGAAAGGGTTCTGTTCTTTTTGTCAGCTCGATTTATTAAAGCCTCTGCCACGGAGTTTCTTTTCCCATCGGTCGAAGAAGAAGGTGAGGAGTATGGCCAGACCCCAATAGGCGATGGCGTCCGCGATGTACGGTTCCATGCGCCGGTTGTAGAGGGCGGAGAAGATATCCGCTTTGGCGAACATGTCCACGACTTTGACTGTGAAGACGAGGGCGAGGAGTTTGATGGTTTTCAGATAATATGTGAAAAAGGCGGGAAGCGCCACGACGAACGCCTGGGGAAGGACGATTCTTGTGAAAGCGCGGAAAGAGGTCATGCCCATGGCGACGGCCGCTTCATACTGGCCGTGGTCTACGGAGCGGAGAGCGCCGCGTATATTTTCCGACTGGTAGGCGGTGTTATATAAAATGAAGCAAAGGTAGACGCTCCAGTAGGGGCTTACGTCAAAAGGCTTTACTTCCGTTCCCGTGAAAGCGCTGAATACGGGCGCAAGAAGGTAGGGGAGGGAGTAGTATACGATGAAAAGCTGGACGATGCCCGGCACGGCACGGAAGAAGGAAACAAATACGGTAAAGAAAATGTTGATAAACATATTGTTTCCCAAACGGAGCACAGCGATAAAGGAGCCAAAGAGGATGCCGAAGAAAATGCTGATAAATGCCATGAAAAGGGTATTCGGTACGGCGCCTGCTATGAAGAGGAGCGCTTCGGGAAGGACTTTGAAATCGATCATACAGTCCTCCTTATTTCTTTATGACCCTGTTTCTGGAAAAGCCAGAATGCCGTTTCGATGGCAATGACGATGGCCCAGTAGATCAGGGCGACGGCGGTGTATGTTTCCAGACGGTGCTGGCCGAAGGCGGCGTTGATGATGAGGTTGGCACGGCCCATAAGGTCGATGACGCCGATGAAGAACATGATGGATGTGTCTTTCAGTATATTGACGGATTCGCTCACCAATCCGGGAATGGCGACAGGGAGCGCCTGGGGAGCGATGATGCTGAAAACGCGCCGAACCGGAGAAAGTCCGAAAATGATGGCTGCTTCATGCTGTCCCCGGTCGACAGAGAGGTAAGCAGGGCGGAGTATTTCTGAAATAACGGGGGCGTAGTGGAAAGTAAGGGAGACCAGCACATACACGGTGAGCGGCCAGCCGTCGGGATTAATGCCGAGTCCCCGTATAATGGCGGGAAGGCAGAAATAGACAAGGTAAAGGTCGAGGATAAAGGGCATGCTCCTGTTATAAGAGAGCCATATATCGCAGAAAGGCGCCAGCACGGGCACACGGGCGATCCTGATGACGGCGATGATCGTGCCAAAGAAGAGACAGAGCAGGATGGACGCGATGATGACTTCCACCGTGAAAGGAAGGGCGGAGATCAGCCGGGGAAATACGCCTATGAAAAAAGAGGGGTCAAAAGTAAGCATGGAATCATTCCTTTATAAAACAAACGGGACGGGGAGCGTTACGCCTCTTCCCTTTTCAGCATGCGCCGGAGAAAGGCGCGGGTCTGCTCTTCTTTCGGATGGGAGAAGAATTCTTTCGGATGTCCTTCTTCCACAATGAGGCCGTCCGACATGAATACGGCTTTTGTGGATATATCCTGAGCGAAATGCATTTCATGGGTGACGATGATCATGGTGATGCCGAGGGTCGCGACGGAGGCGATGGTATCCAGAACTTCCCCTACGAGTTCGGGATCAAGCGCCGAAGTGGGTTCGTCAAAGAGGATGACATCAGGTTTCGGCGCAAGAGCTCTGGCGATTCCCACGCGCTGCTGCATGCCGCCGGAAAGTTCCGACGGATACATGTGGGCGTAGTCTGTCATGCGGACGCGGGAGAGTTCTTCCATGGCGATTTCTTCCGCTTCTTTTTTTGTTTTGCCGTAACCGTAAATCAGCCCTTCCGTGATATTTTCAAGGACATTCTTGTTGCGGAACAGATTGAACTGCTGGAAGACCATGGTGGATTTCCGCCGGAGTTTTTGCACTTCCGCTTTGGAAATATGGGAAAAGTCCACAGACACGTCGTCAATGGAAAGACGGCCGGCTTCGGGTTTTTCCAGATAATTGAAGCACCGGAGAAGCGTTGTCTTTCCTGTGCCTGACGGGCCGAGAATGGAAATGACATCGCCTTTTTCTACGGTAAGATTGATATCTTTTAATATTGTGTTTTCGCCAAATGATTTTTTGATATGTTCTGCAGTGAGTATGCGGGACATGGCAGCCTTCTTTCCGTAAAACTGCGAAAATAAAAACCGCCCCTGTGCAAAGGGACGGTAAATTCCGTGTTCCACCCAATTTCGTTTCCACGTTGCCGGAGAAACCTTGGAAAGTCGTATGACTTAAGCGCTGTATCGGGCGCGCCCGGTTTTCTTACTCGGGAAATTTTCTTTTCGGAAAACCGCTCGGAGAGGCACTTCGGAAAAATCACCGTACCCGTTTCCATCATCAGGGCTTTCTGAAACGGTTCTGTTTCCCTACTTTCTCCCGTCATCGCGCAGTTAAGGAATATGAAACACTATAACACAAAATTTCGGCAGGCGCAAATATCAGAGGGAGCTGATATGTCTTCCTTTTTCGTTACAAACGGCAGTTGTCGATTTCATCTTTCAGGTATTCAAAAACTTTTTCCACAGGAGAATCGTTGGGAATGTTTTCCTTTGCACCCTCTGCGGCAGCATGGAGACGGATTTTTCCGGCAGCGTTGTACTCTGTTGCGGAAAGAGTCATTACCTTTTTGTAGGCCATATTTATTCTTACTCGATAAATGATTTGGGATAAATCCTTTTCCTGATCGGGAAGCGTCACGGCAAGCCAGAGGTCGGCATAGCCGTTTTTGTAACGGAGAGAGTTTGTATCAATGGAGAAAGCTGTGCCTCTGTTGTCTTTGTAAAGCTGTTTCCACTTCGCGTCAGACGGGGGCAGGGGCGTTTCCACATAATGCCTGTACAGATTCTTTCCATAGGTGCCGGGCATGAGCTTGTTCCAGCCGTCGTCAGGATTTTCTTTCTTTTCCGCGTGGAGGACTTTTCCGTCTTTGTCACGGGTGACAAGCGCGGCGGTGCGCCAAGTGTTTTTCGAGGTGTCGAACTCCATGGTGGATACGACGGTGAAATCGGAGGATTCCAAACGCATGTCAAAGGAGGAGATGGCCTGCTCCTGACGGATAGAGTCGGTGTCGATCCATGAGGGCGAGCCGTCGGCGTTTTTTATCCAGTTTTCTGCGGAAACCTGCATACCCGCAAGGGCAAGGCAGAGTATAAAAGCAAGAGGGGAAATTTTATTCATGGGACATCCTTTCCGTTAATCAGCATGCAGTTTTTTCAGAATCCGCAGGTCTTCTTTTGTGAGGAGGGGCGTGTAGGGCTTTCCTAGGTAGAGGGAGGCCGTCTGCACGAGGGTGCGGATGTAGGGGCAGGGAATATGCATCAGCTCCGCCAGATCAAGGACAGGGCCGAGGCCACAGGGCAGGTCTTCCGTGAAGTAGCGGTACTCCGTAGAGGACGGGCCTTTTACGGCGCGGTAGGAAGGATTTCCTTTCAAAGCCTCTTTCAGCGTATTTTTCTTTTCGGGCCAGAAAGAGTTAAGCACTTCCAGCAGGGGGGACAGGCGGATACCCAGTACTTTTCCCACGGCAAGGCGTTCTTCGTCGCAGTGTTCCATGAAGGAAATGACGCGGTCAGTCATGGGGTCACCGAAGAAATAGAAATCTTCTTTGTTCTCTACACGGGTCACGTTAAAGAGAGAGGCGGTGACATGGATGACAGGGTTTGTTGCCGAAAGGGAAGTGGACGCGAAAGAAGCGGTTTTCACTACCCGCGGCGCAAGGCGATGAAGGAAGGCGCTGACGGCTTTATCATCACCGGCAGCGGAGTAAGCGATTTCTTCTTTGATTCCTTTGATGAGGATTTCAGATCTGTCCTCTGAAAGGGAAGCGATAAAGGGCATATTGGCCGTTTCCCCGATGGTCAGAGGGGGTATATCCTGTCTTTTTGAAAGGGCGCGGTATGCTTTGAGGGCGCCCCAGCAGCCGTTGAAAAAAAGAATGGACTGGTGCGTCTGCAGGTAAGGCGCGATTTCAGAAATGACCGTTTCGTGATCTGCCGCCAGCGTGCAGACGAGAAGAATGTCGCCATAATGTACGGCAGTTTTCAGATCCGTCGTGCTTTCCAGTGAAAATGACCCGGTACAGGCGCCGCTTGCTTTTACGGGAAATTGATTCCACTGTTTTGCCCGTTCTTCACGGCGGGTATAGATGAGGCTCGAAAGACCGAGCGTTTTGAGAAAGCAGGCGGCGGCGACGGCCGTATTGCCGGCTCCTATAATTGTTATTTTCATAAGAATCTCCTTTGTTTCTTATTTCATTATAAACGGGAGAAATATTTCTTCAAGCGGAGAATTGGTATAATAAGAAAATGGAGGCGTATCATGGCGGGAATTTTGACGGATATGGAAAGCGCGGAAACTTTTAAGGCCTATGAGAGCTATCTCCTGGGACAGCCGGCAAAGGCGGGAACCGTTTTGCGGCAGGGCGCTTTTCTCTATATATGGAAAGAAAAATTTGAGACAAACGGCACTGTTTTGCAAACTTCTTACGGAACGGTGGTGACCACGCTGGATTCAGAAAGCAAAACTCTTTTTGCATGCCGTGAGTTTTTGGGCGGCCGCCGTTTGCCTTCCGGTGTCTCCGCGGCGCTGTCGGAGAAAGGAATATACATTTTTCCGGATGAACTTTGGACGCCCCGGGAAGACTTTGCGGAATGGAAACGGGAAATCGATTTCACGATGTACGCGGTGACTGCTGAAGAAGCGGGAGCGCTTTACGGCATCAGCGGAAAGACGGTGGCGTCCGATTGTGAGAAGGGCGCCTTTAAGAAATCAGAAGCAAGAAGATCAGGAAAGAACTGGCTCATTACGAAACAGGCGGCCGCTCTTCGTTATGGCGGCAGTGAACCGGCTGCTCCCATGAATCCGCTTCTTCTCGTATTTACGACGTTGGAAGCGGCGGAGCTGTGGAACCGTGACAGCGGCGATGTGCGTTCGGCGGCATCGGGGGCGGGGCATCGGGCGGCAAGAATGGGGGACGGCGACCGAAGGAAATCGGGACGGACCTGGCTCGTTACAAGAAACGCCATGGAACGCCTTTACGGGCCCCCGGTATTTGAAAAAATGAGAAAAGTCATGAAAACATTCCTGTAAAAATATTTCATGGAGCAACAATCTGTTACAATAAAATAGGAGGTACTATGAGTACATACAACCATGACAACCACGACTGCAGGGAAAGGGTCATACTGGAAGAGTATGAAAAACTGTCGCCTGACTTGATTTTTGAAATTATCCGCCACGACGGTGAAGAAGAACTGGAACGAAAGACAAAACCTCTTATCCTGTCAGGATTGGCAGCCGGAATTATTATTTCCTTTTCATTCTACTTCAAAGCCATTCTTGCAATGTACGTGGGGCACACGTTCTGGGCGGAAGCCATCTCCGGCTTCGGTTACACCACGGGTTTCCTCATGGTTATCCTGGGACGGCTCCAGCTGTTTACGGAAAATACCATCACCACGGTGCTTCCTTTTATGAAACACCCGAATATGGAGAATTTGATGAAGCTGTTCCGCCTTTGGGCGATTGTCCTTTCGGCGAATTTTGTGGGCACCTTTATCGCCGCCCTCTTTCTCTGGTTGCCGGCTTTTGCCCAGCCTGGGATAACGGAAGCGCTCTCTGAACTGTCTGCCCACATTATGAGTGTCGGTGCCATCGACAATATTTACCGCGGTATACCGGCAGGCATCCTCATCGCCGCCATTGTGTGGATGATTCCCATGTCGCGGGGGTTCAGTTTTTTCACCGTCCTCACTTTTACCTATTTCATCTCTATCGGTGGGTTTTCCCATGTTGTTGTCGGTTCCTGTGAAGCGGCGTATGATGTGCTTGTGGGAAACTCGTCAGTTGCGGATTATTTCTTTAAATTCCTCATTCCTACAGGCTTAGGAAATATTTTAGGCGGCACCGGTGTTTTCACACTTCTTGTGTCGGCGCAGGTAAAAGCAGAAAAGAATTCATAAAGGAGCAATTATGAAAACAGAAGACATTTTGAGTCATGTGGATCATACGCTGCTGAAAGCCGCGGCAAGCTGGGAAGAAATACGGAAATTATGCGATGAGGCAATGGAGTACCGTACCGTGTCCGTCTGTGTGCCGTCGTGCTATGTGAAAAAAATCCGTGAAAATTATCCCCGCCTTACCATCTGTACGGTGGTCGGGTTTCCTTTGGGCAATGGGAACAGCGAATCAAAAGCGGAAGAAACGATTCATGCCCTTGATGACGGCGCCGATGAAATTGATATGGTCATCAACATAGGGGCAGTAAAAAATAAAAATTATGATTTGGTCACGGAAGAAATCGCCGTCCTGAAAGAAATAGCGGGCGACAAAATTCTGAAAGTGATTGTGGAAACCTGTTATCTGACAGAGGAAGAAAAAATCCGTCTTTGCGAATGTGTCACGAAAGGCGGGGCGGACTATATCAAGACATCCACAGGGTTCGGTACGGCAGGCGCTTCTTTGGCGGATATCGCACTTTTCAGAAAACACATCGGGAAAAATGTAAAAATCAAAGCGGCGGGAGGTATCCGTACAAGGGAAGATATGGAAGCTTTCCTCACGGCAGGTGCGGACCGCATAGGCGCCAGCGGAGCGGTCAGGGCGCTTTACGGAGAATAGCGGCCCTGTTTCCGGATAAAAAAAGACAGCAAGCCTTACCATGGGACTGCTGTCTTTTTTGCGTTTTACGCCCGCACATTTTCTCTGTAAAAAAGGTTATGGGCCTTTCCTTGTTCCGTGGGGAGAAGGAGGCCGTTTCTTTCTGTGATGTACCCGTCTTTTAAGAGGGAACGGCAGACTTGCCGAGTGAAGTTTTCCGGCCATTTCATGTGGACGGAGAGGGTGGAAAGAGCGTTTTCCCGTGATTCCTCTTTCGTTCCCGCATGGAAAAGAAGATGCTGGAGAAGCGTTTCCCGTCCGAACGTAAACCGCTGTTTTTTCCGCTGGCGGAAAGCCGCCAGGATACCTGTGGCGGGAGCGAAAATCAGGGAAATGATGAAAAATACGCCGAGAACGGCGGCCATCATGCCCGCAAGGGAGGAGTCTGAAGCAATCGCGCCGATGATGCCGAGTACCGCGCCGGCCGTACCGAGAAGACAGCTGAGCACGAGGCGTCCTGAAAGCGTCCTTGTCCACAGAGCGGCAGTCATGGCGGGAATGATCATAAATGCGATGACGAGAATCGAGCCGATGGACTGGAAGGAAGTGACCGCCACGAGGGAGACGAGGCTCATCAGTCCGTAGTGGATGACGGCGGGAGAAAATCCCAGTACACCTGCCAGGACGGGATCAAAAGTAGCTAATTTTATTTCTTTATAAAAAAGGGAAATGACGGCGACGGAAATCACAAGAACTGCACCGCCCGTGTACAGGCCTTTCGCGCCGAGATCTATCCCGTTTATGATCAGGCGGTCGAAGGGGGCAAAGGCAAGTTCTCCTAAAAGGATGCAGTCCGTGTCCAGATGGACATTGCCCGCGTACCGTGTCACGAGGATGACGGCGATACTGAAGAGCAGCGGAAATATGAGGCCGATAGCGGAATCGGAGGCGACGAGCCGGCTCTGGTAGAGGAGTTCGATCAGCCACACTGTAAGGACACCCATGAGGGACGCGCCGATAATGAGAAGCGGCGAGTCCAGGCTGCCGACGGCAAGGAAAGCGAGAACGATGCCGAGGAGGACGGTATGGCTGATGGCATCAGTCAGCATGGACATGCGCCGGAGAACGAGGAAGTTCCCCGGCAGGGCGCAGGCGGCTGACATGAAGATGGCGATAAGAAGTATTTCAGCAAAAGAATTCATAATCGGTCTCCTTCCGCGAGGGCGACCATTTTCTTTTTATGGAGACATCGGGAAAGGATACCCCGCTGCGGCGCCAGCAAAAGGCCGGGAATAACGAAAAAAGATAATGCCACGACGATGGCGGGGCCTGTGGGCATTTTGGGAATGAGAGAGCTTGCCGTCGTACCGATGGCGGAGGACAGCGCGCCGATGACGGCAGACAGAAGGATCATCGGTTCAAGACGCCTTGTCCACTGCCTTGCGGCAACGGCAGGCGCGATGAGCATGGCGCTCATGAGGATAATGCCTACGGCCTGGATGGAAAGAAGGACGGTGATCGTGGCAAGGAAGGAGAGGAATACATTCAGCTTGCCCCGCGGAAATCCGAGAACTGCGGCATAGTCCGGATCAAAAGCCATAAGTTTTAATTCTTTTCTGAAAAGGAAAATCAGGAAAAGGGTAAAAATAGAAATAGATCCTGTGAGAAGGACGTCGCGGTAAAGAATAGTGGATGCCTGTCCGAAAATAAATTGATTCAATCCGGACTGGTTGGCATTTCCTGTATGCTGGATGATGGAAGACAGAACGAGACCCGCGCCGAAAAAAGAGGAAAGAATGGAGGCAAGGACGCCGTCAAAAGGAAGTTTCGTATAGTGGCGGGCGAGAAGGATAAGGGACAGTGCGGCAAAGGCGGACAGAAAAGCGCCCAATAAAAGGCCCTCCAATGTTTTCACGCCGAGAAATAGAAAAGCCAGCATGATTCCCGGATAGGACGAATGGGAGATACCGTCCCCCAGAAGCGCTTCCCTGCGGAGGACGATAAAAGATCCCACCACGCCGCAGAGCACACCTAAGATAGTCGTTCCTGCCAGGACGATTTGAAAGGTATAGTCCCGCCATAAAGGTAAAGCAAAGAGAGCGGCCGGTTCCATGGTCAGACTCCTTTCGACGGAGAAAAAGTTTTTTCGATATTTTCTTCCGTGAAAATGTTCTGTACGGGTCCTGCCGCTATAAGGCGGCGGTTGATCATGGCGACATGGTCGAAATAAAGAGGGACGGTGCGGAGCGCGTGGTGGACGACAAGAATCGTCTTTCCGCGGCTCTCCATTTCTTTTAAAATGCGGACGATGATTTTTTCCGTCTGCATATCCACGCCTTTAAAAGGCTCGTCCAGAAGATAGACAGATGCTTCCTGCGCAAGGGCCCGGGCCAGGAAAACGCGTTGCTGCTGTCCCCCGGAAAGCTCATTGATCTGTCTGTCTTCGTAACCGTCCATGCCGACGCGGGCAATCATTTCCTCCGCGATCAGACGGTCGCCCTGTGAGGGAGGGCGGCACCAGCCGATATGGCCATACCGTCCCATGAGGACGATATCTTTCACTGTGGCGGGAAAATCCCAGTTGACTGAACCGTTCTGCGGGACATACGCGATTTTCCGCCGTGCTTTTTTCGCATCGGTTTCGCCGTCTATGGAAAAACGGATCCGCCCTGAAACAGGGGCAAGCAGGTTCAGTATAATTTTTAAAAGGGTAGACTTGCCCGCGCCGTTCGGTCCGACGATTCCCATAAGTGAGCCTTTCGGGATATTCAGATCCAAGTCCCATAAGACGGGCTGGCGGTCATAGGCAGCGGTGATGTCTTCCAGTTCGATAACGTGTTCCACGATGACACCTCCAAAAGATATTTCATGAAATGAAAGAGCACGGAACGAGGGGATCCCCGATCCATGCGCCGGAAATTCAAAATGTTCAGCGGAGCGCTTCCGTGATTGTCTTTATATTGTGCTCGTACATGCCGATATAAGTGCCCTCTTTTGTGGACTCGCCGCCAAGAGAGTCGGAGTACAGTTCGCCGCCGATGGAAACATCGAAGCCCCGCGCTTTGACAGCAGCCTGGAGAGACTCGATGGTTTTATGGGGGACGGAAGATTCCACGAAGACAGCTTTGATTTTATGCTCCGCGATGAAAGCGGCCAGCGTGCTGATGTCGGAAGTGCCCGCTTCACTGGCGGTGCTGATTCCCTGGATGCCTTTAACTTCAAATCCGTAATCTCTGGCAAAATAAGCAAAGGCGTCATGGGCGGTGACAAGGATACGGGAATCTTTAGGGACGGATTCTACTTCTTTTCTAATGTACTTGTCCAGGTTGTCCAGTTCGGCAAGGTAAGCGTTCAGATGATCTTCATAGTACGATTTATTCTTCGGATCTTTTTCTGAAAATCCTTTTGCCACTTCTTTCGCGGCGGCTTTCCAGTTCTTTACGGAAAACCAGATATGGGGATCTTTCGTTTTTTCACCGTCCTCTTCAAAGTCGAGGAGCGTTTCGGAAGGAATGCCGTCGCTTACCCGGATCGTGGGTTTCTTCTGCGCGTGGAGATTATCGAAAATCGCGCCCATTTTCCCTTCCAGATGGACACCGTTGTACACGACGATATCCGCTTTGTTCATGGCGTCCACATCACCGGCACCGGCCTGGTAAAGATGAGGATCCACACCGGCTTTCATGAGGCCGGATACTTCCACTTTATCCCCGCCGATCTGCCGGGCGAGGTCGGTGAGCATCGTCGTGGTGGCGACGACTTTCATTTTGCCGGCAGAATCGGAAGCGGGTGCAGATTTTCCACAGCCTGAAAAAGACAGGGCCGCCGCGCCGAGGATGGCAAGAGGAAGGCAGATGCCGAAAACTATTTTCTTTAACATGAGAAATTCTCCTTTGTATTTATTTAATAATGACCCGCAAATTATTTGAGAGTAATTATCATATAAGGTATAGTAGCATATAAGTCGGCATATGTAAATATTTAAAATTGGTATATCTAATATTTAAATAAAGTATGTCATATAAAATAAATAATATATTCCGAATAAAAGGAACAAAAAGAGTCTTGAAATAATGGCACACGGAAAGAAAGCATATGGGGAGGACTCATTTCAAAAGACAGGAGTCAGGGGATTCTGCAAACCTTTGCGCATTTCCCGCATAAAAAAAGACGGCAGGGTCCGAAAAACGGAATTGCCATCTTTTTTATGTTTGTACATGTATTTTATATCTCAGCTGTCACGGAGGGCGCGTTTCAAAATTTTGCCGGTCGCATTTTTCGGAAGAGCGTCAAGGGGGATAAAACGTCTCGGTATTTTGTAAGATGCGATGTTTTTTACCATGTGCTTGCGGATCTTGTCTTCGTCAAAGGCAAAGCCTTCCTTCATGACCACATATGCCCATACCGACTGTCCGCGGAGCGGATCGGGATGTCCTACGACAGCGCATTCGCCGACGCCTTCCACTTCATAGATGCAGTCTTCCACTTCGCCGGGATAAATATTTTCACCGTTCATGATGATCAGGTCTTTGATGCGGTCTACAATGTAAATGTATCCGTCAGCGTCCATGTATACCAAGTCGCCGGTACGGAGCCAGCCGTCTTCATCGAGTACTTTCTTTGTTTCTTCCGGTTTTTTCCAGTAACCTTTCATCACATTGTCCCCGCGGACGACGAGTTCGCCGACCGTGCCCGGAACGTAAGGACCTTCCTTATCAGTGATGACTTTTACCTCTACACCGGGGAGCGCGGGGCCGGAAGTGAGGTACTTCGGCTTAGCCGTGGGGAGGATGGAAACGACGGGGGACGCTTCTGTCAGGCCGTAACCCTCCTGCACGGGGTGGCCGAACCGTTCATAGAAAGATTGTGCCACAGGCTGGGGAAGGGATGCACCGCCGGAAACAAAGGTGTGCACCGTTTTCATGCTGCTCGGTTCGCCGCGGCGGGCAAGCAGGTTGTAAAGCGGCGGCACCATAATCGCGATGGTGACGGAGTATTTCATGATCGTATTGATGATTTCCGTTGGGCTTTTGGAGCGGAGGATGACGATGGTGGAATGGTGGTACAAACTTCCCAGCACCACGGTGGTCAGACCGTAGCAGTGGAACATGGGGAGCACGCAGAGCACTTTGTCCTCCGGTTTGAAACGGACTACGGCAGTGTACTGCTCCACATTGCGCACCTGGTTCTTGTGGGTGATCATGGCGCCTTTTGGGCTTCCTGTCGTGCCTGATGTATAAATCAGGGCGCATACGTCATCTTCTGTCAGATCTGCCGGGAAGGCAGGAGCCTTCGGCGCGTTTTCCGTGGATGCGCGGTAATCCAGATCATGGATGTCGATGAACGGCATGGAAACGGTAAGGGGCATATCGGAAATCAGGAGCTTCGACTCCGCGTCGCGGAGAATGAAATCCACCTCGCGGCTGACGAGGGAATTATTTACCGGCACAATGATCGCGCCGAGACTGACGACTGCCATGTATACATACACGAACTCCGCGCGGTTCGCTGTGTACAGGCCCACCGTGTCGCCGCGGCGGATGCCCATGGCATACAGCGTATTCCTGTAATTTTCCACTGCTTTTTCAAGCTGGCCGTAAGTGACATTGGATTCGCCTGTCATTGCAAGACTTTTCGGGTCTGCATTTTTAAATATTTCATGAATAAACATAGATCCACCTCTTTAGTGAGAATACCAACTTATTGTAGCAGAAATCGACTGGCAGTTCAAACAGGACGAGGTGTATCGAAATTGTGCTATACTGTTCTAAAAGAAATCATGATCAGGGAGGCTCTATGAAAGCAGCGCAGATGACAAGAGAAGACGAAATCCGTTCCATCAGCCAAAAGTATGAAATGGATAAAGAGAAAGTGCGGGACATACTCGAAAGAGGTGTCCGCTATGCAGATGCGGACAAAGCGGCGCTTTTTGCCTGCATGACGGGAAAGGACATTGAGGAAGTACTGGCGCTCCGCAGGGAAGAGCCCTGGGGCCGTGTGCAGGTCAGGCTGGGCATCACGGGAGACAGGTATGATGAAAAATACTTCAGCCACCGTGCCCGCCGGCTGCATCGTTTCTATGGCGTGGAAGAAACCCGCGCGTTTAACGCCTTGAAGGAAGGATACCCGAACCATTGGATCCGCCTTGCTTACCTTCTCGAAGTGAAGACGGGAAAGAAAATGGAAGAAATTCTGACGGTAAAAAAGAAAACACCGAAGTGGAAAGAATGGGCGGAAATTAATCTGGGGGTAAAGCCTGAAGATTTTTCGCAGTGGATCCTGGAGACGAGGAACCCCGCTTTGAAACCGAAGTAAGCAGGAAATCAAAATGCGAAAAAGAATGCCGGGGCGGCAAAGTTGAAAAGGGGAATACAGACATAATGAATGGAAAAATGAATCAGAGGAAGGTAGGTTATTATTATCTGAACAATTTCCTTTGGATAGACGGAATGGCTTATGGTAAATGCTGTTTTTTCTTGTAAGAAATTATAGAATCCACTATACTAAGAATAAAGTGATAGTAAGCAAAGGAGCTATTTATGAAACTGACACAAATTCGCAATGCGACGATCCGCATGATATATGCAGGAAATGTATTTCTGATTGACCCGTGGCTGGCACCCAAGCATCAGCTTTCATTCGTTGATATTCCGGGGAGGCCTTTTCATGTACCTGACCCGGTAAAAGAAAATATACCAATGCCGTTCTATGGTCTGCCAATGGATACGGAGCAGATTTTAAGCGGTATTGATTACTACATTGTTACACATCTGCATCCTGATCATATTGATATTGCGAAAGATGGAACTGTCGGTGGGCCGCTTAATAAGCAAACCCCTGTAATCTGTCAATCGACGGAGGATGCAAAAATTCTTCAGTATTCGGGGTTTTCGGAGGTGATTGTATTGCCGGAGACTGGTATGGATTTTGGGGCAGCTAAGCTTACGCGGGTTCCTGCCCGTCACGGGGCGGTAGTGCCTTGCGGTGATGCCATGGGGATTATATTTCAGTCTGCAGGGGAAAGGGCTTTTTATTTAGCGGGTGATACAATTTGGTATTCTGGTGTAGAGGAGAATCTGCGGCGATATCAGCCGGAGGTGATTGCTCTTAATTGCTGTGCTGCGGAAACGGTAGAAAATGGACGTCTTATTATGGGTGATGAAGATGTTCAATGTGTGGCAATGGCTGCACCTCAAGCGAAACTTTACCTGACACACCTGGATAATGTTTCTCATGCTTCACTTACACGTCATACATTGCGGGGGCGGTTGGCAGAACGTGGAGTGATGAATTACGATATGCCGGCAGATGGGCAGTCAATAGAGTATTAATAATATCTAATGATAGGAAGTTCATGATGGTCAGTCATGAACTTTTGCATTACATTGAATTGTCTTTAATTTCATTTATTAATGATTGACAGGGGAAGATTTGTCACAATTTCATCTGTTTTTGAAAATAAAAAAGTTTAATTTAATCAGGGGAAATTTTTCTGATAGATAAAAGCAGTAGATATAGTCTGAAAATCGGTATTCGGAACTAGTAAAGCGAACTGTTTTCAGGAAAGGAAGAAAAATGCGTATAATAAAGTATATTTGCGCGGGGTTGTCGTGATAGGAGCTTTTGCGGCGTGGTTTATTTCGCAGCCCCAGATGGAACCGCTGATGACTCCGGAAAGGAAGGCGAGAATCCAGGCGTCGCCCCATTATGTGAACGGCGAGTTTGTGCCGGAAACGCCACATGAACCTATACGGTCGACGTCAGATTTCTGGAAAGATTTCTTTTTCCCCACGACGGGAAAGACGATTCCCAAAGATAAAATGATAACGAAAAAAATCGATTTAAAAGCGCTTGACCCGGCGAAAGATATTGTGGTCTGGATGGGACATTCCTCTTTTTATATGCAGCTTCACGGGAAAAAGATACTTATCGACCCGATAGCAGATACCTATGCTGCAGATTTGGTTTATAGATAAAGCATTTGAAGGAAGCAACATTTACACGGTGGAAGATATCCCTGACGATATTGACGTGATGGTGCTTTCCCACGATCACTGGGATCATCTGGATTATGACATGGTAAGAAAGATAGAACCGAAAGTCAAATGTGTGGTGACCGGTCTCGGCAATGGCGGATATTATGAGAAATGGGGATATCCGCCGGAAAAGATCCGCGAAGAAGACTGGGATACGGAAGTTGTGATTGATAAGGATCTGTCCGTCTGGGTGCTGCTGGCAAAGCATTTCAGCGGTCGGCTGCTGCCCCGCAACCAGACGCTTTTTGCCGGCTTCGCTTTTATTACCCCGGACAGAAAAGTGTATTACACCGGCGACGGCGGGTATGATGGACGTTTTAAAAGGATCGGGGAGCAGTTCAGCGGTTTTGATCTGGCACTGGTGGAAGACGGACAATACAATGAAGCTTGGCACAGCGTGCATATGATGCCGGAAGAAAGCGCACTGGCAGGGGAGGAATTACAAGTGGCTGCCGTCATTCCCTGTTCCAACGGGAAGTATCCGCTTTCCGTCTACCGGTGGAAAGAACCGTATGAGCGGATAGCCGAAGCAAGCAAAGGGAAAAGTTACAGACTTATTATGCCCATGTTCGGAGAATTGGTGGAAATAGGGAACCGGGAGCAGACATTTACAAACTGGTGGGAAGGAATGGAATAAACGCTGGCAGTCATCGGCCGGCCTTCAGCAAGTAAAAATAGGGCAGTTCATGGAATGAAGACGGGGATGTATTTATAAAAACCGGATCTGTTTTATCTGAGCAGAAGAACTATGGAGACGAAGCATTTAAACGGGTATCCAGGGAGTTGAAACTGTAAATCAACTCAGGATACCCGTTTTGTTTTTTTGTGGTCCAGCGGTTTTCTGTTTTGGGGATAAAAACGGTAAGAATAGGACCGACTTATTTCATTTCTTCCCCCCTATGCGGACGGTATTAATAGCGAGATGGTCTGCCGCTTTTTCAGGTTCTTCCGCTTCTTCTTTTGTGAGCGTAATGCCCATTGCTTTGACGGCGTCTTCCCCCTGTCCGGTTTTGTCACACCGATGATAAGGAGGGTTCCTTTGGCAATGGCCCGGGCGGCAGGAATTTGCGTGATTTCCACATGGTG
>OLPT01000303.1_pt1 | contig 40583 bp, 37 predicted proteins | sample 1673051 | NCBI WGS metagenome assembly OLPT01 (sample SAMEA3136750, study PRJEB25190) | human gut metagenome | biome: human gut; feature: human-associated habitat; material: faeces | place: Austria | collected 2013
GAGATTTAAGTGGTGGGAGCATGTCACAAAGGTAATGAGTAAGGCAAAATTCTGGCAGATGATCGGGCGGGGAACCAGATTATGCCCTGAATTGTTGGATGGAGAAGATAAAAAGAAGTTTTATATTTTTGACTTCTGTGGTAATTTTGAATTTTTCCGGATGAATCAGGGAAAGCCAACGGCTAATATGATTCCGTTACAGTGTGCGATATATAATCTGAAATTTGAAATTGCCTATAAATTACAGGATATAGTCTATCAGTCGGATGAGAGACTGACTGTTTATCGGAAGAACCTTGTACAACAAATGTGCAAAAAGGTGCAGGAGTTGCGAAGAAGTAATTTTGATGTACGACAACATTTAAAATATGTGGAATTATATTCGGTAGAGGAAAATTATCAGGCATTAACTTATGGGGATACCTTAATAGTACGAGAAGAAGTAGCTCCATTGATTTTGCCGGATGGAGATGAGGCGAGTGCTGTCCGATTTGATGCGTTGTTGTATGGAATAGAGCTTGCACATCTGATCGGAAAGAAATATACGAGAGCCCGAAATGATTTACGGAAACGTGTTATAGGTGTCTCAAAAGTAGCAAATATTCCGGAAATTAATGCACAGACAGAATTTATAAACAAAATAATCAATACAGATTACGTGGAACGGGCAGGAATTAATGAATTTGAAGAGATTCGGACAAAGTTACGGGATCTTATGAAATACATTAAAAAGGACAACATAAAGTATGATACTAATTTTGCAGATGAATTATTGTCCATGGAATGGAAAGAAGCTGAGCTGGAAAATGATGATCTGAAGAATTACAAGGCAAAAGCAGAGTATTATATCAGACAGCATCAGGATAATATTGTGATTGCAAAGCTGAAATCAAATAAACCGTTAACAGAATCTGATATAGCTGCACTGGAGGAAATACTCTGGAAAGAAGTAGGAACCAGACAGGATTATGAGAATGAATTTGGATCAAAACCTCTGGGAGAATTTGTACGTGAAATTACAGGCTTGGATATGAATGCAGCGAAAGAAGCATTTTCGGAATATCTTGATGATACAAGTATGGACAGCAGGCAGATTTATTTTGTTATGCAGATTGTAGAATATATTGTACACAATGGAATGTTGAAAGACTTTTCTGTATTGCAGGAATCACCATTTACCGACAGAGGAAGTGTAGGAGAAATTTTTACGGATATGACAGTCTGGTTGGGAATACGGAGGGTCATTGATACCATAAACACAAATGCAGCAGCATAGAAGGAGACAACATTGATTTCAAAGACAATGCGCACAATTTTACACGCACTATCTTATGGAAATATCGAGGTGGAGGCGTCCAGGCGGTTGGCGGATATCAAGCAGCTGGATGCCATGCGGATATTTTTTAAGAAACTGGACACAAAAGTTTATAATGGAAATTATGAGGTTCCTATAAGGCTTTATTTTCCTTCAGAAGAGGCTATGAGTGGAGATGTGGTGGAGCATCATTACCCGGTGCTTCTGTTCTTTCATGGAGGCGGATGGGTCACAGAAAGTGTTGAAAATTATGACAGAGTATGCAGCCGAATGGCACAGTCTACCGGGCATATTGTCATGTCTGTGGAGTACAGACTGGCACCGGAATACCGATTCCCTACAGCACTGGATGACTGTTATGAAGCAGCAAAAGCCCTGTACAATCATCGACTGATACTGCCGGCAGATCCGGATAGAATTACGATTATAGGAGACAGTGCGGGAGGCAACCTGGCGGCAGCAGTATGCCTGAAAGCCAGAGATACAGGAGACTTTATTCCCAGAAGACAGATTCTGATCTATCCGGCAGTAAACAACTGTTATACAGAAGAATCCCCCTATAAATCCGTACAGAAAAATGGCAAAGACTATCTTCTGACAGCAGTAAAAATGGAAGATTATCTGAAACTTTATGAAAGCAGTCCTGAGGACAGAATGAATCCGTATTTTGCTCCACTTATGGAAAAAGATTTTTCCAATATGCCGGATACACTGATTCTTACAGCAGAATTTGATCCCCTTCGGGATGAAGGAGAAGAGTATGGACGACGACTGAAAGAAGCTGGAAATTACGTGGAAATACACAGGATTCCAGATGCACTTCATGGATTTTTTGCACTGGGGATCCGGTTTCTTCATGTACAGGAAAGTTTTGAAATCATGAACTCATTTTTGAGAAAAGAAGGCGAATAAAAAGTGGAAAAAGGATATTCAAAATGGAGAAAACTGGATAATGCAGCATTGGCCTTTCCACTTGTAACAGGTAAAAATGACACCAGAGTATTTCGTTTTTACTGTCAGTTGAAAGAGACAGTTGACGGTGAAGTCCTACAGCAGGCTCTGGATCAGACAATGAAAAAATATCCATTGTTTCAGGCAGTACTTCGTAAAGGGCTTTTTTGGTTTTATCTGGAGAGAAGAGACATTCATGCCACAGTAAAACAGGAAAAGAGACCACCCTGCAGCAGCCTTTATATTCCAGACAAAAAGTCTCTTCTGTTTCAAGTAAGTTACCATAATAACCGCATGAATTTTGAAGTATTTCATGGGCTGACAGACGGTACCGGCGCCATGAATTTCCTGGAAGAACTGGTTCAGAATTATCTGATTCTGGCACATCCGGAGACAGAACTTCCAAGAGTAGAACATGAAGAAGAAATCACTCCGGGAGATCAGGAAGAGGACAGTTTTTCTCAGTATTATTCCTCTGAGATTCCCAGAAATAAAGAAAAAAAACCGGCAGCTGTGAAATTGAAAGGGGAGAAATTAGTCCATTCGGATATGGATATTACAGAGGTGATTCTGAATGTAAAAGAAACCCTTGCAAAGGCACGTTCCTATGGCGTTTCCATTACAATTCTTCTGACTGCCATGCTGCTCTGTTCCATACAGGAAGAGATCCCCAGAAACCGTCAGAAGAAGCCGGTAACACTGATGATTCCGGTGAATCTCCGAAATTATTTTCCATCACAGTCTATGGGAAATTTCTTCGGATGGATCGAAGTTGGTTATGTCTTTGAGGAAGATACCTCTTTTGAAGAAGTACTTGCCAGCGTGAAACAGCAGTTTCAGAAACAGCTTCAGAAGGACAGAATCGCCATGAATATGAACGGATATGTCCGTATAGAAAAAAATCCTTTTGTAAGGGCAGTGCCTCTGGAAATCAAGAAATTTTTCCTTATGGCAGGGGCAAATCTGGGAAGCAGAAGTATTACAGCCGTATATTCCAATATTGGGATTATACGGCTGCCAGAAGAATACAAAGAGTATATTGAACGGTTTGGTATTTTTGCAAGCACAGATTCGCTGCAGTTATGTTCCTGTTCTTATGGGAATCAGCTGGTTCTTGGTTTTACTTCCAAGATACCGGATGACAGCATTCAGAGAAATTTTATGAAGATGCTGAAAAAAGAAGAAATTTCTTATAAAGAAGAGAAAAATGAATTCCCTGGCTGTGGTGAAATTCAGCAGAAAGAGGACCGTAAAGTGATGCAGATTTTCAGCTTTCTCTGTATTGTGGTAGCTGTAGTCTGCGGAATGCTGAATTATCTTACTCTGGAAACACTGAACTGGTTCTGGTTTGCGGCAGCAGGTTGTTTCTGTGGCTGGCTGGTGGTCTTTGTGGCCTATGCCAAACGCCGGAATATACTGAAAAATGAAACCTGGCAGTTGCTGATCATAACAGTATTGTGCATTTTGTGGGATCATTTTACAGGATGGAGAGGCTGGTCTCTGGACTTTGTATTCCCATTTGGAAGTCTGTCTGTGCTTGGTTCTGTACCGGTGATTGCCAGAGTAAATCATCTGGAATCAGAAGAATATCTGTATTATTTTATGCAGGCAGCAATGATAGGATGTGTACCGTTGATTTTGCTGTGGACAGACCTGGTTCATTACAAGATTCCTTCAGTAGTATGTGTGGGAATCAGTTTTCTGGTACTGGCAGGGCTGTTTATCTTCCAAAAGAAGAATATGACCAGAGAATTTCATAAAAAACTGAGAATGTGATAATGAGATGTTGAAAATAAGTAACTATTCGACAGGTAACTGTGAGGGTACTGAACAGTTACAAAAATAATTGATTTTACAGTAGAGGAGAAAAACGATGTTAGAATGTGATTACCTTGTAAAGCGGATTGATGGTGACTATGCACATCTGCAAAGAGTTGATCAGCCAGAGGAAGAACTGAAACTGGTGGCCAGGGCATTATTGCCGGCAGAGATTTATGAGGGCTGCATATTACATTATGAAATGATGCAGTATTCCATGAAGTAGAATTACAGTAATGGGAAATTAAAATAATATATGTGGTAAAAAGGGGATGTGATCAATATGCTGGAAACTTATACAGTGCTTCGTATTGACGAACCGGATTTTGGCTGTGAGGGACGGCCGGAAGGGATGGAGCCGGTAGACAGAGTTTTGCTGAAGAAGGGCAGCAATGGAGAAGAGATATTTGTAAAAGAGAGAGATGCACTGCTCTATGAGATGGATATTAATGAGGGAGATGAGGTCTTTCTTATAGAAGGTGAATTGAAGAAAATCCGATAATCAGTTGTAAAAAAACAGACAGCAGAAGAACTATATATCTGATCAAAGAATGAGGCGAGAATTATGAATAAGCAAAAGAGGAAAAATTATGAGCTTTGAACTGGAAATTTTAAATCAGCTTCAGAAACTGCATACACCGGTTCTGGATAAGATTATGGTTTTTATTACAAATCTGGGAAGTGCCGGAATCATCTGGATCATTCTGACGGTTGTCTGTTTGATCATTCCCAGAACAAGAAAAGTGGGATGGGTCATGGCAGCATCACTGATCGTAGACCTGATCCTGTGCAATGGCATTCTCAAGAATCTGGTGGCAAGAACAAGACCATGTGATGTAAACAAAAGCATTCAGCTTCTTATAAAAAGGCCATGGGATTATTCCTTTCCTTCCGGGCATACAGCTGCTTCTTTTGCTTCTGTAACAGCACTTTATCTGGCAGGAGAAAAGAAACTGTGGAAACCGGCACTGGCACTGGGCTGTGTCATTGCTTTTTCCAGAATGTATTTGTATGTGCATTATCCGACGGATATTCTGGGTGGTGTGATTATTGGAATCCTGTCAGGAGTTCTGGGATACAAAATTATAAGACGGATGTAACTGTTCAGTACCCTCACAGTTACGAGTCAAAATGCATTCCAAATCACCTTCGGTGATGGCATTTTGCCTTGTATGTCTCGGGATTTTGGCAAAAAACATGCCAAAACACCTCGCGGGATACTACCTTCTGAATAGTTACAAACTGATACTGAAGAATAGACAGACATATATACAAGGAATATGAGCAGAAAGCACTACAGAAGAGGCTTCATGTTCATGCAGGTGTTTAAGAATACATGAAAAAAATACGAGAATCCATTATTTTCTATGGACGGGTTCAGGGTGTGGGATTCCGGTACAAACTTGGTTATCTGGCAGAAAAGTACAGTGTTACAGGCTGGGCCAGAAATGAGTATGATGGTTCGGTATCCACAGAATTGCAGGGACTGGAAGAAGATATTGACAAGATCCTGCAGGCACTTTACAATGACCGTTATATAGAGATTGATAACATCAGGAGACAAAAGATCCCACTGAATGAAGAGGAAAGGCGGTTTGGAATCCGTTACTGAGAAAGGAGCTATATAATGGAAGAATTGTATCAGGCAATCGAACAGAAAATAAAAGAATCTGGTTATCCAAGAGAGATTTCCGGAGAGGCAGTTTATGAAGATATCTGTGATCAGATTGACGGCAAAGAGAATGGAAGCTATGTTCTGCTGTCTAAATTTGAGGATGATGTGATTTTTGAGTATCATATTACTATTATGGATCATGAGTTTAATCTGGGAATTCTTACTATGAGACTTCCGGAGGGCATTTACGCAGTAAACTTTGACGAATAAATGGACCTCCGGCACTTTTTATTGTAGTAAAGAAAAGGCTATGCTATAATACACACTTGTATGATAGGTTATTGATTGATTATATAAGTGGAGAGATAAATATGTTAAATCAGTTTTCAAGAACGGAATTATTATTTGGCAGAGAAGCCATGGAGAAACTTGCCGGCTCCAGAGTCGCTGTATTTGGAATCGGTGGAGTAGGTGGATACACTGTGGAGGCACTGGTACGAAGCGGCGTAGGTGCCATTGATCTTATTGATGATGACAAAGTATGCCTTACCAACCTGAACAGACAAATCATTGCCACCAGAAGTACTGTGGGTAAATACAAAGTAGATGTGATGAAAGAGCGCATTCTTGACATTAATCCGAAAGTGGAAGTAAACGTACACAAGTGCTTCTATCTTCCGGATACAAAGGATGAATTTGATTTCACGCAGTATGATTATGTGGTAGATGCAGTGGATACTGTGACGGCCAAGATTCAGCTGGTAATGGAAGCCAAAGAAGCAGGAGTGCCTATCATCAGCAGCATGGGAGCAGGAAACAAACTGGATCCGACTGCCTTTCAGGTGGCAGACATCTACAAAACTTCAGTATGCCCGCTGGCAAAAGTCATGCGTCGTGAATTAAAGAAACGTGGCATCAAAAAACTGAAAGTAGTTTATTCTCAGGAAAATCCGATCAGTCCGATAGAGGACATGGCTATCAGCTGCAGAGAGAACTGCATCTGTCCTCCGGGAGCTGAACATAAATGTACGGAACGACGTGCCATTCCAGGTTCCACTGCCTTTGTTCCATCTGTAGTAGGTCTGATCATTGCAGGAGAGGTAATTAAGGATCTTGCAAAATAGTCAGATAAAAGAACGGATAAAAGAATCACCCTGGTTTGTTCTTGCAAAATAAAACCGGCAAAGGTATATTATAGGGTAAGACTTACAAAGGAGTGCAGCTGATATATGAAAACAGACGAAATTCTGTACGAGCTTTTCTGGCAGGGAGAGGAAAAGGCCGCCGATGAGCTGGTGCTGCGACATGGAGATATTCTTACCTTGTATATTAATGGTTATCTTAAGGACATGCATGAGGCCGAAGACCTGATGATAGAATCTTTTGCGCTGATGTTTGCCAGGAAGAGACCGGTATCCGGAGCTGGCAGTTTTCGGGCATATCTTTACAAAACGGCGAGAAATCTGGCAGGCAGAACCAGAAGGAAACACCGTATATTACACATCGGACTGGAAACCCTTCCTTTTGAAATCCAGAGTGAGGCAGCTACAGAAGCCGGTATTTTCAGAGATGAACGAAATGGTCAGTTGTACGAAGCCATGGAAAAACTGAAAAAAGAATACCAGGAGGCACTTTATCTGGTATATTTTGAAGATATGAGTTATAAGGAAGCCGGAAAGGTACTTGGCAGATCAGAAAGTCAGGTGACCAATCTGGTTCACAGAGGCAAAAAAAGCCTGAAGGAAATTTTGCGGAAGGAGGGATTTGAATATGATGACTGAAGAAGAACGAATACAGAGGATCCGGCTGAGAACAGCAGAGATACGGAAGCATGATCAGAAGCAAAAACAGTTTCTGGGAGATCTTGGGTGTGTGGCAGCCTGTCTTGCAGTGATTATCTGTATCGGTCTGTATATGCCATCTGTTACAGAGAGTTTGTCGTTACAGAATCTTAAGGAACTCCGGCACAGTTCTGTAACTGCCAGTATTATAGGGCAGAATGGAGCACTGGGTTACATCATAATGGGAATTCTTTCTTTTGTACTGGGCGTGTGTGTGACGGTTATTCTCTATCGCATAAGGGAGAGAAGCCGTCAGAACAGAGATGAAAGGAATCCGGATGAATTTTGAAGTTGTAGATAATGTCTTTCAGGTAACCTTGCTGGGAAGCATGGCAATACTCTCTCTGATAGTGGCACTTCGCAGAAGAAGCAGGATATTTCTGCTGCTTTGTGGTGGTTATGGATGTATGTCACTGGGAACTTTGTATTATGTGCTTTGTCTGATGATCACCGGTAAAGTTCCTCAGGTTTTTTATGTGGCTGAGATCTCATGGATCGCAGCCTATTTGTTTTATTTGTCCGTATCTTTGTTTCAGAAAGATATTCAGATGAAGGGCTGTAATATGGCTGTGGTGTGTGCACTGGTGTATACGGTTATAAGTGTGGTTTTCAAAATTATGGGACCTTCACCTGTAACAACCATTGCATTTGCAGTTACAGTGGGAACTATTGCCTACAGATCAGTATGGGGTTTATGCCAGAACAGTTCTGGTAAGCTTCTGGATGTATTGTTTCTGCTTATGCTCACTTTCCAGCTGGGAGTTTATATTGTATCTGTTTTTATAAAAGATTATACCAGGTTTAATCTGTATTTTCTGGTAGATATTCTGCTTACGCTTACAATGACTGCGTTGTTTCCTGCTCTTAAGAAGGAGGTGTACGGCAGATGACTTACATAGAAAATATTTTTATCTGTCTGGCGATTCCTATGATACTGAGCCTTCTGTTTACCAGAGGTCGGCAGCGGATGTTTACTTTATTTGTGATCGTTGGAATGGCAGTCTGCCTTTTTTCTGCGTATGTCAGCAGTTTCTTTATGGGATATTATGGAGTGGATCAGGCAAGAGCAGTGATCGAGATCACACCTGCCTGTGAAGAGGTTATGAAAATACTGCCGCTACTGTTTTATCTGGCGGTTTTTGAACCGGAGCAAAGATCTATTGTCTCTGCTGCTATAGGAATTTCAGTTGGTTTTGCTACCTTTGAAAATGCCTGTTATCTTACAGAAAACGGTGCGGAAAATTTTTCTGTACTTCTGATCAGAGGAATTTCTGCCGGAGCATTGCATATCCTGTGCGGAATTGCCATTGGATATGGGATCGCCTATGTTTTCCGTAAAAAATGGATCACTATTACCGGTACAGTAGGTGCGCTGGGAGCCTGCGTTGTGTTTCATGGTGTATATAATCTGCTCATCAGTGGAGGTGGAACATGGGAATTCATTGGCTATCTGTTCCCATCTGTGTTGATTTTGATCCTGCATATTTTGAACCAGGTATTTTCACGGTTGAAAATTGATATCGAATAAAAAAGTCACTTATGAAATATGTCTGTACAAAAACAGGCATATTTTTTTATTCTATAATTTGGGTGAAAGGAATTTGGAAAACATGTCTTTATATAGATAGAAGTAACTATTCAGAAGGTAGTATCCCGCGAGGTGTTTTGGCATGTTTTTTGCCAAAATCCCGAGACATACAAGGCAAAATGCCATCACCGAAGGTGATTTGGAATGCATTTTGACTCGTAACTGTGAGGGTACTGAACAGTTACAGATAGAATTGCAAATAATAAAGAGGAAAGGGAGGCTGCCTGATGTTAACGGTGAATGAGCAGAGAATGCAGAAGATAAGACAGAAATGCAGACAATACAGAAGACAGTACGAAAACCGACGGCTTGGAGAGCTTGCCTGTAGCTGTGTATTTTTGGTCCTGTGTATTTTTTCAGTGCTGAAAGAAGCTGGTGTATCAGGCAGTTCGGCAGTCACTGGTGCCTACAGCTCCGTGGTTCTTCATAATGGAGGCGGCATCTATGTGTTCATCGGTATTGCTGCTTTTGCGGCTGGTGTTACCATAACGGTTCTGTGTATAAGATACCGGAGGTACAAAAAATCTTCCCACAAAAAGTGGGAAGATCAGTAGCGATTAATAGTTCCTGTGAACAGTAGCGATTAATATTCTCCAACTACAGCTGCTTTCAGAAGGTTGGTGTTACCAGGACGACCCAGCGGAACACCTACAGTAAGAACTACAACATCGCCCTCTTCAACATAGCCTGCTTTCTGTGCAGCTTCTGTTGCGTGAAGAAGAAGAATCTCCATACTGTATTCTTCCTTGATATAGAGAGGTGCCACACCCCAGGACATATTCAGCTGACGGCAGATACGCTCGTCTGGCGAACATCCTACGATCAGACATCCAGGACGGTATTTGGATACCATACGGGAAGTATTACCGGAATGTGTGACTGTGATGATAGCTTTGGCTTTCAGATCAATGGCTGTCATACAAGTGGCATGAGAGATGGCAGCTGTCACACTGGTAGTCTGTTCTTTGGTGCGAACGCTGAACATTTTGTTGTAAGGAACGTCATCTTCTGTACGGCATGCGATCTTTACCATAGTCTGCAGTGCTTCTACAGGATATTTACCTGCTGCTGTTTCACCGGAAAGCATGATGGCACTGGTCCCCTGGTAGATAGCATTGGCTACGTCTGTAGTCTCTGCTCTGGTAGGACGTGGATTCTTCATCATGGAATCCAACATCTGAGTGGCAGTGATAACCTGTTTGCCGGCGTTATAAACCTGAGCGATAATATCCTTCTGGATAACAGGAACATCCTCCAGAGGAATCTCTACACCCATATCACCTCTGGCAATCATGATACCGTCAGCGACACGGATAATGTCGGTGATATTGTCAACACCCTGCTGGTTTTCTATTTTTGCAATGATGTTGATGCCCTTGCCGCCATTTTCTTCCAGAATCTTGCGGATTTCCAGGATATCAGCAGCTGTTCTGGTAAAGGATGCTGCAATAAAGTCAAATCCCTGCTCGATTCCAAAGAGGATATCCTCTTTATCTTTCGGGCTGATAAAAGGCATATTCACTTCCACACCTGGAAGGTTTACGCCTTTTTTGTTGGATACAACACCACCATTTTTTACGAGACAGACAATGTTATGACCTTCGATTCTCTGGACTTCCAGTCCGATCAGACCGTCGTCGATCAAAATGGTATTGCCTGGTCTGACGTCTTTGTATAAGTCTTTATAGGTGACAGAAACAATGCTTTCATTTCCTTCAATTTCATCTGCGGTTAAAGTAAATTCCTGGCCCTCTTCCAGGGTGATCTTTCCATTGGCAAAATCACGAATACGAATTTCGGGACCTTTGGTATCCAGCAGTGCGGCTATCGGTTTATTCAGACGGGAACGGATTTCTTTTAACTGATCAAGACGGCCTTTTTGTTCCTCGTGGGAACCATGAGAGAAGTTAAAACGTGCAACGTTCATACCTTCCTTAACGAGCTGTTCCAGGATGCCTTCTTTATCAGTGGATGGACCCAAAGTGCAGATAATTTTGGTTTTGCGCATATATAATCTAATCCTCCTCATTTATTAAAAATACACCTATATTCTAACACATAATCTATTTTGCACAAGTAAATTCTAAGTGAAATATAACGTTAAATTTGTAACGTTTTTATCAGATTATATAAAAGAAATAAGGTGTATTTGCGTTAAAATATTGTCGAATATTGTAACTATTCAGAAGGTAGTATCCCGCGAGGTGTTTTGGCATGTTTTTTGCCAAAATCCCGAGACATACAAGGCAAAATGCCATCACCGAAGGTGATTAGGAATGCATTTTGACTCGTAACTGTGAGGGTACTGAACAGTTACCGAATACTTTTTAAAAACGAGTGTGGCGGTTGATGTATTTTGCTTTATACTTGGAGTATACAATGGTCTGATCTTTGTATAATCCATAGTATCCGGATACTGCATAGCTGATGGATACAGCAATGAGATAATAGGAAACACCTTTGAATCCAAACAGTTCAAATGCAATGAGGATAGAGGTAACGGGGCAGTTGGTAACACCACAGAAAAGTGCGGTCATGCCTGCTGCAGCACAGATAGATGGGGAAAGTCCTACGATCTGTCCCATGAGACATCCGAAAGTGGCGCCAATACAGAAAGAAGGTACGATCTCACCTCCCCGGAAACCTGCTCTCATGGTAAGGGCAGTAAGGAGCATTTTCCAGAAGAAATCAAGGGGACGTGTCTGGCCTTCCTCCACTGCAAGTTCAATGAGGTTGTTGCCGGCACCCATATAGTCGGTGGTCCGAAGCAGCAGAGTGATCCCCATAATGACAGCACTGGCCACCACAATACGGACATATGGGTTCTTGAGATAACGTCTGTAAAGTTTGCTGATTTCCTGAAGCAAGATACAGAAAATAATGCTGACAGCGGCGCAGGCCACAGCCACAACCACCATTTTCAGTCCTGTCTCAATGGTCAGTTCCGGAATATTTACCACGTGAAAAGTCTCCGGATTAATGTCGAAACCAGTGGCAAATTTCGCTGCTATGATAGATGCGATCACACATGGAAGAAGGGCTGCGTAATACATAATCCCTACGCTGATCACTTCCATGGAGAAAACAGCAGCGGCCATAGGAGTGCCAAAAACAGCAGAGAAGGCAGCACTCATTCCGCACATAACCATGACATGTCTGTCTTCTTCATCCAGCTTAAGCCAGCCTCCCAGCTGATTGCCGATACTTCCTCCCAGCTGAATAGCTGCTCCTTCACGGCCGGCGGAACCACCTGTCAGATGTGTAAGGATAGTTGAGACAAAAATCAGTGGAGCAGATCGGAAAGGAACATCATCTCGAGAGCGTACAGTGGAGAGAACCTGGTTGGTTCCTCCGTCTTCTTTGCCGATCTTTTGGTACATAAATACAATGATCAGGCCAGCTACAGGCAGCAGCAGAAAGACCTGAGGATTCGTTTCCCGAAATGCAGTAACATGTTTCAGTGCTCTGGCAAAGAGACTGCTGATACCGCCGACTACCAGCCCTGTGACAGTGGCCAGAAAGAGCCATTTGACCAGGTTGAACAGATCTCGCCAGATGTGTTTGGAATAGTATTCCAGATCCCGGATATCTTCCTGGAGTTCGTAAACTTCTTTTTTCTCCTTCGTACTTTTCATAGTTCATAGATTCTCCCATCAGTTGATTTATTACGTTTATTGTTATGTTTATTATACAAAAAACGGTCCTGCCTGAAAAGGGCAGAACCGTTTTTAAATAGGGATTATGTGAGGAATTATTCCTGTGTGATTCCGGTTACTTCATATCCGGCCTCTTTGATGGTTGCGCGAACTTTTTCTTCGTCAACTTTTTCAGCGACTGTAAATACAGTAGTTCCTTTTTCATGGGAAGATACAACATCCTCTGCACCAAAAGCTTTTTTGATGGATTCATTTACGTGTGCCTCGCAGTGTGGACACATCATTCCTGTTACGTTTACTGTGACTTTGATCATTTTTTCAGTCTCCTTTTCTTTATTATTATGTTCATTTTTTATATCATCAATGGGAACTGTCCCTTTGATTTTCTTATCTTTTCCAGTGTCATGGATCTTGAAGAAGTTCAGTCTCAGAGCATTGGTAACAACACAGAAACTGGAAAGACTCATGGCGGCGGCACCGAACATAGGATTCAGGGTCCAGCCGAAAATTGGAATCCATACACCGGCAGCCAGAGGAATTCCGATTACGTTGTAGAAAAATGCCCAGAAAAGATTTTCGTGGATATTTTTCAGAGTGGCACGACTTAAGCGGACTGCAGCTGGTACGTCACTGAGCTGGCTTTTCATAAGGACAACATCTGCTGCATCAATGGCAATATCAGTTCCTGCACCGATGGCAATACCGATATCTGCTCTCGTAAGGGCGGGAGCATCGTTGATACCGTCTCCAACCATGACTACTTTGCCTTTTTCTTTCAGGGAACGGATGACGCTTTCTTTACCGTCAGGGAGAACGCCGGCAATGACGTCATCTACACCTGCCTGAGCACCGATAGCCCTGGCAGTCCGTTCATTGTCTCCGGTAAGCATTACTACCCGGATTCCCATGTTCTGGAGTTCCCTGACAGCCTGAGGGCTGTCTGGTTTGATCACATCAGCAACAGCAATGATTCCCAGAAGTTTGCCGTTTCTGGCAAAGAGCAGGGGAGTTTTGCCGTTTTCTGCCAGCTGTTCTGCCTGATGGGAGAGGGAGGCAGGAACAGTTACCTGGCTTTTGATGTATTTCATGCTTCCGCCCAGAAGTACCTGACCTTCTGATGTGGCAGTAAGTCCATTTCCCGGAAGTGCCTGAAAATCAGTAACTTTAGGAGCTGAGAGAGAATTTTCTTCGGCTTTTTTCAGGATCGCTTTTGCCAGAGGGTGTTCGCTCTTTTTTTCCAGAGCAAATGCCTGACGGAGGAGTTCATCAGCGGTAATGCCTTCTGCGGGGAGAATGTCAGTAACTTCCGGCTGTCCGCTGGTGATGGTACCTGTTTTGTCAAGTGCTACGATCTGAATTTTGCCTGTTTCTTCCAGAGAAACTGCTGTTTTGAAAAGAATGCCGTTTTTTGCGCCCATACCGTTACCTACCATGATTGCAACTGGTGTGGCAAGTCCCAGTGCACATGGGCAGCTGATAACAAGAACAGAGATACCTCTGGCAAGCGCATAACCGAATTCGTGTCCTGTAAGAAGCCAGATGATGGTAGTGATGATGGCGATACTGATTACAGATGGTACAAATATACCGGAGACCTTATCTGCAATTTTGGCAATAGGAGCCTTGGTAGCAGCTGCGTCACTGACCATTTTGATGATCTGGGACAGAGTGGTATCTTCACCGACTCTGGTGGCTTCGCATTTAATGAAGCCGGACTGGTTGACAGTGGCAGCGGAAACCATGTCTCCGGCAGCCTTGTCTACAGGGATGCTTTCGCCGGTAAGGGCAGCTTCGTTAATGGCACTGGTTCCCTCCAGGATCACACCGTCTACAGGAACATTTTCGCCGGGACGTACTACAAAGATGTCTCCTTTGTGAACCTGTTCGATGGGAACTGTGGTTTCCACACCGTCTTTCAGGGTTACAGCTGTTTTGGGAGCCAGTTTCATAAGGTTTTTGAGAGCATCGGTCGTTTTGCCTTTGGAACGTGCTTCCAGCATTTTGCCGACGGTGATCAGTGTAAGGATCATGGCGGCGGATTCAAAATAAAATTCCATCATATAGTTCATAACAGCGGCAGAATCTCCGTCTACCTGTGCTCTTGTCATGGCAAAGAGGGCATATACGCTCCATACGAAAGAGGCCATGGAACCCAGAGCTACCAGAGTGTCCATATTAGGGGCACGATGCCACAGGCTCTTGAAGCCGCTGATAAAAAATTTCTGGTTGATGACCATGACGATGCCTGCAAGAAGAAGCTGTACCAGTCCCATGGCAATGTGGTTGTCGTTAAACCAGGCCGGGAGAGGCCATCCCCACATCATGTGTCCCATGGAGAAGTACATCAGTACCAGCAAAAATCCTACAGATGCAATAAGGCGGCGTTTCAGAATGGGGGTCTCATGATCCTCCAGGGCTTCTTCTGCCTCGGACATGGAGATTTGCTGCTGATTGTTGGCTCCTTTGAGGGAGGCTCCATATCCTGCCTGTTCTACAGCTGTGATGATATCATGGGAGGAGGCGGTTCCTTCTACTCCCATGGAGTTGGTCAGAAGGCTGACGGAGCAGGAGGTGACGCCAGGTACTTTGGAAACAGCCTTCTCTACCCGGGTGCTGCATGCAGCACAGCTCATCCCGGTGACGTTGTATTGTTCCATTATGAATTCTCCTTTCTATTGCTCATTTCTGCTGTATCCTGGTCTGGGAACAACAGAGATGTCAGTTGTTTCATCTGGATATTTATTTCATCAGTTTCTGAAGGGTTGCTACCAGTTCGTCAATGGTTTCATCTTTACCCTGACGGATATCTCTTGCCACGCAGTTGTGAATATGGTTGGAGAGAAGTTCCCGGTTAAAGGCATTGACCGCAGCGTTGACGGCGGCAGACTGAATGAGGATATCGTTGCAGTAGGCATTGTTTTCCAGCATTCCTATGATTCCCCGAATCTGACCTTCGATACGCTTCAGACGGTTGATGAGTTTCTTGCGTTCTGCTTCGGTGCGGTCGGTGTGTTTGGTACTTGGTGTGCCGCAACAGCAGGAACAGGCTTCCTGAGTAGTTTCTTTATTTTCTTCCATAAGGATTCCTTTCTGTGTGAGATGCCTGGGTATGGGTTGCTGATAAGTTATGAGAAATACCCTATAGGGGTATCTATATGAGCAAAAATATATACCCTGCCCGGGTATTTGTCAAGAGGTAAATCCTGAAAGTTTGTGATTTGGGTGGGAAATCATTGAAAATAAAAGATAGTTGAGAAAATGTGGTCATGCTCAGGCATCTGTGAGGAGAACGGGCTTCGGAATTAAAAATACTAAGATTCGATCAATCTGTTAAGGGCATTCATAAAAATCATAAACTCGCTTCGCTCAGACAGTATGATTTTTATTCATAACACAGATTTCTCTCATCAAGTATTTTGAATAATTCCTGCAGAGTGTTCTCTCACAGAAGTCCTGAGCAGTGACCATTTTCTTGCTCAACTATGTCGGTTTTAAATTTTCGATTTGTTTCCCCTCCATCATCCCATCTTCTTTCGTGTGGGGGATTGCCAGCAGGTCTGCGACCTGCGGTCCAGTGCGGCAGCCTTGTCTGAAAGCACTGAAGAAATAACAATGAGAAGGAATACAGGCTGTTAATTCTTGTAATATCAGCAGCGAAATGCAAAAAACAGCACTTGTACAGTGTGCTTGAAGGAATTTGTAGAAGTACCTGGTGGATAGGTTTTTGCGTTATCAGAGAAAATGGATTGTCTGAGCGAAGCGAGTTTGACATTTTCTCTGATGGTTTTAGCAAAGTTCTATGCACCCTGGTATTTCTGAATTCCTGATTTACACTGTACAAGTGCTGTTTTCTTGTATGTATGCTGCGTGAATTAAAAAATTATTCGCTGAATATCAGATTCTCTTATTATTGATTCACCTTTCAGATTCCTATGATTTTGTGGCTGAGGAGGAAGGATACCAATGCGGTGAGTGTTTCTGCCACCCAGAAGGCATTCCATACGCCTACAGCACCGAAAGGCCGGCTGAGGATAAATGCTGCGGGAAGGATGATCAGCAGATATCTGCAGAGGGATACAACCAGTGAGGCAGTACCTTTACCCAGTCCTTCCAGTGCACCGCAGGAAGTGACGGAAACAGAGGATATCAGGAAACCTGCACAGATGATACGGAGAGCTGTTTTTCCGGCAGAAATGGTTTCCGGATTGGTGGTAAACATACCGATAAGCTGACCTGGAACAGTAAGACAGATGATGGTTCCAACTAACATGATCACGCCACTCATACCCAGTGTTACCATATAGATCCTGCGTACACGTTTATGTTCTCCTGCGCCGTAATTGTATCCGATAACCGGCCGCATTCCCTGTACAATACCGCTGGCGGGAAGATACAGGAATGTCTGTAATTTATAGTAGATTCCAAGGATTACCACATAGCTCTGTGAGTAGGCAGAAAGTAGTCCATTCAGTGCCGATACCAGTACAGATGGAAGCGCCAGGTTCAATGCTCCCGGGATACCCACAGAATACAGTCTTCCAGCCAGTTTGGGATCAAAGTGAAAATCCTGTTTATGGATCTTTACAGGAATGGGGTGAATTTTATAAACAATCAGGTAGAAAATTAAATTTAATACCTGTCCAAGACCGGTAGCAAGAGCAGCACCTTCGATTCCCATGGCAGGGAAAGGACCAATACCGAAAATAAGCAGAGGATCCAGAAGAATGTTGGAAATACAGCCTGCCATCAGTCCGATCATGGTGACTTTCATCTGCCCTACACCCTGAAAGATTTTTTCATAGGCAAGATTCAAAGTGGTGACAATGGCAAAAAGAAAGACGATAGTGGAATAGCGGCAGCCCAGCTGGATTATATTGGAAACGGATGTAAACAGTCCAAGAAATCCAGGCATGATCAGGATGCATCCGACTGTCAGCAGTACTCCATGAAGGGCAGATAACATAAGTCCATGTGCAGCTGCTTTGTTGGCATTGCCGGGGTGACCGGCACCCAGAGAAATGGAAATTTGAGAACTGATACCGATGCCAAAACCGATGGCAGCTGCATTGTTAAAGTTCTGCACAGGAAACACAAGGGACAAAGCGGTCATGGCATCTTCGCTGATCTGTGCCACAAAGAAACTGTCCACAATATTATACAGTGAGTTTACCAGCATGGAGATGACCATAGGAAGTGCCATAGAAAGCAATAATGGAAAAACGGGCTTTTCTTTCATAAAAGACTGGTTCATAATTGATTCCTCCTTTTCGTAAAAAATGCAAAATAAAAACCACACAACTACCGTAATGGTAATTGTGTGGCGAAAAATAGACTGGCTAGAAAAATCCACACTTTGTTTTGGAAATAATAAGTCATACCGGATGACAACGGAATTGTAGCATGAAGAGAAGCGTGTCGTCAAGAATAAATGCTATTATTATAGGAAATATAAAAAACAGTCGTTGCTGTGAACAGTAACAAACAGTCAACGGAGCCGGGAAATATTGCGGGAATACAGGGGCTATGGTATCATTGTTTCAGCAAACAGAAACGTATAATTCAGTGTTAAAGGACGGAGAAATAAGAAAGTGAAAACAGTATTGACTTTACAGATCACATTGTTTCTGCTGATCGCAGTGGGATTTGTAGTAAAAAAAATGCACATTGTCGGATACCAGGGTCAGAAGAACCTGAATGATCTGGTAATCTATGTGATTCTTCCATGTAATATCATTCATGCATTTACAGAAGGAACCGCAGATGGTTCGGTATTTGTACAGTATCTGGAGATATTGCTTATATCTATAGGTATTCAGATTTTCTGTGTGATTTATGGAAAGGTTATTTTCCGAAAGGAATCGAAGGATCGGTATAAATGCCTGAGATATGGAACTATATGCTCTAATGCGGGATTTCTTGGAAATCCTGTCACAGAGGGGATTTATGGTGCAGAGGGGCTGGTGCTTACCAGTTTTTATCTGATTCCTCAGAGAATCATGATGTGGTCCTCCGGTCTTTCTGTTTTTACAGAGACCAGTAACAGAATGAAAACTCTGAAAAAAGTTGTGACGCATCCCTGTATTATTGCCTGTGTACTGGGTGTGTTGATGATGATCACCAACTGGAGACTGCCGGCAGGAATCAGTGGTACAGTAAATGCCTTATCCAACTGCAACACAGCCATGTCCATGATGGTTATCGGGATGATCCTTGCAGACATTAACCTGAAGGAATTCTGGGACTGGACAGTAGTGAAATATACAGTGCACAGACTGGTAGTGATCCCGGCATTGGTCTACATTGTGCTCAGATTAATTCCTGTTCATTTTGATCCCATGGTAATGGGAATCAGTGTACTTCTGGCAGGAATGCCTGCCGGAGCTACCACCAGTATTCTTGCGGAAAAATATGAATCAGATCCGGCGTTTGCAACAAAAATGGTTATTTTTTCTACTTTGTTGTCTTTGCCGACAATCTGTCTGTGGAGTGTTTTTCTTCGGTAAAAAAGAAATCCATATAAAAAAACTATCCCCCCAGGAGGCTTGTGGGCGGGATAGTTTTTTTATACAATACAAAGAGCAGAATTGTGGGAGTGTATTGCACGAAACAATTTGCAGGTACTATACCATAAAACTACATAAAGCGAGAACAACTAACTATGAACGATCTGAAAAATGAAATTTATGACTACTGGACTAACAGAGCCAGAGGATATTCTGAATATAATCAGCAGGAAATGGCAGATGCCAGAAGAACCATGTGGAGGGATAAGCTCCTTTGCCTTCTGGATGGGCAGTTCCCGGAGAAAAACCCTCAGGAGATCCAGATTCTTGATGTGGGAACCGGTCCTGGATTTTTTGCCATATTGCTTACAGAAGCAGGATACAAAGTGACTGCTGTAGACTATACCGAAGAAATGCTGAAAGAAGCACAGCAAAACGCCGGTCCATTGGCAGAGTCTATTGTGTGGAAAAGAGGCGATGCTCAGGATCTTGATGTGGAAAGTGACAGTTTTGATGTTATTGTTACCAGAAACGTCACCTGGAATCTTCCGAACCCTGCAAAAGCATACCAGGAATGGCAACGAGTTCTGAAAAAAGGCGGTGTTCTTTATAATTTTGATGCAGACTGGTACGGTCATCTTTTTGATGAAGAGAAGAGAGAAAGTTATGAAAAAGACCGTCAGCATACAGAAGATGAGAACGTAGAGGACTATTATAAAGGAACGGACATTGAAAAAATGGAAGAGATCGCAAGACAGGTTCCGTTAAGTCAGCTGAAACGTCCGGAGTGGGACATGGAAGCTATGAAAAATGCAGGATTTCAGAATATTGTCTGCGATCAGCAGGTATGGAAAGAAGTCTGGACAGAAGAAGAAATCCTGAATAACAGCACTTCCCCGATCTTCCTGCTGGAAGGTCATAAATAAAAAGAAAACAGTATCCCGCGAGGGTGCTGAATAGTTACGAAAACAGTTATTATGCGGAGACTTGCAGTAACAGAAAAGAGACAGAACATGGTAGAAAAAAGAGAGAATTTTATCCTTAATAATGCAGAAGTGGAGCCAGGCGCCATCTGGAATGGTGAACTGGAGTTAAGTGAAGGACAGATTTGCCTTCCGGCGACCATTCTTCATGGCGAAAAGAAAGGAAAAACAGTACTGATCACAGCAGGAGTTCATGCCGGTGAATATGTAGGAATTCAGGCGGCAATAGAACTTTCCCAGAAATTAAAGATTGAGAAAGTTGCAGGAACAGTGATCCTTGTAAAAGTAGTCAATCGTCCTGCCTTTGAAAAAAGAAAAGGAAGTATGGGACTTACCGATGAGAAAAATCTGAACAGAGTGTTCCCTGGATGCCCGGATGGAACAGAAATGGAGCGTCTGGCATGGGCAGTTTCACGAGAACTGCAGACGGTAGCAGATTACTATATTGATCTTCACAGTGGAGATGATTATGAGACTCTGACACCATATGTTTATTATGCAGGGGTTGCGCCGGAAGAAACTGTGGCAGAATCCCGAAGAATGGCAGAACAGGTGGATGTACCTTATATGGTAAAATCTAATGTAGCATCCGGCGGTTCCTATAACTACGCAGCTTCTCAGGGAATCCCAAGTATTCTTATTGAAAGAGGCGGAATGGGTGAATGGACTTACGAGGAGGCACGTTCCACAAGAAGAGATGTGCGGAATATTCTCTGTCATCTGGGAATTTATCTGGGACAGAAGGATTTTCGTACCTATTATCCTCTGGATGTGACAGATCTCTGCTATCAGGCAGCAGAAGAAAACGGTCTCTGGTATCCCTTCAAAAAAGCCGGAGATGTATTTAAAAAGGGTGACATTCTTGGTGAAGTAAGAGATTACGAAGGTAACATGAAAGAAATGAGTGTTGCGGAATATGACGGAGTGATCCTCTATCAGTGCAGTACTCTGCAGGTTCTGCAAAACGGACCGATGATTACTTATGGAAGGATCATCAGCCCTTATGATGAACGTAAAGAAAGAATCGTTAATTACTGGGAAAAACGAAGCGACAGTTTTCTGGAGCAGAGACGTCAGGAACTTCACAGCACCATGGCTGAGAGATGGCTGAAAGAGATCCGCAGACAGCTTCCGGAAGGTAAAAATCTCCGTATTCTTGATGTAGGATGCGGTGCAGGATTTTTCACTGTGCTTCTTTCAAAAGAAGGACATCAGGTAACTGGTATAGACCTGACACCGGATATGATCAAAAATGCCCGGCTTCTTGCAGAAGAGGAGAATGCAGACTGTCAGTTCCAGGTAATGGATGCAGAAAATCCGGATTTCCCTGATGAAACTTTTGATGTGATCATTTCCAGGAATCTTACCTGGACCCTGCCTCATGTAAGTCATGCTTATAAAGAATGGATACGTGTCCTGAAAAAAGGCGGTGTCCTTCTGAATTTTGATGCCAACTACGGAAAAGCTGATTTTTCCAATGTGAGCGATCTTCCGGAAACTCATGCTCATCATACTGTTGGAGACGAAATGATGAGAGAATGTGAAGAGATCAAACGTCAGCTTCCTATCAGTTCCTACAGTCGTCCGGCGTGGGATCTGGAGACTCTGGGAGCAATGAATCTGGAAGAATTTCAGGTTGACCTTGGTATCAGCAGCAGAATTTATCTGGAAAAAGATGCGTTCTATAATCCGACTCCGATGTTTATGCTGCGAACCAGAAAATAAACTGCAGGGACAGCAGTAACAACAGCGGAGAAAATATGGATTTAAAACAGTTACAGTATTTTGTGGCATGTGCACAGACAAGATCTTTCAGTGATGCGGCAAAGATCCTGTATTCCACACAGCCCAGCGTCAGTAAAGTGATCAAATCTCTGGAAGATACGCTGGGAATACAGCTTTTTGAGCGACTTCCCAGAGGAATATGTCTGACGGTACAGGGACAGAAAGTCTATCATTATGCCTGTAAGATCACGAATCAGATTGATGTGTTGGAAAATATGGTTTCCAGAGGAATGACAAAATGGATTCGGATATCTATGAATCCCAGTTCCTGGTTTGCCAATCAGTTTGTGGATTTTTATAATGAGACTTATGACAAAAACTATCATTTTCAGCTGACCACAGCCGGTGTCCGCAGCGTTATGGAGAGAGTGCGGGACTACATGGATGATATCGGTTTTGTATATATCCTCAGTCATCAGAAAGAGAATTTTCTTTATGAACTGGCCAAAAATAAATTGCAGTTTGTTGCTCTTTATGAGACAGATGTGGTATTTTATCCTGGAAGGCTGACAGAACTTTATAATACAGATAAAGAGCAGGTGTCTCTGGAAAATCTGGAGGGAACCCGTTTTATACAGAATTATCAGGATGAATTTTTTGATATTGGTTCTGTACAGGAAGATTCTTTTCAGTGGAAGGACCTGGATATTTCTGTGCTTACCAACAGTGACTATATTATGGAAAAAATGCTGAAAAACAGCCGGGTTTCCAATGTAAGCGGCAGTTATCTCTCCGAAAACAAGGAGGGCACTACACCGGGAATTCCTCTGGATATGAACGAGAATAAAGTTATTTTCGGGTACATTACCCACAAAGGTGAACAGCTGGATGAAAGTGTAGAAGAGTTCCTGAAATTTCTTCAGGAATGTCTTCCAAAAAGTTAAAAGCGACTTATTCCAAAACAGCCATAATGTATGCGAATTGAGAATAGCTCATAACCCGGGGGGAGGGTTGTGAGCTTTTTTTATGTCTGCTAAACTTTGACTGTTGAGACAGTACAGATCAATAAAGATGGAGATAACTAAATGAAAAAATATATATTTCAACGGTTACTTCAGCTAATCCCGATTTTGTTCGCAATTACCTTTTTGTCTTATGGAATGATGAGGATAGCAGGAAGTGATGTTGTAACCAAGAAAATGGAAAATACAGGAGGTGTGGTTTCAGAAGAAACAATGGATGCTGCAAGGGAGCAGCTGGGACTTGACAAACCATTTCTTACACAATATTTTGTATGGCTTGGCAGGCTGCTTTGTGGAAATATGGGAAACAGTTATGTTTCAGGATTTCCGGTTTTTGATACTTTTATATCAAAACTTCCTGCAACATTGCTTCTGACAGTGACGTCGATTCTGCTTACCATTATTATATCCATTCCCCTTGGTATTCTGTCAGCAGTTAAACAGAATACAATTACAGATTATCTGATAAGGTTATGCAGTTTTGTAGGAAACAGTCTGCCAAATTTCTTTGTGTCTCTTCTTCTTATGTATTTCCTTGCGATCAAACTGAGAATTTTTCCGGTTATAGCAAAAGATGTAGGATTAAAGAGTGTGGCTATGCCTGCCATTACCCTCGCAATTGCCATGTCTGCCAAGTATCTCAGACAGGTGCGTGCAACAGTGCTTGATGAATTAAGTAAGGATTATGTGGCAGGGGCAAAGGCTCGTGGAGTTAAATTTTCCGTTACATTGTGGAAAAGCATCATGAAAGCCTCCCTTGTAACAGTTATTACGTTGTTGATGCTGTCAGTAGGAAACCTGCTGGGAGGAACTGCAATTGTTGAGTCGATTTTTATGTGGGATGGCGTAGGGAAGATGGCTGTAGATGCCATTTCCATGCGTGATTATCCGATCATACAGGCTTATGTTATGTGGATGGCAATTATCTATGTGGTTGTAAATCTTCTTACAGACCTGTCCTATCGGTTTCTGGATCCAAGAATCCGTCTGGGAGGTATGGAACAGTGAGTGAAATAAAAAATAAAAACGTAACTGTGCGAACACAGAAGATTAAAAAAAGTCATATAAAGCAAAAACTGATTTTCTTTCTTATACTGGCGGCGGCACTGGTAATACTGGCTGTTTTTTCAGACCATCTCTGTCCCTATGATCCATATGCTCAGGATCTTTCCAGTGCGTTACAGCCACCCAGCATACAACATCCCATGGGAACAGATACTTATGGAAGGGACATGCTTTCCAGGGTGATCAGTGGTTCCAGAGCAAGTATTTTTTCTACATTTATCCTGGTGGCCGTTATTTCCATATTTGGAACTACAGTAGGCACATGGTGCGGATATTACGGAGGGACTGTTGACTCTGTTGTAATGAGAATTTCGGATATATGTCTGGCATTTCCAGGACTGGTATTTGCCATGGCTATTGCTGCGATCCTTGGTGGGGGTATTCAGAATGCTATTATTGCACTGGCAGTGATCAGCTGGCCGAAATATTCCCGGATTGCAAGAAGCCAGACACTTGCATTGAAAAACGAGGCATATGTTCATGCCTCCATATTGGCAGGAGACACTTCCAGGCAGATTATATTCCGGCATATTCTTCCGAACATAATGGGACCGGTTCTCGTAACTGCCATGCTGGATATCGGAACTATGATGATGGAACTGGCCGGGTTATCTTTTCTTGGTCTGGGAGCACAGATTCCCATGGCAGAATGGGGAAGTATGATGAGCAATGGACGAAGCATGCTTCAGACACAGCCTTGGATTGTATTGTCACCTGGAATTGCAATATTTGTATCAGTTTCAGTTTTTAATTTACTGGGAGATACCGTAAGAGATTATCTGGATCCCAAAAATAGTCACAGAAACAGAGGATAAAAAGCACAACATACTTTATAATAGGAGGATTAATATGAAAGTAAAGAAAATTATGGCAATAGCAATCAGTCTTGGTCTTATTGCAGGAACGACGACGGTGCCAACGTTCGCAGCTGACAAAAAAACATTTGTATTTGGCGATACTACTTTTAATGCAGAAAATGAAGAAGCAGATATCAACCCACAGAACACTTACGCAGGATGGGCATGTATCCGCTATGGCGTAGGAGAAACTTTGTTTCGTTATTCAGATACCATGGAAATCGAGCCATGGGTGGCAAAGGAGTATGAAAATATAGACGAACTGACCTGGAAGATCACGTTGAATGATGGTGTCGTCTTTTCAAATGGACGTGCCTGTGACGGAGAAGCTGTAAAAGAAAGTCTGGAAGAACTGGTAGCAAACAACGAACGTGCTGCAGGAGACCTTTGCATTGACAGTATTGAAGCTGATGGAAATACTGTCACGATCAAAACAACAGAGCCGAAACCGGCACTGATCAACTACCTCAGCGATCCCTATGGCTGTATTATAGATACCCAGGCAGGAATCACAGATAATGGAATTGTAATTGGAACAGGTCCTTATGTAGCCACTGAGCTGGTAACAGATGATCATCTTAATCTTGAGAAAAATGAAAATTACTGGAATGGAGATGTAAATATAGACGAAATCACAGTGCGTACTATTTCTGATGGTGATACTCTGGCACTTGCTCTTCAGTCCGGTGAAATTAACGCAGCATATGGCATGGCATATGCAAGTTATCCATTGTTTGAAAATGACGACTATACATTTTCCAGTACAGCAACAAGCCGTGCATTTTATGCATGGATGAACTACGAAAGCCCTGTAACATCTGATGCGGCAGTACGCAAGGCAATTGCCATGGGAATTGATAAAGAGAATTTTGTATCAGTGCTGCTGAATGGTTATGGATATCCTGCAGTTGGGGCGTTTCCGGATACTTTCTCTTTTGGCGGTCAGAACCTGACAACAGAAAGTTATGACCCGGATGGTGCAAAAAAAGTTCTGGAAGATGCCGGCTGGGTAGATTCTGATGGTGATGGGATTCGTGAAAAAGACGGACAGAAGCTGACGATTCGCTGGCTTACTTATCCAAGTCGTCAGGAGCTTCCGCTTTTGGCTGAGTCTGTACAGGCAACTTTAAAAGATATCGGTATGGATGTTCAGATAAACTGTACAGCTGACAACAATACAATCCGTAAAGACCCTACACAGTGGGATGTATACGCAAGTGCCATGGTAACAGCACCTACAGGAGATCCTCAGTATTTCTTCACTTCCTGTTGTCTTGATTCTTCCGTAAGTAACAATGGACATTATCACAGCGATAAACTGGAAGAGCTTGCAAAGCAGATGGAAAATGAGTTTGACGTAGATAAACGTTCAGAACTGGGTATCCAGATGCAGCAGACTATACTGGATGATAATGCATATGTTTTCTGTTCTCATCTGAGAATGAGTATGATCATGCAGTCAAATGTAACGGGACTGGTTGCTCATCCCTGTGACTATTATGAATTAACAGCAGACTTGGATATTGAATAAAAGTTCCGGGGGCTGGGAAGTACCAGACCCCTTTAAAAATTATTAAAGATTTATGAAGGAGGAGTTTATAGTGCCTGAAACCATTAATACCGACACCATTATTAACAAAACAGAAAATAAGATACTGACATATGAGTCTGTGGAGATATCATTTGGTGGAAGGACAGTGGTTCAAGATGTAAACTTTTCTCTTAAATCAGGAGAGATCCTGGGACTTGTAGGTGAATCAGGCAGTGGAAAAAGTACTCTGATCAAAGCGGCCATGGGGCTTCTTGGCTCTGACGGGCTTGTTACAAAGGGAGATATCCGGTATATGGGACAAAATATACTTGATATACCAGAAAAAGAGAAAAGAAAAGTCAGAGGTGCAAAAATCGGTATGATTTTTCAGGATGCAGGAGCATCTCTTTGCCCCATCCGTACAATTGGAGAGCAGATTTATGAAAGTATGCGTGCCCATGTCAAAATAACCAGAAGTGAAGCAAAGGACAGGGCAATGGAGCTGTTTGAGAAACTCAATTTCAAAGACAGTCAGAGGGTGTGGGACAGCTATCCTTTTGAATTATCCGGAGGAATGAACCAGAGAGCTGGTATTGCTATTGCCATGCTTATGAATCCACCGATTCTGTTTGCAGACGAACCGACCAGTGCTCTGGACGTGTCTGTACAGCGTCAGGTGGTAAAAGAAATGCTTAAGTTAAGAGAACTGTTTGGAACAGCGATCATTATTGTAACACATGATATTGGGGTTGTCCGGGCGATGGCTGATACAGTTCTTGTTCTTAAAGACGGAAAGGCAGTGGAATATGGTCCTGCCGTGAAGGTACTGGAACATCCTGAAGATCCATATACGAAAAAATTGTTGGCAGCAGTACCTAAACTGCAAAGGAAGGTTCGGCCATGAGTATACTTTTAGAAGCAGAACATTTAACAAAAATATTTACACAGAGGGGAAAAGAGCCGTTTAAAGCGGTGGATGATGTAAGTTTTGTTTTAAAAGAGGGAGAGTCTCTGGGAATTGTAGGAGAATCCGGCTCCGGTAAAAGTACACTGGCAAAAATGCTTACACGTCTCATTGATATAACAGAAGGGACTCTGAAATTCAATGGAAATGATATAACCAGATTAAAACAAAGTCAGCTCAGAGAGGTATATGGAAACATTCAAATGATTTTTCAGAACCCGGTTGGTTCCTTTAACCCAAGAAGGACGCTGGGTGATGGAATCGGAGAAAGTCTTCGTAATCGCGGAATGAAAAAAACAGAAACAGAAAAGAGAGTCGCAGAGCTCCTGGAGCAATGTGGACTTGACCGTGAATATGCAAAGAGATATCCACATGAAGTGAGTGGAGGGCAATGTCAGAGAGCTGCTATAGCCAGAGCACTTGCAGTAAATCCAAGAGTACTGATCTGTGATGAAGCAACCAGTGCACTTGACGTAACAATTCAGAAACAGATTATGGAACTTCTTCAGGAACTGAAAGAAAAACAGGGACTGTCTTTTATTTTTATCTGTCATAACCTGGCACTGGTTCAGATGTTCTGTGACAGAGTCCTGGTTTTATATGAGGGAAAAGTGGTAGAAGGTGGAACACCGGATGAGATCATCAATTATCCGAAAATGGAATATACACAAAATTTAATAGATTCAGTATTGTAAAAAAAATATATTATGGGGATAAACGGAGGGCAGGAGTTATGGTAATAAATATTTTTCTGTTTGACGATTTTGAAATAATGGACGCATTTGGTCCTGCACAGATTTTCGGGAGCAGACCAGATGAATTTTATGTACGTTACTTGTCTTTGCGCGGCGGTCTGGTTACTGGAAAGCAGGGAGTTAAGGTTTGGACAGAGCCCTTAAATCCGATAGAAATAGAGGATGTTTTTTTGCTGCCAGGTGGAAAAGGCGTTAAAAGTTTTCTTCATATGGAAGGGGAAAATGGCTGTAAACTGTTAAAAGAGGCAGTGGAAGAAGCTGAATTTTGTATGATGGTTCAGAATGGTTCCGCTTTTTTGGCAAAGAGTGGACTTTTATTCCGAAGACAGATTGCAGATTATAATTATGATGAGAACTGGAAACGAATGTTTACAGTAGGCATTGATTATATGAATGGTATCAGATGGTGTGCTGATGGTAAATATTATTCATGCAATAACACTATGGCTGCGATAGATATGACTCTGGGATTAATCAGTGATATGGTAGATGTTTCCATGGCCGAAAGTATTGCTGAGAAAATTGGATACAGCTGGGATTCAGAAAGTGAATCAGATTTTGTAATGTAAAAACGTAACTGCTCAGTACCCTCACAGTTACGTAAAAACTATATATGCTTATATACAAAAAGGTACTTTCCTGGTCGGTGAAAGTACCTTTTTGTATATGGGTAAGTGAGCTATCTAAAGTGTTTATAAGGAAGGAGGTCCATACACTTTATCAGTTATTGATCAGCGGAGGTTCAATAACTTTATCAGATAGGGTAAAACATAACACAACGTCTTGTGTCATGCTATGGCTATATTTTATCAAAGATATGGCATAAAACAAGCCTCCCCAGGGGATATTCAGATATGAAAAAAATGCAGGATTCATGCTATATATGAATAGGTCAATATCCCCCTGTATGGGTTATATATATGTAGAATAATTGATACAATTAATACATTAACTGAGAAAAATAAAGGAGAAAAGAGAGAATGAAAAAAAAGATAATTGTATTGTTGGCTGCATTATGTATGAGCACTTCTGTGGCTGGTGGAGCACTGACAGTACAGGCCGGGCAGGAAGACGCAGCAGACAGCACACTGGTAGTTTCCTATTCCGCAGATACTGGAGATCTGAATCCTCATTCCTATGGAAGCCCTATGTGGATCCAGTCACTGGTTTATGAAGGGCTGACACGTTTTGTAGATGGTGAAGTGGTTCCGGGAACAGCAGAATCCTGGGAGATTTCTGAAGATGGAAAGACTTATACATTTCATTTGGATCAGGATAACGTATTCAGTGATGGAACTCCTGTTAATGCTGAAATCGTAAAGAAAAATTTTGATGCAGTTCTTGCAAATAAAGAAAGACATAACTGGATGGAAACATATCAGGTTCTGGAATCTGTAGATGTAGTAGATGATTACACTGTGCAGCTAAATCTGAATGCACCGTTTTCAGGTCTGCTTCAGGAATTATCTTTATCTCGTCCTGTCCGTATTGGCGGAGAGGCCATTTTCCCGGAAGATGGAGATACAAGCGAAACGATTAACGAGCCTGTAGGAAGTGGTCCCTGGAAACAGGTAGAACATGTAGACAGCCAGTATGCCGTTTTTGAAAGAAATGATAATTATCATGGTACAAAACCACAGTATAAATATCTTAAAGTAATGGTGATTCCGGACATTAATACAGCAGCTAATTCACTGAAGGCCGGTGAGATTGATATGATTTATGACATCGAAAGTCAGATGACGGGGGATGTATTTAATGAACTTCAGGCTTCTGGATTTACTGCAGAACTGTCAGATCCTGTTACTACTAATATGATTCTTGTAAATACGAACAGTGGTCCCACAAAAGATCTTGCAGTACGTCAGGCACTGGAATACTGTATTGATAAAGAAAGCATTTCTGAGAATGTTTATGGGGGATTACAGCCGGTAGCGGACTGTCTGATGAATCCAAAGACTCCATACTGTGATGTGCCGGATATTACCATATATAAATATGATGAGGAAAAAGCGAAAGAACTTCTGGATGAAGCAGGCTGGATTCTGGAAGATGGCAAAGATGTCAGAACAAAAGATGGAGAGGAACTGACACTCAGATTCCTTTATGAAGGTAATAATGATTCAGTCTCTATTATGGGACAGGTTATTCAGGCGGAATGTAAAGAGGTAGGAATTAATGTAGAACTGGTAGCTCAGGATTCAACAAATTACAGTACTTCCCAGAAAGAAGGTCTTTTTGAACTTCTTCAGGCTGAGACATGGGGTGATCCTTTTGATCCTCATTCCTATATGAGTTCATTCAGGGTAACTACACATGGAGACTATGCTGCACAGCTGGGACTGGAAAATAAAGCTGAAATTGATGAAAAGATAACTGCTGCATTAAATTCAACTGATGAAAAAGAAGTAGAAGAAAATTACCAGTATGTACTGAAGACGCTTACAGATCAGGCAGTATATGTTCCGGTCACTTATACAACGAAAGCATATATTTATAATCCGGATGTTGTTTCAAATGTCAGCTATAATACATATCTTGATGTAATGTATGAAGATTTTACATTGAATAAATAAGAATAAAATAACTGCCAGAGAACAGACAGTTACAACTATTACAGAGCTCTGTGCTTGTCTCATAGAAAGTCAGAACACATTCTATGGACAGGTACAGAGCTTTTTGAAAAGGAAAGGTGAGAATCATGCTCAGATATGCAATAAAACGAATATTGCTTCTGGTTCCTATATTATTTCTGGTATCAATATTTGCTTTTGGTCTGGTAAGACTTATGCCTGGCAGTGCGGAAATGGCATATCTTCAGGCAGCAGGCATTCCACCTTCAGATGCAGCACTGGAAAATGCATCTGAGGAACTTGGTTTGGATCGTCCAATATATATTCAGTATGCAGAATGGGTCGGGAATGCCATTGATCTGAATTTCGGAAAATCATATATCAACAAAAAAGAAGTAAAAGAAGAAATACTGGGAGCATTTAAAAATACTATGCAGCTGGCAGGATGTGCTACCCTGATTATTTTGGTACTCAGCGTTCCTATGGGAATACTATCTGCTGTGAGAGCAAATAAAGAACTGGATAATATCAATCGTGTACTGGCGTTTCTTGGAAGTTCTATGCCGTCATTCTGGTTGGGACCGTTACTTGTACAATTGTTTTGCCTGAAACTGAAATGGCTTCCTGTACAGGGTATGAATGACTGGAAAAATCTTGTTCTTCCCTCTGTTACAATGGCAGTATTGTACATCGCTACTTATTCCAGATCTCTGAGAAACAGTCTTCTGGAAAATATGAATAAAAGATTTGTTATGTATAGTCGGGCAAGAGGAATCAGTGAGAGAAAAATAATCACACATCATGTTCTGCGAACATCTCTGATCCCATCAGTGACTACTTTTGGTGTGAACTTTGGACATATGATGGCTGGAACCGCCATTGTAGAAATTTTGTTTTCCTGGCCCGGGTTGGGAAGGCTTTGTGTGTCTTCTGTCAGTTCAAGAGATTTTCCCATGATACAGGGTTATATCGTATTAATGGCAGTTGTGTTTATTATAGTAAATCTGATTACTGACCTGATTACGGTTGCATTAGATCCAAGAATGAGGGAGTCCTTATAGTATGAAGTTAAAACAGTTTTTTAAAAAATTATTTAAGAGAAAAATGACATTGGTTTTTTTGATCATTGTTGTGATCATGATGATTGCCGGGATTCTGGCACCAGTAATTGCACCCCATGATCCGCTGGAACAGAATCTTGTTATGAAATTTTCCATGCCATCACTGGAATATCCTATGGGAACAGACAATCTTGGAAGATGTATTTTTTCCAGAATTTTATATGCTACGAGAACTACGCTTGGTTTTTCTTTGTTGTGCACGGTTCTTGCTTCTGTAATAGGAATTACGCTTGGAGTTACAGCCGGATATAAAGGTGGGGTAGTGGATATGCTGATCATGCGCCTTTGTGATGTACTTTATGCTTTTCCGGCTCTGGTGCTTGTAATGGCTATTGTTGGATTTATCGGTGTGGGAATCTTTAATGTAATTATAGCGATGTTGATTCTTCAGTGGCTCTGGTATGCCAGGGTATCCAGAAACCTTGCAGCAGGGGAATCCGTAAAAAGTTATATTGCAGCAGCGAGACTTTGTGGTGCATCAGACAGAAAAATAATATTCAGACATATTTTACCTAATATAATCCCCAATATGCTTGCTGTTTTTACAGTGGATTTTGGTCATACAATCCTTGCAATTTCAGGATATTCTTTTCTTGGACTTGGAGTACAGGTGCCTAATCCGGAATGGGGAGCAATGATCAGTGAGGGAAGAAATTTTATTAATACAGATCCCTGGCTGATGTTCTGGCCGGGAATTATGATCTTGCTTTCTGTAATTGCAGTAAATATCATTGGTGACAATATGCGCGATGCGCTGGAAGGTCAGAGCAGTTAACAGGGGGGAACAATGGAATCAATACTTGAAGTTCATGATTTACAGATAAAACTGAAGAAAGATAAAAATAATATGGTAACAGCTGTTGATAATGTTTCGTTTTCTATGAAAAAAGGAAAGACACTTGGCATTATTGGAGAAAGTGGAAGTGGAAAATCTCTTACATGTATGGGAGTTATGGGACTTCTTGATCGGAAAATCTGGGATGTAAAGGGAAGTGTTTTTTTTAAAGGAAATGAAATTGATATCCGCAACCGAAAAAATATGTCGGGATTATGTGGTAACAAAATTGCACTGATCATTCAGAATCCGATGAGTGCATTTAATCCGGTGATTACCATAGGGGCACATTTTTATGAAACAATAAACAAATCCGGAAGAAGAAAATCAAGAAAGGAAATAGAAGAGAAAGCAGCAGAACTTCTGCAGAAAATGCATATTCGGGATCCCCATGCTGTGCTTCGTTCCTATGCATTTCAGTTGTCGGGAGGAATGCTCCAGAGAATTATGATCGCACTGGCACTGGCTGTGGAGCCGGATATACTGATTGCTGACGAGCCGACTACAGCACTGGATCTTTCTGTAAGAAATGAGATTTTGAAGATTCTGAAAGAATTACAGAAACAATACAAAATGACAATTCTTATAGTATCTCATGATTTAAGTGTTATCAGAGAGCTGTCGGATGATATTGCAGTTATGTATGCCGGGAATTTTGTAGAATATGGAACCGCAGATGAAATTTTAAAAAATCCGGAACATCCTTATACAAAAGGACTATTCATGTCAAGACCGGCTTTTTCCAAAAACCGTCTTATTATGATGGAAGGACAGCCGCCCGCACTGGAAGAAAGAGGAAAAGGGTGTGGATTTTATCCACGTTGCCCGGAAAAAGCAGAGGAGTGTAAAAAGTACTGTATCCAGCCAGAACTATATGGAGACGGGCATGTAGTCAATTGTATGAAAATGAAAGATGGAAGGGGAAAAAATGGATTTACTGACAATAAATAATGTAAAGAAAAATTATAAAGTCCGGAAAAAAGGAACTTCCTATCAATTGAATGCAGTAAATGACGTTTCTTTTTCTGTAAAAGAAGGTGAATGTGTAGGTCTGGTAGGAGAAAGTGGTTGTGGTAAAAGTACGCTGGGTCGTCTTATAACCAGCCTGGAAGTGCCTGATATGGGAGATATTCAGTTTAAAGGGGAATCTGTTTATGGAGGAAAGAAAAAAAGATTCAAATTCTGCCAGAATATACAAATGGTATTTCAGGACAGCCTGGATGCTGTAAATCCACGTTTTACTGCCAGACAGATTGTGGAAGAACCACTTGTCAATCTGAAGAAGATGTCAGCTTCAGAAAGAGTCAATGAAGTAGAAAAACTTCTGAAACAGGTGGGTATTCCAGTTGACGAAAAAAATAAATACGCACAGGAATTCAGTGGAGGACAGCTTCAGAGAGTGTGTATTGCCAGAGTACTGGCCTCGGATCCGGAGCTGATTGTTCTGGATGAACCTCTGAGTTGTCTGGATGTATCTGTGCAGGCTCAGATATTAAATCTTCTGAGAGATATCAAAGAGCAGAGAAAGCTGTCTTATATTCTTATTTCACATGATCTGGAAGCTGTTTATTATCTTGCAGATGCACTTGTAGTTATGTATGGCGGACAGATTATGGAAAGAATCGAAGATATCTCGCTGTTTGAAAAAATGGTTCATCCTTATACAACAATGCTTCTGAGATCAGCCCCGGAATACAGAGAAAAATTTCCGGAAAAAGAAGATACGACAGAAACCATATGGATGGATCTGGGAGTCCAGAAAGAAGGTTTTGAAGGTTGTCCTTATTGTGGCAGATGTTCGATGGAAACATCTGTTTGTAAAGAACAAAGACCTGTCATGCGAGAACTGGAAAAAGGGCATTTTGTAGCCTGTCATAAAATAAACATGGATATTTAAGGGGATTCTATGAAGCATTATATAAAAGTGGCAAAATATGTGAAATACGTAAAGTCTGAAGTGATTTTGAAAATATTTTTAAGCCTTCTGGTAACAGGAACCTATGTCCTGCAGGCAGTGTGTCTTTCAAAAGGAATTGCAAAAGTGTTTGCCGGAGATAACTTTAAGACAGCAGCTATCTACTACATGGCAGTTGCGTTTTTGATTGTTATACGGGGGTTACTGGTACGATATCTGGAAGGATATACAAAAAAAATTGCCGGAAAACTTAAGGGAGTTTTAAGAGAAAAAATAATTGGCAAACTTTTATTGCTGGGTCCGGCATACCAGGCTGATAAAAGATCCGGAAAGATGCAGTCTCTGGTTACAGATGGGGTGGAATATCTGGAACCGTATCTGATTAACTATATTCCACAGATATTTGTGGTTCTTTTTTCAGTCGTTCCCATGTGGCTGTATATTTTGTGGCTTAACAGAGCAGCAGGAATAATTTTGATTATAGCGATATTATCAGCGATCATTATTCCTCATATGCTGATGCCTTTTACCAGTAAGTCTTCCATAGGTTACTGGAGAGAATATGCAGTGTTGAATGCACAGTATGTAGATACTATGCAGGGAATGAATACGCTGAAAATTCTGGCTGCAGAGAAATATAAAGGCAATGAATTACATAAAAACAGTGAAAGTTTTCGACAGCGACAGATTGTGAATACCAGAAATTCTCTGGTATCATCAGCAGTTATTGTGTTTATGATGGGGATGGCGACCTCTGTTACTACAGGAGTAGCTGCTTATGCATGTAGTCGTGGAACGCTCTCATATGCAGGGCTTTTGAATATTATGTTTCTTGTTATTGAATGTGTGCGACCAGTAGGTGAAATGAATAATGCATGGCATTCAAGTTATCTGGGGCTGTCCGTATCAAAAGAATTTATTGAGATTGTGAATGAACCGGTAAAAATAAGCAGTCCTGCAAATGTCAGTAAATTTCCAGAGAAAAATGGTCTTCCGGATATCAGATTTCATGACGTGGATTTCAGTTATACGAAAGAGAGAGGAAAAGCATTAAAGAATGTATCCTTTGAAATAAAAGAAGGACGAACGGTTGCATTTGTAGGAGAATCTGGTTCAGGAAAATCAACGATCATTAATCTTTTGATGCGGTTTTATGATACGGAAAAAGGTCAGATATCCATAAATGGAACAGATATCAGAAAAATGGATCCTGAAGAACTCAGAAAAAACATTGCAGTGGTATTTCAGAATACCTATCTGTTTTATGGAACAGTAATGGAAAATATTCGTATGGCAAGACCAGATGCAACAGAAGAAGAGGTTTTTCAGGCTGCAAAGATTGCACATGCCCATGAATTTATTATGGAACTGGAAAACGGTTATGATACTCTTGTAGGTGAAAGAGGAACCACATTATCGGGAGGTCAGAGACAGAGACTATCTATTGCGAGAGCTATTTTGAAAAATGCACCGATTCTCATTATGGACGAAGCAACTTCCAGTGTAGACGCAGCAACGGAAGAGATGATACAGGAAACAATGAATGGTATCAGAAAGAAATATACAACGATTTTAATTGCCCATCGATTGTCAACGGTCCAGAATGCTGACAAAATTTATGTACTGAATAAAGGAAAAATAGTAGAAGAAGGAAATCATAAAGAGTTATTAGAAAAGAAAGGTTTCTATTATTCGCTGATTGAAGCACAGAAAAAAGGTGAACAGTTATGAAAAGTGTAAAATATCTTCTGGGTCATCTGAAACCATACAAAATAAAAATGACCCTGGCAGTTATATCTGGAATACTAAAGGAAGTAAGTGTCATAGTTGCAGTGGGAATCTGTGCTTATATGGCAGCAATCGCAGGGATTGGAAAAGAGTCGTTGTCCAGAAGTTATCTGGAAATACTTTTACTGACAGTGCTGGCAAGAGCAGTATTTTCGTATCTGGAAAGTTATCTGTCTCATGATGTGGCATATCATATTCTGGTAGATTTCAGAGTGAAGTTATACAATAGTTTTATACATCTTTGTCCGGATATTCTTTTTAGACAACGCTCAGGGCAGATATCTACAACATTAATGAATGATGTAGAAGTTCTGGTATGGTTTTATGCACATACCGCAGGATATGTAGTTGTAGATTCGGTAGTTGTTCTGATTATGACTGTTTTTCTGTGGACCAGGCACTGGAGTCTGGGGATATTGCTTCTGGCAGGAGTGGGAATCATTCTTACAATTCCATTTTTGATGAAAGATAAAGCTGATAAACAGGGAAAAGAAAGCCGCTTTCGGCTTGGGGAAGCAAATTCTGTTACTCTTGAGGGAATTAATGGAATGAATGAACTGCTTATGTTGAATGCCGTTGACAGATATCAGAAAAAGAACAAAAAATTCATGGATAAACTGGTAGAAATACAGGTAAAATATGCTCAGAGAATGGGAACAGAAGGAGGACTTCTTCAGATAGCTTCTGGTATAACTGCAGTCATTATTAATATCTGTGCAGTATGGCTTGTATTACATAATCAGCTTAGCCTGAACTGGTTTGCTGTTATAGGAACTACAGTATGGCTTGCTTTTGCACCGGTGCTTGAGTTGTGTAACATGGCACGAAATTTTGGAGTTATTTTTGCTGCTTCTGGAAGAATCAGTGCCGTTTTGAGTGGAGAACCGTTGGTACAGGATACTGGAAAAATTTCAGATATATCTGAAACCGGTCAGAATGTGACATTTAAAAACGTATGTTATCGTTATGTAAATACTACAGAAGACGTACTGAAAAATGTATCTTTTACAGCTTCAGAAGGAAAAGTAACTGCATTAGTTGGAGAGTCCGGAGCTGGTAAGACAACCTGTACAAATCTTCTTACAAGGATGTGGGATGTTAAGTCAGGAGAAATATCCATAGGAGGTATTGATATAAGAAATCTGTCACTGGATACGTTACATCATCTGGTTACCGTAGTCCCACAGGATGTATATCTTTTCAATACTTCCATAAGAGAAAATATCAGTCTTGGACGTCCTGATGCAACAGAAGAAGAAATACAATCTGCTGCCAAAATGGCAAAGGTGCATTCCTTTATTATGAGTTTGCCAGAGGGATACGATACAGTAACAGGAGAGCGAGGAGTTCAGTTGTCGGGAGGGCAAAAACAGAGAATTGCTATTGCAAGAGCTCTTCTGATGGATGCACCGATACTTGTTATGGATGAAGCAGTATCTAATCTGGATACAAAGACGGATATGGAAATTCAGAAAACACTTAGGAATATTACGGATAAAAAAACGATTATTCTGGTTGCTCATCGACTTTCTACAATTATGGAAGCAGATGAACTGGTCGTCTTCAAAAATGGGCAGGTGGTACAGAAGGGTACCCATCAGGAATTGTGTCAACAAGAAGGCTATTATAAAGAACTGATAAAATCTCAGATTAATGAATCATAAATGACAGGGACCTGTGATGTGCAGGTCCCCGTCTGCTATATAAAAATTTATTGTAACTATTCAGAAGGTAGTATCCCGCGAGGTGTTTTGGCATGTTTTTTGCCAAAATCCCGAGACATACAAGGCAAAATGCCATCACCGAAGGTGATTTGGAATGCATTTTGACTCGTAACTGTGAGGGTACTGAACAGTTACAATTTATTTTACTTTTGTGGTTGTGTATGCTTCGTTCCGGTTCTTGTCTTTGACTACAAGACGAAGAGTTTTGCCTTTTTTCTGTTTGGAAATTTTGACAGAATATTTGCCATTGGCAGCAGCTTTACCTTTGTAGGTTTTGTTTCCTCCGGTGATGGTAAGAGAAGCTTTTTTCTGGGCTGTTCCACTTATTTTTTTTGAAGAAGCAGTTACTTTATTTACTGTCACTTTGGCAAGGTTGGAGACACTGGTTTTGCATCCACTGACATTGATCTCGGCAGGTGCAGCAGGATTACTGAGTTTGTTTTTGCTTACTTTTTTGACAGTGGAGTTAAGAAGAGAAATTCCATACTGCTTATTGCCTGTAATGGTATTGTTACTGATCTCAGTTATTTTGGATTTATTTTTTACAATGATTCCGCAGCGTTTGTTATTTTTGATGGTGGCATTGCGGATAGTAGCAGAAGCATTGTCCACAATGATACCATAGGATGGATGATCAGAGATACATGCCGCACCTGTCAGTTTCAGTACAGCAGACGCTTTGACGGAAATGCCGTAGTTATGATTGCCGGAAATGGTGGTGTTGCCATTGATGATAACAGTGTTGCCTTTACCAGTGACATTGATACCATTGGATCTGGCAGAATTAGAGATTGTGTTTTTGCCCTGGAGCGTTACTGTGGAAGGCTTGGTATTACCTTTGGTGTTGGAAATGGTGATGTTGGCGGATTTGCTAGTGGTGATGGTACATCCTTTGAAGCTGACAGAAGAACCGTCAGACAGAGCCAGACCAGCCACACCGCTTCTCTTGACAGTAGAATCTGTAACCGTTGCCTGAGAGCCGTCTGCTACGCCAAAACCGTCATTTTTGTTGTTGTCCAGGACACATTTGGATACTGTAACGGAAGCATTCTGACGGACACCGATACCATTATGACCATTATTGGAAATTGTACATCCGCTTACATCTGCATGAGAACCGTTGAATAAAGAGATGCCACATTCCGGATTCTGGATGATCTTGCAGTTGGAGATGGTGACAGTTTTGCTGTCATAAATACCAATGCCATGTCCATGGCTGATACCGTTTTCCGGAGCATTCTCGATGGTACAGTTTTCTACGCGACTGGATTTACCTGCTACCCGGAATGGACAGTTTGTCCAGACACCGCCGCTTACCATATTGTAAGAACCGGACATGTTGACAGAAACTCCTGAAAAACTGCTGTCTGCTTCTGCTACAATAAAGAGATTATCGTAAATTCTCAGAAGATCTGTGATTGTATAAGAACCGGATGGGAAATAGATCATTACCGGTGTAGAAAGACTGTGGCATTTCTGGATGTAACCTGATACTTCTTCCGTTACATTTCCGGTACCGGTAACCTGATAAATGGTAGTGATCCCATAAGTATCTTTTACTTTCTGACCATTAGTACCCAGAGTAACTTCTGTTTCGCTGTCACCTGCGGTGAACTGGGAATCTTCGGTATCTTCTGTAGCTTCGACAGTGTCCTCTGTTTCTGATTCTACAGCAACACCAGTCTCATCGGAGTCTTCTTCGTCTGTTTCTACAGAGGTTTCCTGTGGATCGATTTCACTGGTTTCAGCCTCATGGGAAGTGGCTTCTTCAGAATCAGTTTCTGCTGTCAGATCAGTGTCCTGGGACTGGCTGTCAACAGCGTCGGTAACGATTGCTTCACTTTCAAAAGCATCTGCCTGTACTGACCCTGCAAAAGGAATACCACTCATAGAAACAGTAAGTGCAAGTGCCATTGTGATGATTTTGTTTCGCATAATTTGCCCCCTTATGTAATATGTAGATAACTGATTTTTAATATAGCATATCCCATATTGGGATTCAATAAACAATCAGGGAATTGAGTAAAAGTGCATGAAATACAGCAGTATTTTTTGTGAAAAAGGGAGATTTCGGAATACACGGAGGAAATGACTTTGTAAGATTTCAGTTTCCGGAACAAATATGTAAAGCTGCCGGGTTATGATGTGATCAGAAAATAAATAGAAAAGAGAGGGAGAACCTTATGAGAAAAGAAAATGATCAGATGAACATCATCGCCAAATGGGCAACAGCATTTACAGTAGTATTTATTTTTGCAGTGTTACTGATGGGAAAAAATTGTCAGGCATCCCCGAATACCTATACAGTCAGCGTAGCAAAAGGATATCTGGCACTGAGAACAGCCAAAGCATATGACAGCAGTAACGAGATCGGTGAGTTATACTCAGGAGATGTTGTAGAAGTAAGCGATTACAGCGACTGTACTTACTGGTATGTA
>OLPT01000314.1_pt1 | contig 40010 bp, 34 predicted proteins | sample 1673051 | NCBI WGS metagenome assembly OLPT01 (sample SAMEA3136750, study PRJEB25190) | human gut metagenome | biome: human gut; feature: human-associated habitat; material: faeces | place: Austria | collected 2013
TGCCGCACCTCGCTCGCCGTATCGGCACTTAGAATTATGCGGTATTGCCTTAGAGTTATGCGATGCTGCCCAAAGTGTAACAATTTTATAAAAGGGATACTCAAACGCAAAAAAGTATGCTATAATGCTACTATCTAATACTGGTGCTGTGCGCCTTTGTACATTTAAAAATGGGCGGCCTGCCGCAAACCGGGCCGCGTTTTATAAGGAGGTCACCATAACCGATGAGCCGTAAACGATCTGAGGAAAGAACCAATCTCAGCCCCATCCAGCGCAAGGCCTGCGTGGTCATGGCGTTCTGCGTGCTGGCCGTGGTGCTTAGCTTTTTGGTATCGTGGATACTGCCGGCAAAGCTGGGCCTGTTTGGCGAGTCTGATCTGTATGATCCCACCCAGTACCCGCTGGATACCAGCCTCGGCTCCATCCTGGGGCAGGAGAGTGCCCAGGGTAACTACATCAACGATACTGTCTTTGTGGGCGGCACCCAGGCGGTGTCCATGTCCAAAGACAGCAGCATCACCTTAAACCAGTACGCCGGCCAGGATGGGCTGAAGGTCTCCCAGGTGCTGCGTGAGACCTGCGTCAACTTTGCCGACGACGCCAACAGCTACACCATCCCCCAGGCCATCGCCAAGATGAAGCCCCTGCACGTCTACGTCATGGTGGGCAGCGATGATCTGGACGGTTCTGTCAGCGTGGACGAGTTCGTCAACGACTACAAGCAGATCTTGCAAAGCATCAAGTCGGCCTACTCCGCCTGCGACGTGGTGGCCTGCGCCATTGCGCCCGTCTCCAAGGACGCCGCCGACGCCGCCCAGAAGCAGACCTACATTGACCAGTACAATCAGCAGTTGGCTGTCGCCTGCAACGATATGGGCTTCAAGTACCTGAACCTGCCGGAAGTCATGAAGAACGACAAGGGCTACGCCGTGGACAGCTACGTGGATGCCTCCACCGGCGGCTTCTCCGGCTCCGGCGTCAACGTCGTGCTGGATTACATCAAGAACCACGCCCACAATGTGGAGGATACCCGCGGAGATCGCGGAGAGATCCCGCAGCGTGCGGCCTCGGCAGCAGGCAACGGCAGCAGCGCCACCCCGGCCCCGACCGCTACCCCCAATAAACTGACCGCCAGCTACCGTGTCGAGAACGGCAAGGGCACCCTGACCGGTAATAACCAGACCGGCGTTTCCAGTCTGGATCTTGAGGTTGCCAGCGGCACCCAGGTCAGCGTAACCGCCGTGCCTGCCGATGGCTACACCTTCTATAAGTGGAGCGACGGCGTCACCGATGCCACCCGTTACGACGTCATCAACAAGGACGTTTCGGTCACGGCTATGTTCAATGATTCCCGTGTCGAGCTGACGCTGGACAAGGGCGACAGCACCATCAAGAAGGGCGAGAGCATCTCCATCACCGCCACGGTCAAGCTGGGCGGCAAGGATTACAGCAACTCCAACGTCCAGTGGTCGGTCAACGACGAACTGGAACAGAACGGCGGCACCTTTACCTTCACCGGCTCCAACGCGGGCGAGTACACCATCAAGGCGGGCATCGAGATCAACGGCACCTTCTCCACCGCGCAGATCAAAGTCACCGTGCAGGCTGACCCGACCTCCGTCACCGTCAGTGGACCCGACACGGCCACGGTAGGCAACAAGGTGACCTTTACCGCCAATGTGCAGAACGCCAACGGCGATGTGCAGTGGAGCTGTGAGGAGACCAGCTGGAAAGCTACCGGCAATCAGGTGGAGTTTACCGCCAACGAGGCCGGCACCTACCATATCCACGCCGTCAACAATGGCGCCGATGCCGTCTTTACGCTGCACGTCAACGCCGCCCCCGCGCCGACCCCGGCATCGCCGGAGCCGAACCCCGACTCCGACTCGGACGACTAATAAACCAGAAACAGGAGAGTCATTTTAAAATGGCCATTTACACTTGCGTCCTTCTGGACGTTGACAACACATTGCTGGACTTTGACGCCGCCGAGCGCCAGGCCCTGACCGATATGCTGGCCGAGTACGAGCTGCCCCATGATGCCCGCGCTTGTGAGATCTACCACGCCGTCAATCGCGAGCTGTGGGATGCACTCGCCAAAGGGCAGCTGACCAAACCCAAGCTGTTCCAGCAGCGGTTCGGCCGCTTCATGAAAGCGATGGACCTGCCCGATAACGGCAAGGCTGTCCAGATGAATGACCGCTACGAGGAACTGCTTTCCACCCATGCCGACCTGCTCCCCGGTGCGCTGACCGCACTGGAGGAACTGAGCGAGGTCGCCACTCTGGCCATCGTCTCCAATGGCGCGGTCATGGTGCAGGAGGCCCGCATCCGGGATTCCGGCATTGAGCGCTACATGGACGGTGTCTATATCTCCGAGAAAGTCGGTGCGGCCAAACCTTCGGCCAAGCTGTTTGAGCATGTCCTCAAGGACCTGGGCATCACCAACCGCAGCCGTGTGCTGATGGTGGGCGACGATCTGCTGGCTGACATCAAGGGCGGCCAGAACGCAGGCCTCGACACCTGCTGGTTCAACCTGAAAAACGAGGAAAACAAGTCGAACATCCACCCCAAATTTGAGATCGGCTCCTATGAGGATCTGTACAAGATCGTGATGGAGCCGGAGGAACTGGAAAACATCGGCGTGCGCAACCGCCGCCACAGCAATGAAGCATAAACTGCCCGGCGGCTTATGCAGTATGCCGCTGCCTTTCCCCAAGGGCAGCGGCAGCGTTGTGAAAAAACGCGAAATACCGCAAAAGAGGATACAATAGAGGAGAGGAAACACCCCCATGCTGTTGGAACTGCAAAACCTGGGCAAAAGCTTTGGCGAACATGAAGTTCTGAAGGACGTCAACGCCGGGGTCGAGCGCGGCGACCGCATCGGCATCATTGGCGCAAACGGCACCGGCAAAACCACGCTGCTGCGCATCCTGTGCGGCGAGAGCCTGCCCGATGCAGGCGATGCTGCCTTTGGCACCGGTGTGACCTGTGGCTATCTGGAGCAGAACGCACGCCTGGCCCCCACGCTGGACATTTACGCCACGATGAAACTGGCCTTCGCCCCGGCGCTGGACGCCATGCAGAAGATGGATGACCTGCAGCGCCGCCTGGCTGCGGACCCGCATAACGCAGCCCTGACCGAGGAAATCGCCCACTGCACCGCCATCGTGGATGCCATGGATGCTTATAATATGGACACCCAGATCAAAAAGGTGCTCAACGGTATGGGCTTCCCGGTGGATACCTGGGTCAAACTGGCGGGCGTTCTTTCCGGCGGTGAGCAGACTCGTCTGCGCCTGGCCCGTCTGCTGCTGGAGCGTCCTGACCTGCTGATCCTGGACGAGCCTACCAACCACCTGGACCTGGAAACCATGGAATGGCTGGAAAATTACCTCAAGACCTACCGCGGCGCGGTGCTGGTCGTCAGCCATGACCGCTATTTTTTGGACGCCGTCTGCACCCGCATCTGGGAGCTGCGCGGCAAGACCATCAAGACCTACCGCGGCAACTACTCGGCCTATCTGCCCCAGCGCGAAGCCGCCGACGAGCGCCAGCAAAAACTGCATGATGCCGCTATGGAAAAGGCCGCCAAACTGCAGGACTATGTCGACCGCAACCTTGTGCGCGCCTCCACCACCAAGATGGCCCAGAGCCGCCGCAAGCAGCTGGAAAAGCTGGAGATCGTGGAAGCACCGACCGCCGAAGCCTACGAGCTGAACTTTCGCTTTGAGTACGACATCGAGCCCTATGACGAGCTGGTTATCATGAAAAACCTCACCGTCCGCATCGGGGAACGCACCCTCATCGATGCGCTGGACTACACGGTCCACCGCGGGGACAAGCTGGTCATCGCCGGCCCCAACGGCACCGGCAAGTCCACACTGCTGCAAGTGCTGGACGGCAAGCGCCGCCCCTCCGGCGGCATGGTTCGCTTAGGCAGCGGCGCCAAGCCTGGTGTCTTCACTCAGCAGCAGGCCAAGCGCGCCGGCAGGGTCATCGATGCCATCTGGAACCAGTACCCCCGCTTTACCGAACTGGAAGTCCGCAGCCACCTGGCCCGCTTCGGCTACCGGGGCGAGGAAGTGTTCAAGGATTGCGCCGCCCTCTCCGGCGGCGAGCTGGCCCGCCTGCGCTTTGCCGAGCTGGCCCTCGAGCGACCCAACCTGATGTTCCTGGACGAGCCTACCAACCACTTGGACATCTATATGCGCGAAAGTCTGACCCAGGCGTTGGCGGCCTACACCGGCACGCTGCTGCTGGTCACTCATGACCGCTACCTGATGCAGACCCTGGGCTGTCCAATCCTGTACCTTGAAGACGGCAAGGCAACCTTCTACCCGAACTTTGCTGCCCTGCAAAACCGCGATAACGGCAAGACCCAGGAACAGCAGAAAGCCGAGGACACAGTCAAAAAGCAGGTCTACGGCAAAGAGCAGCGCAAGCGCCGGGCCGAGGTCCGCGCCCGCATCAAAGCCGTGGAGAACCAGATCGAGGAACTGGGCGCGCACATCGTGGAACTGGAAAACGAGATCAACGACCCCGAGGTCCTGCGCGACCACCTGCTGCTGCGGGATAAGTGCGACGAACTGGACGACACCCGCTTCCACCAGCAGGAACTATACGACGAGTGGGAAAAGCTCGCCGAGGAGCAGGAAGCCTTCGAGGCCGAGGATGCATAACGCGCGCAGGGCGTACAGCCGTCCTTATACAAAAAACTTAACCGTTCTGTAACTTGTATTCCGCCAAAAATGCGCTATACTATGTTTTTAGTATAATAGAAAAGTTAAAAAAGAAAGTATAGAGATAGGGAAAGGCCGCGTGCACGAACGCCCGGCCGTATTGCAACGAAGCGGGGAGACCACTTTGCAGACAACGATCATTGTAGCAACACATAAGCCTTACTGGGTGCCGGACGATCCTATGTATCTGCCGGTGCAGATGGGCCATGCCATCCACCCGGCCTGCGGTTATATCGGCGATGATACGGGCGAAAATATCTCGGAGCGCAACGCCAATTTCTGTGAGCTGACCGGCCTGTACTGGGCGGCGCACAACATCGATTCCGATTATATCGGCATCGTGCATTACCGCCGCTATTTTGCCAGCCGCAAAAAAAGCATCTTCGATGCCAAAAAGCGCCGGGTCATCAGCCACGAGGAACTGTGCGCCATCCTGGCCACCACCAACGTGGTGCTGCCCAAGGAACGCCACTATTTCATCGAGACGAACTACACCCAGTACATCCACGCCCACCACAAGCAGGACTTGACCGTCACCCGGGCGATCATCGAGCGCAAATGCCCGGAGTATCTGCCGGCCTACGACATGTATATGTCCAAGACCCACGGCCACCACTTTAATATGTTTGTGATGAAGCGGGAACTGCTGCAGCATTACTGCACCTGGCTGTTCGACATCCTGTTTGAGCTGGAGCGGGAACTGGACATGACCGGCTACTCCACCAACGACCGCCGCGTCTTCGGCTTCGTCAGTGAGCGTTTGCTTGACGCCTGGCTCATCACCAACAACATCAGCTACGAAGAGTTGGACATCGTGTATATGGAGCACCAGAACTGGCTGCACAAGGGCACCCAGTTCTTAAAACGTAAATTTTTCCCGAAAAAAGATGACTGAACGATTTTCTGTTGCGGCGGTGGTGGTGACCTACAACCGCCTGCCGCTGTTGCGCCAATGCCTGGCGGCCCTTGCCGCCCAGACCGCGCAGGATTTGACCATCTTTCTGGTCGATAACGCCAGCACCGACGGCACCGCCGAAGCTGTGGCCGAAATGGCCCTGCCCAACCTTGTTTACCGCAACACCGGCAAAAACCTGGGTGGGGCAGGGGGCTTCGCCTACGGCGTGCGGGAGGCTGCCCTTGCCGGGTACGACGCCCTTTGGCTCATGGACGACGACACCCTGCCCACCCCCACGGCGCTGGAAGCCTTTTTACAGGCCGACCGCAACTTGCAAGGCCAATACGGCTGGCTTTCCAGCCGTGCTTTAGCGCCAGACGGCACTGACCAGCCCATGAACCTGCAGCGAGTGACACCCTACAAAGACCTGCCCGGTTTTGACGGCGAGCGCATCCCGGCGGTCATGGCCAGTTTTGTCTCGCTGTTTCTGCGTACCGAGACCGTGCGCCGGTACGGCCTGCCCATCGCCGAGTTCTTCATCTGGTCCGACGATTGGGAGTACACCCGCCGTATTTCCCGGGCGCAGCCATGCTACGTGGTCCCGGCCAGCCAGGTCGTGCATGCCATGCAGAACCCCGGCATCGTGAACATTGCCGCCGACGTTCCCGCCCGGTGGGAGCGCTACCGCTATTTTTACCGTAATGACGTGGTACTGTACCGGCGCGAGGGCCTGCGCGGCTGGCTGTGGCTGCTGGCCAAAGACGCCTGGCACACTGTGCAGGTGCTTTGCAGCCCCCAGGGCCGCAAAGCCTGGCGCATCGGCATTATTTGGAAAGGATTCTTCGCGGGGGTGCGTTTCCGCCCCGCAACACCCTACCTGCCATGAAACTGACTGAAACGATCCTGCACAAGGCTGCGCCGTACCCGGTGGTGGCCTTTGATGTGTTTGATACGCTCATTAAGCGCGATGTGGCCCGCCCCACCGACCTGTTCGCCCTGTTGGGCGCGGACTTCGCCAAAGCCCGCACCCAGGCCGAAGCCGAAGCCCGTGCCGCCAAAAGCGGGGAAGTGACTCTGGCGGAAATTTATGCCCACCCCTGCCTGGCCGGATACGACCCGGCGGCAGAATGCGCCGCTGAGATCGCCTGCGCTGTGCCCAACCTGCCGGTGCTGAAAGCCGCCCGCGCCCTGCATGCCCAGGGCAAACGGCTTTACTATATTTCCGACATGTACCTGCCCAAGGTTCAGCTGGACGCCATGCTGGCCGAGTGCGGCTACGACTTTTTCGATGGCGGCTTCGTCTCGGCCGATTACGGCGTGCAGAAGCGCAGCGGCAAGCTGTTCCGCCTGTTTCTGCAAAAAACGCAGACGCAGGGAAAAGAGGCCCTTTTTATTGGCGACAACTGGCGGGCGGATGTTGCCGGTTCGGCGCTGGCCGGCATCCGCAGCTGGCACCTTCCCACGCAGGAGGTCCCGCAGGAAAGCCTGCCTGCCGGTGCGGTGGCGGCTTTTACCGCAAACCGCTTGCCGGGCATCGAATCCGAGGCCGAGCGCCTTGGCTTTGCCACTCTCGGTCCGCTGGCTGTAGCCTACTGCCAATGGCTGCATGCCTGGGAACAGCAGCACCCCAATGCCAAAATCCACTTTCTGGCGCGGGATATGTACCTGATACGCCAGGTCTACGCGCTTTTGTACCCGCAGGAGCAGACCGCCTACTTGCAGGTCTCCCGCCGCAGCCTGTGCCCGCTTCTATTGGCGCAGCACCGGTGGGATCTGCTGCTGGCCGCTCTGCCGCGCCAATCCCTTACCGGTGCGCAGATCGCCGCCTATTGCGGTACCGCCTGCCCGATGGACCTGCAAGAAAAATCCTATGATTTAAAGCATGGACCCGATACCGCCCGCCCGCTGCTGCAAGCGCTGGCCACGCCCCAAAGTGCCGCCGCCGTGTCCGCCTACCTCACCCGGCAAAACCTGCAGGCAGGGGACATCCTTGTGGACATCGGCAGCGGCGGCACAACCCAGATGCTGTTACAGGCTGTATGCAATATAAAATTGCATGGCTGTCAACTCTCTTGTGACGACCGACTGCGCGGGCGCTTGCGCGAAGATGAGACCGCCGTTTTTCTATTTGACGGCCGACCCGCGCCGCTGCTCTACTGGGCAGGCCAGCCCATGCTGGAACGCCTGATTTCCGAGGATGTGGGCGCGACCCTTGGTTACACCCAAACCGACAAAACCATCACCGTCCAGCAGGCCTCCCAGCCGCCCACGCCGTTGCTGGACGCGCTGCAAAAGGGAATCCTGCGCTTTGCGCAGGATTGGCAAAAGTCGTTTCTGCAAACCCTTGCTATCCCGCCGCAGACTGCCATCGCGCCTTTTCTGCGGCTGGTCGGCCAGCCTACGGCAGGGGAGACCGCCCTGCTGGGCGACCTGACCGTCGAGGACGGCGGCGTCTACCCGCTGGCCGCGCCGCGCAAGGTCGGTTATTATCTCACCCACGCAAACCAGGCCAAGCAGGACCTCTCCGCTGCCCGGTGGAAGATCGGCTTTCTAAAGCGCCTGGCCCCGCTGCCCTTGCCCTATGACCGGCTTTACGCCAAAATGAAAAAATGAATTTTGAAAGGAGTGCAGGACGTTATGCCGCCGCGTATCAGTGTGATCGTGCCCATCTACAATGCGGCATCCACCCTGCGGGCTGCCGTGCAGTCCATCCTTACCCAAGATATTGCCGGGCTGGAGGTGCTGCTGGTCGATGACGGCTCCACCGATGCCACCCCCGGCCTTTGCCACGATCTGGCCCTGCGGGACGACCGCATCCAGGTCATCACCCAGAAAAACGCCGGTATCTGCGCCGCCCGCAACCGGGGGCTTTCCGTCGCTGAGGGCATGTATGTGACCTTCTGCGACGACGACGATCTGCTGCTGCCCGGTGCGCTGGCCCTGCTGCTGCAAAAGGCGGAGGACACCGGCGCTGACATCGTCCGTGCCGATTACGAGCTGATCCACATCAGCCCGGACGGCACCGAGACCCCGCAGCCCCACCCGGCGGGCACGGCCTGTGACCTGGCCGCCGACGGCGACTACCGCAAGTTCCTGCAAAACAGCGGCCCGCAATTCGTCTGGAATGCCCTCTACCGCCGCTCGGCCATCGGCAATCTGCTCTTTGACGAGCACTGCCGCTATGGCCTTGAGGATTTCATCTTCAACGCCGGACTTTATGCCCGCACCGACAAAGTACACTACCTGCCGCAGCCTGTCTACCGCCATTTCGAGAGTGGGCAAAGCACCTCCCAGTGCCAGACCGTACAGGCTTTGCAGGGGCGCATCGGCGTGCTGGACCGCTGGATGGCAGCCGAGTATAAGGCCATTCAGGCCCGCTGCCCAGAAGCTGCCCGCGCGGCCGTCTGGAATGACCGCCGCGCCCAGGCTATCACCTTTTTGATGCACCAGCTGGCAGATGCCAAAGCCCCCGGTGCGCTGCGCCGCCACGGCTGGCGCACTTTACGCGGTGTGCTGGCCCGTTACCCGGCCCCGCCGCTGGATCTTTGGCACGAAGCCAAGCACCATAAAAAGCAGACCGGCGCACTGCTGCTGTACAACCTACGGCTGCAACGCCTGTATGAACTGTGGGCCAACCGCCCGAAAAACCGCAGGAGGGAACTGCCATGAAAACGATTCTGGTTACCGGCGCCGCCGGATATATCGGCCGCCACGTTGTCAAAAATGCGCTGGATCGCGGCTGCAAGGTCATCGCGTCTGACTTCTCTTTTAAAGGCGTGGATGAGCGGGCGGAGTTTTGCGATGTGCCCATCTTCAGCGGTGACAAGGAAATCTACCGCAAGGTGGGCAGCCCGGACATCTGCATCCACCTGGCCTGGCGGGACGGTTTTCGCCACAACTCTCCGGCCCATATGAAGGACCTGTCCGCCCACGTCACATTCCTGAACAACCTGGTGGCAGGCGGCCTGAAAGATTTAAGCGTCATGGGCACTATGCACGAAGTGGGCTACTGGGAGGGTGCCATCAACGAAAGCACCCCCTGCAAGCCCCAAAGCCAGTACGGCATCGCCAAAAACGCCCTGCGCCAAAGCCTGATGCTCTCGCTGGACGGCGGCCCCTGCAAGCTGCACTGGCTGCGCGCCTACTACATCACCGGCGACGAAGCCCACGGCAGTTCCATCTTTGCCAAACTGGCTCAGGCCGAACTGGACGGCAAAAAGACCTTCCCGTTCACCAGCGGCAAAAACCTCTATGACTTCATCGATGTGGACGAGCTTGCCAACATGATCGTCGCTGCCAGCGTGCAGGAGGAGATCAACGGCATCATCAACGTCTGCACCGGCGAGCCCCGCAGCCTGGCCGACCGGGTCGAGCAATTCCTGCGGGATAAGAACTACAAGATCAAGCTGGACTACGGTGCCTTCCCAGACCGCCCGTATGACAGCCCCGGCACCTGGGGCGACGCGACCAAAATCAAACAAATTCTTGCAAAGGATCAGCTATGAAACGATTGGGCATTTTCTTTTTCTACGAGAAAAACGGCGATGTAGATGACTTTATTACCTACTACCTCGCAGATCTTGCAAAAAACCTGACCGACCTGGTCGTGGTCTGCAACGGCAAACTCAGCGCCCAGGGCCGCGCGGCCTTCTCGCAGTTTACGGATAACATCATCGTGCGCGAGAACAAGGGCCTGGATGTCTGGGCCTACAAAACGGCGCTGGATTCCTACGGCTGGGATAAGCTGTCGGAGTTTGACGAGATCGTCATGACCAACTCTACCCTGATGGGCCCCGTGCGCCCGCTGAAAGAGATGTTTGATGCCATGGCCGAGAATCAGGATCTCGACTTCTGGGGCCTGTCCATCCACCACGGCGCCAAGTCCAATCCTTTCAAGGGCAAGCACATCTATAGCTATCTGCCGGTGCATATCCAGTCCCACTTCATCGTTTACCGCCAGCGTTTTGTAAAAAGCCCGGAACTGCAGCAGTACTGGGACAACATGCCCATGATCGCCGACTACAACGATTCCGTCCAGCGGTACGAGGCTGTCTTTACCAAGCAGTTCGAGGAACGCGGCTTTAAGTGGGATGTCTATGTCAAGACCGATGACCTGAAAGATTTCACTGACTATCCGCTGCTGGTCTGCCCGACCAAGCTGCTGCGGGAGAAAAAGTGCCCGCTGTTCAAGCGCCGCAGCTTTATGCACACGCTGGAAGCCTACCTGAACGATACGGCCGGTGAGCCGGTGCAGGAGTTGTACGCTTACCTGCGGGATGAAACGGATTATCCGCTGGACCTCATCTGGAAAAACATGATCCGCACCATGCACCCGCACGAGTTTACCCGCAACCTCGGTTTGACCCGCATTATCCAGCCCACGGTGCAGAACAAGGCACAGGCCGAGGAGATCCGCGCCAACCGCAGGATCGCCCTGGCCATGCACCTTTATTTTATGGATATGCTGGACCAGAGTATGGCCTTTGCCGCCAAGTTCCCGCCGGAGACGGACGTGTTCATCTCCACCAACGAACCCGGCAAAAAAGAGCAGATCGAAAAGGCCTTCGCTGCCCTGCCTCTGCACAGCGTCACCGTGCAGGTGGTGGAAAATCGCGGCCGCGATGTGGGTGCGTTCCTCTGCGACCTGGCTCCACAGCTGCGCGGTTATGATTACGCCTGCTTCATGCACGATAAAAAGGCCATCCAGACCAAGCCCGGCAGCGTAGGTGCCAGCTTCGGCTATGTCTGCAACGAGAACGTCTGCAAAAATGCCGCCCATGTGCTGAACGTACTCTGCGAGTTCGAGAATGACCCGTACCTTGGCATCCTCTGCCCGTCGTTCCCGGCTCATGGCCTCTACTTCATGAATATGTGTTCCGGCGGCTGGGGTCCCAACTTCGAGAACACCAAAAAGCTGCTGAAAGAGACACTCAAGTTGGATGTGCCCATTGCGGGTGAGGAATCGCCCATTGCGCCCTACGGCAGTGTGTTCTGGTTCCGCCCCAAGGCGCTGGCCCCGCTGTTCGACCACGGCTGGCAGCATACGGATTTCCCGCCCGAGCCGCTGCCCCAGGACGGTACCATCAGCCATGCCATTGAGCGTGTCTACCCGTTTGTTGCCCAGGCTGCCGGTTATTACCCGGCCGTCGTCATGAGCCGCGACTATGCTGTGATCCGCAATGACACCATGCAGGCCTATGCCACTGGCATGATCCGCCCGCTGGCCCGCGTGTTTGACTGTACCACCTTCTGGGGGGCTTCCAGTGCGGCTGCCGGCTTTGCGGCCAAGCGTCATTTGTTTGGCATCTACGGCCCCTACGCCAACAGCCGCCGCCGTCACGCCCGCAACTGGCTGCGGGATAACCTGCCGGAGTCCGCCTACAAGGGCATCATCAACACCAAGCGTGCCATCTTCGGCCCCCACCACGGCCCGTATGAGGATTAAGCCCCATGAAACGGCTGATCGTTTATTTCCATTATGACCCGCTGGGCCAGATCGACACCGCCTGCCGTGTGGCCGTGGAAGCCATGGCCCATTATGGCGAGGTGTTCTTTATCTCCAACGGCACGCTGCGCCCGGCGGACCGTGCCTGGGCGGCGTCGGTGACATTGACCTGCCGCGAACGGGAAAATAAGGGCCTTGACGTGGGTGCCTATAAAGAAGCGCTGGCTGTCATCGGCCGGGACCGCTTGGCCCGCTACGACGAACTGGTGCTGATGAACTTCACGCTGGCAGGCCCCGTCTGCTCGCTGGCCTCGATGTTCGCTGCCATGGAGGCCCGCCCGGAGCTGGCCTTTTGGGGCTTGACCCGCCACTACGCCATGAAGAGCCGACGCTTTGGCGGCCGCAGCGGGGAAGTGCCGGAACATCTGCAATCCCACTTTTTGGCCGTCCGCGCACCGCTTTTGCACAGCGAGGATTTCTGGCAATATTGGCAGAAAATGCCGCTGCCCAAAAGCTATGAGGAATCCATTGCTAACCACGAGACACGATTCACCGCGCATTTTGCAAACCTTGGCTGCCGCTGGGATTCCTACGTGGATACGAAAGATTTGCGGGACGTTTTCGTCAATCCTATCATGGCCTGCCCGCGGGAACTGCTGGCAAACCGGGGCTGCCCGTTTTTCAAGCGCCGCAGCTTTTTTACCCCCTATGCGGATGAACTGCGCCGCACCGACGGTACCGCCGCCCGCACCCTGTACGATTACGTAAAACAGGAGACCAACTACCCCGTGGACCTGCTGCTGGCCGCGCTTTTGCAGCGCCAGCCGCTGGAGGCGCTGGCCCGGGAACTGCACTGGCAGTACGTATTGCCTGATGCCGCCCCCGTTGAGCCTGCGCCCGAGTTGGCTGCCCAGGGCTTGGCCCTGCTGCGCCTGCCGATTTCGGAAGTTGAAAAGGCCGACTCCGTTACCGCCTGGTACACCCGCGAAGCTGCCCGCCGGGCCGATGAAGCGCTGGCTCAGGCCGCCGCCCTTTTTGCTAAAGAGCCGATGCTGGGTGTGCTAAGCCCGGCAGTGCCTCTTTGGTCTGCCGCCCGGCAAAGCCGCGATGCCGATTGGCAGGCGGCGCGCCCGGCCCTGCAAGGCAAAGTCAACGTGCCGCTGGGCCAAAGCCCGCCCCCGGCTCCGGCCTGTGGCTGGGCACTGGTGCGGCTAGCCGCTGTGGCGAGCGGCGACACTCTGCCCGCCATCACCGCCCCGGAGGATGCCTGGCTGCTGCCGTTGAAAGCCCAGCGAAACGGTTTTTTCAGCGCCAGCTTTACCACCGCCGCGCAAAGCGCCGCTGCGGCTGACCAGCTGGCCCTGCATTACCAGCAGGCTGCCGATCCGAAGGCCGTGGCGAAGCAGTTTGGCCGTTTAGTCAAGCACAAACTCAAAAAATAAAAAGGGGGAGAGCCTTATCAAAAAACAACGCCTGTTTTATCTGGACCTGATCCGAGCCGTGGCGCTCGCCAGTATCTTAATTGTCCACTTCAACGCCACCGTTACCGGGTATTTCACCCTGCCGCACAAGCTGTTCACCAGCACGCTGTTGCAGGGCATTTACCTTGGTGATTTCGGCTCGTCGCTGTTTTTTATCGTGTCGGGCGCATCGCTGGCGCTCACTGTCCCGCCGGAACAAAGCCCGTGGCAGTTTTACAAGAAGCGGGCCAAGGCGGTGTTCCCACTGTTCTGGCTGGCGTGGGTGGTCTGCTTTTCCATCCGCTTCCTCAGCCAGCCCGGCTGCTACACCGGGGCTAAGACCATTACGCTGGTGCTGACTTTTTTGGGGTTAGATAACTTCGCCGTGGCCGCCGGCTGGGTGGGTATGGATTTCGCCTGTGTAGGCGAGTGGTTCCTCGGCAGCATCCTGTTTTTGTACCTGCTGTTCCCGCTTTTGCAGCGGGCTCTGCGCAAGGCCCCGGTGCTGACCTGGGTCGTAACATTGCTTGTCTGCATCCCCCTCCATATGCAGGGCTGGGATAACGGCCTGGTAGCTGTACATATCCCGGAATTCCTCTTTGGCATGACCTTCTTGACGCTGAAAGATCAGATAAAGGCCATCCTGGCACCGGTGCTTGTCTTGGGGCTGATAAATCTGCCCGTGGATGAAAAGTTGCTCTGCTCCATGTTCAGTGCGCTGATTTTTATCGGCCTAGCGGCTGCGGCGGCCCCGCTGCTGGATAAGCCGCTGCCCCGTGCGGTCTGTGCCAAGGCGGCCAAGCTCTCCTATGCAGTATTTTTGACCCATCATGTCATCATCCAGCGCCTGGTGCGTGGGTTTGATCTGGCCGCGCTTTCCCGCCGTGACACGGCGATTTTGTTCTGTGTCTACCTGCTGGCAACCTACGCCGCGTCCGAAGCCCTGCTCTGGCTCCAGTGCCGCCTGCGGGAAGAACGGCAAAAACTCTTCCCGTAAAAATCCCTATCCGCTGTTTGCCCAAAACAGCGGATATTTTTTTGTCATAGTACTCGGCACAAACCTCTGTACAAAAATCGGCTGGTACGGTATAATACAAAGTAAGTATGTGTGCCGGACTGCCGTAAACGCGCCCGGCAAAAAGGAAGTATGGAAAGGGGAGTCCCTGCATGTCTGAGTTCTCTGTTTCTCTGGCAAAACTGGCGGAAGAAGCTAATCTGACCGTCGCCTATACCCCCTGCGAACTGGAAAAGGTCATGGTCACCGCGACCGAAGTGTACCGTCCGGGCATCCTGCTGGCCGGTTACTACGAAAATTTTGATAACAAGCGCGTCCAGATCATCGGCCTGACCGAGATGTCCTATCTGGAAGAGCTGTCCACTTCGTTGCGCAACACCCATCTGGAAAAGCTGTTCTCTTTCCAGCCGCCTGCCGTCATCCTGACCCGCGGCATGCAGCCGCTTTCCGAGATGATGCAGTTCGCCAAGCAGTACGGCGTGCCGCTGCTTATGTCTACCGAGATGACCTCCGCCCTGATGGGCATGCTCATCACCACGTTGAATAAAGAGTTGGCTCCCCGCATCACCCGCCACGGCGTGCTGGTGGAAGTCTACGGCGAAGGCATCCTTATTTTGGGCGATTCCGGCGTCGGCAAAAGCGAGACCGCCATCGAGCTGGTCAAGCGCGGCCACCGTCTCATCGCCGACGATGCCGTCGAGCTGCGCCGCATCTCCTACAAGCAGATCCTCGGCACCGCGCCGGAAAACATCCGCCATTTTATTGAATTGCGCGGCATCGGTATCGTTAACGTAGCCCGCGTGTTCGGCATCGGCTCGGTACGTTCCAGCGTCGAGGTCGAGATGGTCATCCAGCTCGAACCCTGGGACCGCACCAAAAACTACGACCGCACCGGCCTGGAGACCGAGTACACTGACATCCTCGGCGTCAAGGTGCCCAAGATGCTGATCCCCGTCATGCCAGGCCGTAACCTGGCCGTCATCATCGAGACCGCGGCCATCAATAACCGCCAGAAGGAGATGGGCTACAACGCCGCCAAGGAACTGCTGAAGCAGCTGGGCCTGAACGACGACGCCAACCTCCAGTAACCACGTCAACAGCAAAGAAGGAATACCATTTCATGCAGATGATTGCAGACCTGCACACCCACACGCTGTGCGCTACCCACGCATTCCAGACCCTAAACGAGATGGCGGCTGCCGCCAAAGACTGCGGCTACAAGGTCCTCGCCATCACCGACCACGCGCCCGCCATGCCCGATGCGCCGCACCGCTGGCATTTCGAGAACCCCACTGCCTTGCCCCGCACCATCGACGGCATGGTCATGCTCTATGGGGCCGAGGCCAACGTGGTGGACGCCAAAGGCCATCTGGACCTGCCACCGCGCATCCTGGAATATCAGGATTGGGTGGTCGCATCCATCCACAGCCCCTGCGTGCCGGGTCTGCTGACCCGCAAGGAGGCCAACCGCATCTGGCTGGCCGTGGCCGAGAACCCCTACGTGGACTGCATCGGCCATTCCGAGCAGGAAAACTACCGCTATGATTACGACCTGGTGACCAAGGCGTTCGCCGCCAACCACAAGGTCGTGGAGCTCAACGGCAACTCGTTCAACGTCCGCAAGGACGGCATCCCCAACATGAAAGCTCTGCTGGCCGCCTGCCTGCAAAACGGCTGCCATATCGCCGTGGACAGTGATGCCCACAGCACCTGGCAGCTGCGCCACGGCCTGACGGCGCTCTACGGCATGCTGGAGGAGATGAACTTCCCCGAGGAGCTGATCATAAACGCTACCACTGCAAATCTCACAGCAGAATTAAAATTGCACGGCAAAGCCTGTGCGAAAGAAGTTGGAGGAATACTAGTATGAGCAAGTACACAATTGGTATCGACCTGGGCGGCACCACCATGACCGCCGGTCTGGTGGACGAAAACTATAAGATCATCGGCAAAACCACCTGGGCCACCCGTCTGCCGCGCCCGGCCGAGGACCTGGAAAAGGCCTTGGCTGACCTGTGCCGCACCGTTGCCAAAGAGAATAAGGTCGATTTCACCGACGTAAAATACGTGGGTATCGGTACCCCCGGCAGCGTCAATTTCACCACTGGCTTTGTGGGCTTCAACACGAACTTCGGCTACTATGACTGGAACCTCGGCCCCGACCTGGAAGCCATGCTGGGCTGCAAGGTCTATGTCGAAAACGACGCCAACGCTGCCGCCTACGGCGAGTACATCGCAGGCGGCGCCAAGGGCTACAAGGATGCCGTCGTCATCACGCTGGGCACCGGCATCGGCAGCGGCATCATCCTGGGCGGCAAGATCCTGCGCGGCTTCAACTTTGCTGCGGGTGAGATGGGCCATAACGTCATCGTGAAGGACGGCATCCAGTGCACCTGCGGCCGCAAAGGCTGCTGGGAGCGTTACGCCTCTGCCAGCGCCCTGACCCGCGAGACCAAGGTCGCCATGCAGGCCCATAAAGAGACCATTATGTGGAAGATGACCCCCGACCTCGATCATGTCAACGCCAAGCTCTCCTTCGACGCCGCTGCCAAGGGCGACGCCGTGGCCAAGAGCGTTGTGGACAGCTGGATCGAGTATGTTGGTGTCGGCATCGCCAACGTCATCAACACCTTTGAGCCGGAGATCATCTGCATCGGCGGCGGTGTTTCCAACCAGGGAGAGACCCTGCTGGCCCCCGTCCGCGCCTATGCCGAGAACGAGACCAAGAACATCACCACCGGCCGCTTCCCCAAGATCGTCGCCTGCACGCTGCATAACGATGCGGGCGTCATCGGTGCCGCGGCCCTTGAAAACTCTATCTGATTTTAATTTTCGTATTCAGCGGGAGGAACCATGCAGCAGCAAACGATCGAAACCTTGCGTCAGGCCTTGCAGGAAAGCGCCCTGCCGTTTGCCCAGCAGGAGCCTTTGGCATCCCATACCACTTTCCAAATCGGCGGCCCGGCGGTGTTCTGGTGCACGCCCAAAACCGTGGACCAGCTGCGCCGCACGCTGGTGCTTTGCCGGGAAAACGGTGTGCGCACCTACCTTTTGGGCAACGGCTCCAACACGCTGTTTGCCGATGAGGGCTACGACGGCGCAGTCATAGATCTGCGCGGGCTGAACTTCGGCCCTACAGCGGAACCACAGCCTGACGGCTCCACCTGCCTTACTGCGGGCGCTGGCCTCACGCTGGGGCGGCTTTGCGCCGTTGCCCAGCAGCAGAGCCTTGCAGGCCTTGCCTTTGCCTGCGGCATCCCCGGCACCATCGGCGGGGCCGTGTATATGAATGCCGGTGCCTATGGCGGCGAGATGAAGGACGTGCTGGAAAGCGTGACCTTTTTGGACAGCGACCTTACCGAGCGCACGCTGCCTGCCGCAGAATTGGCCCTGGGCTACCGCACCAGCCTGTTTGAGCAGCACCCCGATTGGTGCGTGCTTTCGGCCACAGTGCGCCTGCAGCCCGGCGACAGCGCCGCCATTCTGGCGGAGATGCAGGACTATCTGCAGCGCCGCAAAGACAAGCAGCCGTTGGAATGGCCCAGTGCGGGCAGCACCTTCAAGCGCCCCCAGGGCGCCTTTGCAGGCAAGCTGATCGAGGATTGCGGTCTGCGGGGCTTTACCGTGGGCGGTGCCCAGATCAGCGAGAAGCACTGCGGCTTTGTCATCAACCGCGGCGGCGCGACCTGCGCCGATGTCGTCAGCCTGACCAATCAGGTCAAGGCCATCGTGCTGCAAAAGACCGGCTATACGCTGGAGCGGGAAATTCGCGTAGTAAAATAAAGGTGGGGGAGTACGCATGAAATTTGTGATCGTAACGGGCCTGTCCGGCGCGGGCAAATCAATGGCCGTCAACGCGTTGGAAGATATTGGTTTTTTCTGCATCGATAACATCCCGGTGGCACTGCTGCCCCGCATCGTGGACTTTGCCCTGCAAGGCGAAAACCAGCTGAACCGTGTGGCTGTCGTGATGGACGTGCGCGGTGTGCGCAGCAGCGAGCAGCTGGAACAGGCGCTCTCCGACCTGGACGCCCGTAAGTTCGAGTATGAGATCCTCTTCCTTGACGCCAACGACGCGGTCATCCAGCGCCGCTATAAGGAGACACGCCGCCAGCACCCCATCACCATCAGCGAAAAGCTGCCCATCACCGAGGCCATCGCCCGGGAGCGCCGCCTGCTGCAGCCGCTGCGGGCACGGGCGCAGTATGTCATCGATACCTCGCTGCTCAACACCGCCCAGAACAAGGAGCGGGTGTGCAGCCTGTTTCTGGACCACGGCGAAAGCCCGATGGCCCTCACGGTGGTGTCCTTCGGTTTCAAGTATGGACTGCCCCAGGAGGCAGACCTTGTGCTGGATGTCCGATGCCTGCCCAACCCGTTCTACGTGCCGGAGCTGAAAAATCTCACCGGTCTGGATCAGGAAGTGGTGGACTACGTCATGGCTGCCCCCGAATCCCAGGAGCTGTTGCGCCGCTATGAGAGCATGCTGGAATACGCCCTGCCGCTTTACGTCAAGGAGGGCAAAAGCCAGCTGATGATCGCGGTGGGCTGCACCGGCGGCAAGCACCGCTCCATCACCTTTGCACGCAAGATCGGCGAGTTCTGTGAAAAACTGGGCTACGAGCCCAGCGTACAGCACCGCGACGCCAAGCGCACCCTGTAAAAAATAAAATCTACGCTTTATCGGGAGTTTTATGAGCTTCTCACAAGATGTAAAAAACGAGATCCTGCGCCATAGGATCTCCAAACCATGCTGCTCTGTGGCCGCCGCTTATGCGGTGGCCTGTTTTGGTAAATACTTCGATGACCGCGGCATCGTTCTGCAAACCGAGAACGAGGGCGTGGCTGCCTTTGCCCAAAAGCTGTACCGCCGCTGCGGCATCCGGGGGGATGTGCTGCGCAAGGAGCGCCCCACCGGCCCGGTGTTTGAGTTCAGCGTCAAGGATGTGGTGGAGGTCGAGCGCCTGTTGGAGCTTTTCGGCCACACCGGCAAGGAACCGACCCTGCGCATCCGGCCGGAGAACTTCAAGTGCCAGCACTGCGTGCAATCCTTCATCGCTGCAGCGTTTCTTTGCTGTGGTACGATGACCGACCCGGAGAAGAGCTACAATCTGGAGTTCCTCTCCACTCGGCACTATCTCTCCCAACAGTTGGAGGCCATGCTGGCCGAGCACGACTTCAACCCCCATCGCGCCCTGCGCAAGGGAGCCAACACGGTCTATATCAAATCGGCCGACCATATCGAGAATCTGCTCACCTTCATGGGGGCGGGCAACGCCGCCATGCGCATCATGGATCAGCGCATGTACAACGATATGCGCAATAAGACCAACCGCCTTTCCAACTGTGAGACCGCTAACCTGGGCAAAAGTGTCCAGGCCGCCGTGCAGGTGCAGCTGGCCATTGAAAAGCTGCAGGCCGCCGGTGCCATGAGCACCCTACCAGAAAATCTGCGCCTGACCGCCAAACTGCGGATGCAGTACCCCGACCTGCCGCTGGCCAAGCTGGCCCAAAAGTTTGACCCTCCTGTTAGCAAGGCGGGGCTGTTCCACCGCTTAAAACGCATCCAGGAGGCCGCCCGCCGCCTGGACGAAACCGCTGAATCCGAAAAGCCCACACGAGCCGAAAGCACTAAGGAAACTTGACCATGCCTGAAACCACCCAAAGACAATTTACCCACCTGCATGTGCATACCGAGTACAGTCTGCTGGACGGCGCCTGCCGTATTGACCGCCTGTTTGACCACCTCAAAGCCATGGGGCAGACGGCCTGCGCCATCACTGATCACGGCGTTATGTACGGCTGTGTGGCGTTTTTTGATGCAGCCAGGGCCGCAGGCATCAAGCCTATCATCGGCTGTGAGGTCTATGTAGCCACCCGTACCCGCTTTGATAAGGTCAACCGCATCGACGGCAACAACCACCTGATCCTGCTGTGCAAAAACGAGATAGGCTACAAAAACCTTATCAAGATGGTCTCCGCCGGCTTTACCGAGGGTTTTTACTCCAAGCCCCGCATCGATAAGGACCTGCTGGAACAGCACCACGAGGGGTTGATCTGTCTGTCCGCCTGCCTGGCGGGCGAGATCCCCCAGGCCATCCTGGCAGGGGACTACGAGCGCGCAAAACAGGCCGCGCTTTACTACCGCGACCTTTTCGGCGAGGGAAACTATTATATCGAACTGCAGGACCACGGCCTGGAGGAAGACCAGGTCGTCCTGCCCCAGCTCATCCGATTGGCCCGGGAGACCGGCATCCCCATGGTCGCTACCAACGACGCCCACTACATTACTAAAGAGGACGCCAAGATGCAAAGCATCCTGCTCTGCATCCAGACCGGTAAGACCATAGCCGACGCCGACCGCATGGAATTTCAGACCGATGAGTTTTACCTCAAAAGCACCGACGAGATGTACGACCTCTTCGCGATGGTGCCGGAAGCCTGCGAAAACACCAACAAAATTGCGGAACAGTGCAATTTTGAGTTCACCTTCGGCGAGACGAAACTGCCGTACTTCAAAGCCCCCGATGGCATGGAGAACCAGGAATACTTCGAGAAGCTTTGCTGGGAGGGACTCGAGCGCCGCTACCCCGGCAAAGTCACCGACGCGCTGAAAGAGCGCCTTTCTTACGAGATCAACGTCGTCAAAACGATGGGCTATACCAACTATTACCTCATCGTCTACGACTTCATCAACTACGCCAAAAGCCGGGATATTCCCGTCGGCCCCGGCCGTGGTTCCGGCGCGGGCAGCCTGGCGGCTTACTGCGTCGGCATTACCGACATCGACCCCATCCGCTACAACCTCATCTTTGAACGTTTCCTGAACCCGGAGCGTGTTTCGATGCCCGACTTCGACGTCGACTTCTGCTATGAGCGCCGCCAGGAGGTCATCGACTACGTCAACGAAAAGTACGGCCGCGACCATGTGGCCCAGATCGTCACTTTTGGTACGATGGCCGCCCGCGCCGCCGTGCGCGATGTGGGCCGCGTGATGGGCATGACCTACCAGGACGTGGACCGCGTGGCCAAGCTCATCCCCATGGAGCTGAAGATGACGCTGAAAAAGGCGCTGGAGGTCAGCCCCGACCTGAAAGCTCTTTATGACGGTGACAATCAGGTGCATGAACTCATCGACACTTCGTTAAAAGTCGAGGGCATGCCCCGCCATGCCTCCACCCACGCCGCAGGCGTCGTCATTACCCGTGAACCGGCCACTGAGTACGTGCCCCTGTCCACCAACGACGGCCTGCCGGTCACCCAGTTCAACATGGTGGAGATCGAGCGCCTGGGCCTGCTGAAGATGGACTTCCTGGGCCTGCGCACCCTCACCGTCATCCACGATACCGAGATGGCCGTTCGCCACACCAAGGACCCGGATTTCCGGGTGGCCAACATTGACTACGACGACCCCGCCACCTACGAGATGCTGACCCGCGGCGAGACGATGGGCATCTTCCAGCTTGAATCTACCGGCATGACCCAGGTGCTGATGAGTATGCGCCCGAAAAACCTGGAAGATGTCATCGCCCTGATCTCGCTGTATCGCCCCGGCCCGATGGATTCCATCCCAACGTATTTGCGCAACAGAAAGGACCCGTCCAAGGTCGTTTACCAGACCCCGCAGATGGCCCACATCGTGGATGTGACCAACGGCGTCGTCATTTATCAGGAGCAGGTCATGCAGATCTGCCGTGAGCTGGCAGGCTTCAGCTTCGGCCAGGCCGACAATGTGCGCCGCGCTATGAGCAAGAAAAAGCTCAAGGTCATGGAGGCAGAGCGCGAACATTTTGTCCATGGATGCACCGAGCCGGGCAAGGAGTGCGCTGGCTGCGTCAAAAACGGCATCCCGGAGGCAGTGGCAAACCAGATCTACGATGATATGATCAGTTTTGCCTCCTACGCCTTCAACAAGTCCCACGCGGCCTGCTACGCCTACGTGGCCTTCCAGACAGCCTACCTCAAGTGCCATTACCCCCACGAGTTCATGGCCGCCCTGCTGACCAGTGTGCTCGATAATACGTCGAAAGTTATCGAATATACTTCCGAGTGCCAGCGCTTGGGCATCAAGGTCCTGCCGCCGGACATCAACGTCTCCCGCGGCGGCTTCACCGTCGATGGCGACAGCATCCGCTTCGGTCTCAACGCCGTCAAAAGCGTGGGCCGCAACCTGATCGATTCGGTGGTAAAGGAGCGTAAAAACCGCCCCTACCGCAGCCTGTACGATTTCTGCAAGCGGCTGCACGGCAACGAACTGAATCGCCGCGCGCTGGAAAACCTCATCAAGGCAGGCTCCTTCGATGCGCTGGAGCCCAGCCGCCGCGCTATGATCGACAGCGCCGAGGGTATCCTGAAAAGCGTCGAGACCGACGCCCGTCAAAACCTGGAAGGCCAGATGGACCTTTTCGGCATGATGGGCGGGGAACAGGAGCAGGCTGCCAGCGATTACAAGATCCCCAACACGCCGGAATATCCCGCCGGCGATCTGCTCAAAATGGAAAAAGAGGTCTCCGGCCTCTACCTGTCCGGCCACCCGCTGGACGCCTACCGCGCCCAGATCAGCCAGATCTCCACCTGCACCATCGCCGACCTGCAGGGCGAGGATGCCAAGCGTTTTGACAACCAGAATGTCACGATTCTTTGTACGGTCGTCAAAAATAAGATCATGACCACCAAGTCCAACACGCTGATGGCCTTTACCACCGTCGAGGACCTGACCGGTACGATGGAACTGCTGATCTTCCCGCGGGTGCTGGCCGAGTGCCGCGCCACCCTGCAGGAAAACGCCGTCGTCGTGGCCAACGGCCGCGTCTCTGTAAAAGAGGAAGAAGCCGCCCGCCTGATCGTCGAGGGGGTGCAGCCCATCGAGCACTACGACCCGAGTCAATCTTTCGGTAAAAACCGGGTGGAAAAAGTCCGCCGCGAGACCGGCGGGGGAGAGGCCGCCGGCTATTTCCTGACGGTGCCCAGCCGCCAGGGCCCGGAGATGCACAAGGTGGAAAACCTGCTGTGCAACATCTTTGACGGCGGCACTACCAAGGTCTATTTCCGTTTTGCGGACACCGGCCAAAAGGTGCTGGCCCGCCATATGGCCATCAAGGATGACCCGCTGTTGCGCGCCGAATTGGAACGCATTTTGGGTAAAGATCATGTAAAAGTTCAGACGGCTGAACAAAATGCAAAATAAATCCATGCACTTTGCAAGAATTGTCCATAATCTAGACGCTAGAGTTGTGCTATAATGGATACGTCACAGAGATTGTTAAAAATTTATTCTAGCTTCTGGCAATGTGGCGCAATGTGCCCAAAATAGGAGGGGCTTGTTTTATGGCTAAGGAAATTAAAACCATCGGTGTTCTGACCAGCGGCGGTGACGCCCCCGGCATGAATGCCGCCGTTCGCGCAATCGTTCGCGCTGGCATCAGCAAAGGTTACCGCATGATGGGTATCCAGCGTGGCTACAACGGCCTGATCAATGGCGAAGTTTACGAAATGAACGTCCGCAGCGTATCGGAAATCATCCACCGCGGCGGCACGATCCTCTATACGGCACGTTGCCTGGAGTTCAAGACCCAGGAAGGCCAGGCCAAGGGCCTTGCCCGCTGCAAAGAACTGGGCATCGACGCACTGGTCGTCATTGGCGGCGACGGCTCCTTCATGGGTGCCCGTGCGCTGGCCAACCAGGGCATCCCCTGCATCGGCCTGCCCGGCACCATCGATAACGACATTGCCTGCAGTGAATACACCATCGGTTACGACACGGCCATGAACACTGCTGTCGAGGCTATCGATAAGCTGCGCGACACCACCCAGAGCCACGACCGTTGCAGCGTCGTTGAGGTTATGGGCCACCACGCCGGTTATATTGCCCTGAATGTCGGCATCGCTACCGGCGCTGTCGCTGTCCTGCTGCCGGAGATCCCCTTCGACTTCGAGCGCGACATCCTGCAGCGCATGCGCCAGACCCAGGTCACCGGCAAGAAGCACTTCATCATCATCGTGTCCGAGGGCGTCGTCGGTGCCCAGGAGTTGGCCAACCAGATCCAGGCTGCTACCGGTGTCGACTCCCGCGCAACCGTTCTGGGCCACATCCAGCGCGGCGGTTCTCCCACGGTGCGTGACCGCGTCAACGCTTCTCTGATGGGCTACCACGCCATCGACCTGCTCGATAAGGGCATCTACAACCGTGTAGTCGCCGTCTCCGGCGATAAGATCGTCGACTACGATGTCAATGTGGCCCTCTCGATGCACAAGACCATCGACCGCGACATGATCGAGATCGCAAACGCCATCTCCATCTGAACGTCCCAATTCAAATAATTCGCACAAGCCCGCACAAAATTGCAAAAAACACTTGCAATTTGCGCGGGCTTGTGGTATTATACTACGGCAATACACACGCATTGCGTTGTTTTTTTGTGCGCTTTTTTCGTTAAAGCGTTAGAAAACATAAAACGCCATGCGGAGGGTAAAACTAAATTTATTGGAGGATTTTTTACTATGGCAGTCGTATCTATGAAACAGCTTCTCGAAGCAGGTGTCCACTTCGGTCACCAGACCCGTCGTTGGAACCCCAAGATGGCTAAGTACATCTTCACCGAGCGCAACGGCATCTACATCATCGACCTGCAGAAGACCGTTAAGAAGCTGGATGAGGCTTACAACTTCGTGCGCGACACCGCTGCTCAGGGCGGCGAGATCCTGTTCGTCGGCACCAAGAAGCAGGCTCAGGAGTCCATCCGTGACGAGGCTACCCGCTGCGGCATGCACTATGTCAACGCTCGTTGGCTGGGCGGCATGATGACCAACTTCCGCACCATCCGTAAGCGCATCGATCGTATGGAGCAGCTGAAGACCATGCAGGCCGACGGCACTTTCGATCTGCTGCCCAAGAAGGAAGTTGTTAAGCTCGAGCTCGAGATGGAGAAGCTGGACAAGTACCTGGGCGGTGTCAAGAACATGAAGACCCTGCCGAAGGCTATGTTCATCGTTGACCCCCACAAGGAGCGCATCGCTGTCTCCGAGGCCCGCAAGCTGAACATCCCCATTGTTGCTATCGTTGATACCAACTGCGATCCCGATGAGATCGACTACGTCATCCCCGGCAACGACGACGCTATCCGCGCTGTCAAGCTGATCTCCGGTGCCATGGCCAGCGCTGTTCTGGAAGGCAAGCAGGGCGTCCAGGAGGCTCCCGCCGCTGAGGAGAAGACCGAGGCCTGATCCCCGTGTACCCGGAACACCTATTAGTATAAGACAGAAAGGACAAGAGAGATTATGGCTATTTCTGCAAAAGACGTTATGGAACTGCGCAAGCAGACCGACTGCGGCATGATGGAGTGCAAAAAGGCTCTGACCCAGGCTGACGGTGACTTCGAGAAGGCAATCGAGATCCTGCGTGAGCAGGGCCTGGCTGCTGCCAACAAGAAGGCTGGCCGTATCGCCGCTGAGGGCATGGTCTATGCCGTTTCTTTCGACAACTGCGCTGTTGTCGTTGAGGTCAACGCCGAGACCGACTTCGTCGCCAAGAACGACAAGTTTGTTGACTTCACCAAGAACCTGGCCAAGGTCGTTGCTGACGAGAACCCCGCCGACGTTGAGGCCCTGATGGCCTGCAAGATGGGCGAGGGCACCGTTGACGATGCTCTGAAGGCTCTGATCCTGGTCATCAAGGAGAACATCAAGGTTCGCCGCTTTGCCCGTTACGAGGGTCATTGCGCTGCTTACGTCCATGGCGGCGGCACCCACGGTGTCATCGTCAAGTTCGAGACCAGCGACGAGGTTGCTGCTAAGCCCGAGTTCGCTGCTTTCGGCAAGGACATTGCTATGCAGATCGCTGCTGCTAACCCCAGCTACCTGAACGAGTCCGATGTTCCGGCCGACGTTCTGGCTAAGGAGAAGGAGATCGTTCTGGCCCAGATGGCTAACGATCCCAAGACCGCCAACAAGCCCGACGCCATCAAAGAGAAGATGGCCATCGGCAAGCTGGGCAAGTTCTACAAGGAGAGCTGCTTGGTCGATCAGGCTTTCATCAAGGACGGCGGCATCGACGTCAAGAAGTACGTTGCTGATACCGCTAAGGCTCTGGGCGGCGAGATCACCATCGTTTCTTACACTCACTTCACCAAGGGTGAGGGCTTGGAGAAGCGCAACGAGGACTTCGCTGCTGAAGTCGCTGCTGCCATCAAGGGCTAATCTGTTTTTTCAGAGTTAACATGCAGAATAAGGCATGCTGCGTTTTATAATGCAGCATGCCTTTTTTGTGCCCGCCTTGCAATGCGGGCAAAAATCGGGTACAATACAGGTAAAACAGGGGCCAAGCCCCATAAGGATGGTTCACCATAATGGCGGAATTTTCTCCCAAATTTAAAGAAGCACTGAGCCTGGTGCAGAAACCGGGCCGCTATACCGGCGGCGAGCCGGGCAGCGTGTATAAAGATAAAGACAAAGTGGATGTCCGCATGGCGTTCTGCTTCCCGGATACCTACGAGATCGGCATGTCCTTTTTGGGCGAGAAGATCTTGTACGACATCCTCAACCGCCACGAAAACTGGTGGTGTGAGCGTGCCTTCATGCCCTGGACCGACATGAAGGAGCAGATGGAGCGCCTGGACATTCCACTCTACTGCCTGGAAAGTAAAGACCCGCTGACGGATTTCGACATCATCGGCTTCTCGCTGGAATACGAACTTTGCTATACCAACATCCTGGCTATGCTGCGCCTGTCAGACATCCCGCTGCGCGCTGCAGACCGTGACGGCAGCTGGCCGCTCATTATCGCGGGCGGCCCCTGCGTCTGCAACGCTGAGCCGATGGCGGATTTCTTCGACGTCATGCAGCTGGGTGAGGGTGAGCAGATGCTGCAGGACATCTGTGCCGCTGTGGAGCAGGGCAAAAAACAGGGGTGGACGAAAGAACAGCTGCTGCTGGAAATGGCTAAGATCCCCGGCGTCTACATCCCGTCTTTCTACGATGTAACGTATAAAGAGGACGGCCGCATCGAGGCCGTCAGGCCCAACCGCCCCGGCGTGCCTGCACGAGTCACCAAGGCCATCGTCAAAAATATGGACGACTATGAGCCGCCTAAAAACTTTGTGGTGCCTCTGGTAGGCGCTGTGCAGGACCGCGCCTGTGTCGAGGTGTTGCGCGGCTGTGTGCGCGGCTGCCGGTTTTGCCAGGCAGGCCAGCTGTACCGTCCCTTCCGCGAGCGCAGCCCCAAGCTTATCAGCGAGAGCGCCCGCCAGCTTTGCCGCAACACCGGCTATGACGAGCTGAGCCTTTCGAGCCTTTCCACCTCCGACCATTCCCGGCTGGAGGACATCCTGGATGAACTGAACAGCTGGGCTGAGGCCGACCACGTCAGCCTGTCGCTGCCCTCGCTGCGCGTGGACAACTTCTCCCAATCACTGGTGGAGAAAACCACCAAGGTGCGCAAGAGCGGCCTGACCTTTGCGGCCGAAGCCGGCACCCAGCGCCTGCGGGATGTCATCAACAAAAACGTCACCTGGGAGCAGATCGAGCGCGGCTGCCGCATTGCTTTTTCCGAGGGCTACACCTCAGTCAAGCTCTACTTCATGATGGGCCTGCCCACTGAGACGATGGAGGACATCAAAGGCATCGCTGACACCGCCCAGCAAGTGGTCGACCTGTTCTATACCATCCCCGACCGTCCGAAAGGCAAGGGCGTCCAGGTCACCATCAGCGTGGCCTGCTTCGTGCCCAAGCCGGACACCCCGTTCCAGTTCTGCGCCCAGGACCGCCGCGAGGAACTGCGGGAAAAGCAGAAATATCTGCTTAGCTGTGTACATTCCCGCAAGATCAAGGTCAACTACCACGATTCCACCACCAGTGTGCTGGAGGGCGTTTTCGCCAAGGGCGACCGCCGCCTTGGCAAGGTCATCGAGACCGCCTTTGAGAATGGCGCCTTCTTCGATACCTGGGAGGAATATTTCGACTACGACCGCTGGATGAACGCCTTTGCTGCCTGCGGCATCGACCCGGACTTCTACAACTACCGCGCCATCGGCCTGGACGAGGTCACGCCCTGGGACCACCTGGACGTAGGCGTCACCAAGGCCCACCTGGTGCGGGAGTACAACAAGGCGCTGGCTGCCCAGACGACCCAGCCCTGCAACCGCCAGTGCAGTGCCTGCGGTGCCAATAAACTGATCGGAGGTCCCTGCTTTGACTACAGTAAGAATCTTCTTTGAGAAATGTGGGGAGGCCGCCTACATCTCGCTGCTGGATCTGCAGCGGGTGTTCCACCGTATCTTAAAAATGAGCGATCTGCCGGTGTATTACACCCAAGGCTATAACCCGCACATCTACCTGTCCTTTTCCTGTCCACTATCCTTAGGGCAGGAGAGCCTGTGCGAAAGCTGCGAGGTCAAGACCGAGCAGGAGACGATCGACGGTGAGGTTTGGAAAAACGCTTTGCAGCCGTTGATGCCCCGCGGCATCGTCATTACCAAAGTGGCCCCGGCTGTGGAGAAGGTCGCCGAGATCGAAACGGCTGTCTACGCCGTCACAATGCCCAAAAGCGGCTTGGCTGCCATCGAGGCCTACAACAATGCTGAGCAGGCAGAGGTCACCAAAAAGACCAAACGCGGCCAGAAAACGCTGGACCTCAAGCAGTATCTGAGCCATATCGACTGCGAGGAAGCCGGGGACAACATCGAGTTCTCGGTCAAGCTGCCCTGCGGCAGCGGAGAAGCGCTGAACCTGAATCCCTCGCTGCTGATGGACTTTTTGCAGCAGCACGGAGGTGCACCCATCTGGCAGTGCCGTGTCCTGCGCACGCATCTTTATAACAAATCAGGCGTGGATTTTGAGTAAGTGATATTGCACAGAAAAAACCGGCGCTGATTCCGCACTTTTGCCGGATTTTTACCCGGCAATTTGTGTAAAACCACTTGCCAAACCACTGCCAAGATGCTATAATACTAAAGCGTTAGTGCCGCCGAGCCATCGGCGGGATAATGACAAATCATTATACAGGCGGTCCTCTGACGAAACATTCGTGTATGAACGTCGCAAAAACATGGAGGAATTCATAACATGGACGCAATCAAGCATTTTACCGAGGGTATGATCAAAGAGAACAAGCCCCAGTTCGAAGTCGGCGACACCGTTCGCGTCTCCGTCCGTATCAAGGAAGGCGACAAGGAGCGTATCCAGGCTTTCGAGGGTACCGTTATTGCTAAGAAGCATGGCGGCATCGCTGAGACTTTCACCGTCCGCCGTACTTCCTACGGTGTCGGCGTTGAGCGTGTGTTCCCGGTCAACAGCCCGTTCGTTGAGAAGGTCGAGGTCGTTCGCCGCGGCAAGGTCCGTCGTGCGAAGCTCTTCTACCTGCGCGAGCGCACCGGCAAGGCCGCCAAGGTCAAGGCACGCATCTGAGCATACTGCAAAAAAGGGGAGGACGGTTGGCGTTCTCCCTTTTTTCGTATTTTTGCATCTAAGGAGGGTGGCAGCCCATGGCAATGCCCTTTAAAGACCGCTATAAACGCAACAAAGACATTTTAGAATGGTACGATGCCCTCGCCGTGGCCGTGGCAGTCATTGCGCTGGTATTCACCTTCGGCCTGCGGGTCGTGCAGGTAGATGGCCACTCGATGCAGCCCACGCTGTTAAATGGCGAGCGCCTGCTGATGACGCCGCTGAAGACCCCGGATTATGGCGACGTCGTCATCGTGGACAGCTACATCCCGTATGGCAAGCCGCTGGTCAAGCGGGTCATCGGCAAAGCGGGGGATACCATCGACATCGACTTCACCGCCGGGATCGTCTACCGTAATGGAGAAGCCTTGGATGAGCCCTACACCGCCGAGCCTACGTATACGTATGAGGGGATGGACTTCCCCCTGACCGTGCCGGACAACTGCCTGTTCCTGATGGGCGATAACCGCAACGGGTCCAAAGACAGCCGCAGCACCGATATTGGCTGCGTTGACACGCGGGACATCCTGGGCACGGCCCTGTGGCGCATCCTGCCTTTCAGTAAAATAGGAGCTGTGCAATGAGCCAGAGTGACATCATCAACAGCCGTCAGATCCAGTGGTTCCCCGGTCACATGACCAAGACCCTGCGCCTGATGGAAAAAGAGATCCGCAATGTGGACTGCGTTTTGCAGATCCTCGATGCGCGTATCCCGCTTTCCAGCCTGAACCCGGAGATCGAGCGGATTACGGCGGGCAAACCCCACCTGTATATCCTCAATAAGGCCGACCTGGCTGACCCCGAGATCACCAAGCAGTGGCTGGCCTATTTTAAAAGTGCCGGGGCTGGCTGCTTGGCCATGGATTCCAAGCAGCGGGGCCGCGCCACCGCCGCCAAAGGACCCATCGAGAAAGAGCTTTCTGCCCTGATGGCCCGCCGCCGCAACCGCGGCATGGTGGGCGCCGCCGTCCGCGTGATGGTGGTGGGCATCCCCAACGTGGGCAAGTCCACTTTCATCAACTCCTTCGCAGGCACCACCCGCGCCAAAGCTGCCAACAAGCCCGGTGTCACCCGCGGCAAGCAGTGGATCTCCGTCGATAACTTCGACCTGATGGACATGCCCGGTGTGCTGTGGAAGAAGTTTGACTCGCTGGAAACAGCCTCCAACCTCGCCTTCATCGGCTCCATCCGCGACGACATCCTTGACATCGAGGAGCTGGCCTGCGGCTTGCTTTCCAGTGTGCGGGGCATCTACCCGGAGCAGCTGTTGGCCCGCTACAAGCTGGACGAGAGCGCACTGGAACTGCCGCCCTACGATCTTTTGCAGGCCATCGGCGCTAAGCGCGGCATGCTGATCTCCGGCGGCGAGGTGGATACCGAGCGCGCCGCCAAGATGCTGGTGGGGGAGTTCCGCGCCAGCAAGTGGGGCCGTCTCTCGCTGGAGCGCCCGCCCCACCGCGATACCGCAGAGGAGGTGGACGACTATGCCGAAGACGACTTCCCCGAAGACGACCCGGACTTCACGGACGACGAAGACTAAGCCATCCAGTGATTCCCTTTACGCCTTTGACGCCGAAAAGCGCGCCGCCCATGGTGTTATCTGCGGCGTAGACGAAGCGGGCCGCGGCCCCTTGTGCGGGCCGGTCTGCTGTGCCGCCGTCATCCTGAACCCGGATAACCCCATCGAGGGGGTCAACGACTCCAAAAAGCTGACCGAGAAGCGCCGCGAGGCTTTGTTTGACGAGATCACCCGCCGCGCCCTTGCCTATAAGATCGTCTTCATCACGCCACAGGAGATCGACGAGCGCAATATCCTCTGGGCTACTATGGACGGCATGGCGCAGGCCGTAGCAGGGCTGGACCTCCGGCCGGATCATGTGCTCATCGATGGCAATCGCTGCCCGCCCGGCCTTGCCCAGACGGCAGAATCCGTCGTCAAGGGCGATGCCAACAGTGCGTCCATCGCGGCAGCATCCATCTTGGCCAAGGTCAGCCGTGACCGCTACATGCTGGAACTGGACAAGCAGTACCCCCAGTACCAGCTGGCCAAACACAAAGGCTATCCCACCAAGCTGCATTATGAGCTGATCGCCCGGTACGGCATCCAGCCCTTTTACCGCCGCAGCTTTTTGAAAAAGCAGGGCTACTGGCATGACTGAGGACATCGGCCGTAAAGGCGAGGCCCTGGCCGCCAAGTACTACATGCGCCGCGGTTATCTGCTGTTAAACCACAACTACCGCACCCGCATGGGGGAGCTGGACCTTGTTTTGTATAAGGACGGCCAGCTCGTCTTTGCCGAGGTCAAGACCCGGGCGGGCCGCATGCTGGATGCCCCAGCCGCGGCCGTGGATGCCCGCAAACAGCGCCGCCTGATTTTGGCGGCCCAATACTACCTGCAGCACAGCCCTTATGCAGACGCCAGCATCCGCTTTGACGTGGTGGAAGTTACCCCCGCAGGCGATGCCTGGCAGATCCATTGTATCCCGGATGCGTTCCAATGCTAAGGCGGCAATGCCCCAAAGCTGGAATATAGAGGTTTTATAAAGGTCTAAAAAATAGGAGGGTTTTCGATATGCAGTTTCAGAGTACCAGAGATTCCGCACTCCGTGTTTCTTCGTCCGAGGCGATCGTGCGCGGTTTGGCACCCAAAAGCGGCCTGTTTGTGCCGGAATCCTTCCCCAAAGCAGATATGGAAAACTGGAAGTCCCTGCCGTACCCGGCCCTGGCCGAACAGGTACTCAAAGGCTTCCTGACCGATTACAGCGCCGACTTCCTGCACAGTGCCACGGCCGCCACCTACGGTGAGGCGTTCGGCGGCAAGGCAGGTGAGACCGTCAAGGTCAGCGACGGCGTCTACGCGCTGGAACTGTGGCATGGCCCCACCTGCGCGTTCAAGGATTACGCCCTGCAGCTGATGCCCAAACTGCTGGTCGAAGCCAAAAAGAACCTGGGCCGTACTGAGACCACCCGCATTTTGGTGGCGACTTCCGGCGATACCGGCAAGGCTGCCTTGGCCGGTTATGCGGATCTGGACGGCATTGAGATCGAGGTCTTTTATCCCAACGCAGGCACCAGCGAGATCCAGCATTTGCAGATGGCTACCCAGAAGGGCGATAACGTCCAGGTCTACGCCGTCGAGGGTAACTTCGACGACGCTCAGACCGGCGTAAAGCGCGTCTTTGCCGATGAGTCCGTTGCCGCCGAGCTGGAAGCCCGCCACATCCGCCTGTCCAGCGCCAACTCCATCAACTGGGGCCGCCTGGTGCCGCAGATCGTCTACTACTTCTACGCCTACTTCCGCCTGGCGGAGCAGGGCGCTGTCGCATGGGGCAAGCCTGTTGATTTCTGCGTGCCCACCGGCAACTTTGGCGACATTCTGGCCGGTTACTACGCCAAACAGATGGGTCTGCCCGTGGGTAAGCTGATCTGTGCCTCCAACAAGAATAACGTCCTGACGGACTTTATCAAGACCGGCACCTATGATGCCCGCCGCACCTTCTACAAGACTACCTCGCCGTCCATGGACATCCTGATCTCCTCCAACCTCGAGCGCCTGCTGCTGCACACCAGCGGCAGTGCCGAAAAGGTCGAGGGCTGGATGCAGGAACTGGCCACCACCGGCAAGTACACCGTGGATGCCGAGACGCTGGCGAAAATTCAGGCCAGCTTCGCCGCCGGTTGCGCCGATGACGCTGCCGGTGCCGCCGAGATCCGCGCACGCTTTGAGCGCGACGGCTACCTCTGCGACACCCACACCGCCGTGGCGTTCCATGTGGCCGAAGCCAACCGCAGCGACGCGCCGATGGTGGTGCTCTCCACCGCCAGCCCGTTCAAGTTCCCGCGTGACGTACTGGCCGCTCTGGGCGAGACCGCCCCGGAAAGTGACTTTGCCGCTATGGCCGCGTTGACCGCCAAGACCGGCGCCGCGGCCCCGGCCAGCCTGCGTGAACTGGATAAACTGCCGGTACGCTTCAACACCGTCATCGAGCCTGCAGAGATCCGCGCCGCAGCCCTGCGCTGAGCTACCGCAATTTTATGAAAGGGGGGCGTGTATGGCCCTGTTTGTGATCGGAGACCTGCACCTCTCCTTAGGGGCAGATAAACCCATGGATATTTTTCCCGGCTGGGAGGGGTATCTGCCCAAACTCGAATCCAACTGGCGCAAACTCATCAGCCCCGAGGATACCGTGGTGCTGGCGGGGGACACCAGCTGGGCGATGAACCTCAGCGATACCAAGCCTGACTTCGCCTATATCCAAAGTCTGCCGGGCCAGAAATGGCTGCTGAAAGGTAACCACGACTACTGGTGGACCACCACCCGCAAGATGGAAAAGTACCTGGCGGATTCCGGCTTTGACACGCTCCACATCCTGCACAACAACGCCTGTACTCTGGGCGATACCGCCCTCTGCGGCACCCGCGGCTGGCCCTTTGACGATGTGGCAGCTCAGGGCGAAAAGCTGATGGCGCGGGAGGCTGGCCGCCTGCGGATGAGCCTGCAGGCGGCGGGGGATACGCCCCGCAAGATCGCCTTCCTGCACTATCCGCCGGTCTACCCCGGCGCCAGCGCCAAAGAGCTGGTGGATGTGCTGCAGGAGTTCGGCGTGACCGAATGTTATTATGGCCACCTGCACGGAAAATCGATCCGTTACGCCGTACAGGGCCCGGTGGATGGCATCACCTATCGGCTGATCTCGGCCGATGGATTGGCGTTTTGCCCCTATAAAATCGGGTAACAGCCACAAAAAAACGGAAAACCCGCAATTTTCTTTAGGAAATCGGCTCTGAATTGTTAAAATTTTAAAAACAGGGCTGGTATTCTTGGCGGGAACATGCTATAATAACTTGTATTTTTATGTACATTTATTTTTGGAGGAATTTATAAATGAAACTGATTTCCTGTGAAAAGCTCGAAAAGAGCATGGCCGAACTGCAGTTCTCTATTGACGCGGAGACCTTCAAATCCGCCGTCAACGCCGCTTTTAAGCGCGAGGGCAAAAAGTACGCCATTCCCGGCTTCCGCAAGGGCAAGGCTCCCAAGGCTCTGATCGAGAAGATGTACGGCAAGGACCTGTTCCAGTACGACGCCATCAACGATCTGTTCCCCGAGAACTACGAGGCTGCCGTTAAGGAAGCCAACATCGACGTTGTCGGCCGTCCCGACGCCGAGGTCGTTTCCATGTCTGAGGACGAGGGCGCTACCCTGAAGGTCAAGGTTGCCGTCAAGCCCGAGGTCGAGCTGGGCGAGTATGCCGGTTTAACTGTCAACAAAGATGTCAAGACTGTTGACGAGGCCGATGTTGACGCTGAGATCAAGCGCATGCAGGACCGCAACGGCCGTCTGCTGACCCGTGAGGGCGCTGCCGAGAACGGTGACACTGTGGATATCGACTTCGAGGGCTTTGTCGATGGCGTTGCTTTCGACGGCGGCAAGGCTGAGCACTACTCTCTGGTGCTGGGCAGCGGTTCCTTCATCCCCGGCTTCGAGGAGCAGATCGTTGGCCACGCTGCCGGCGATGAGTTCGACGTCAACGTCAAGTTCCCCGAAGAGTACCAGGCTGAGGAGCTGGCTGGCAAGGACGCCACCTTCAAGATCAAGCTGCACGAGGTCCAGTACAAGGAGCTGCCCGAACTGGATGACGATTTCGCCAAGGACGTCAGCGAGTACGACACCCTGGACGAGCTGAAGGACTCTATCCGCAAGGGTATCCAGGCTAACCACGAGAAGCAGGCTGACCAGAAGGTCGAGAACGATCTGATTGACCAGGTCGTCAACAACATGAAGGCCGACATCCCCGATGCCATGATCGACTCTCGCATCGAGGAGCTGGTTCAGGACTTCCAGTACCGCATCTCCCAGCAGGGCCTCAAGCTCGAGCAGTACCTGCAGTATATGGGCATGACCATGGACCAGTTCAAGGAGCAGTTCCGTGAGCAGGCCGACAAGCAGGTCAAGATGCGTCTCGCCATGGAGGCTATCGTTGCCAAGGAGAGCATCGAGGCTACCGAGGAAGAGTTCGAGGCCGAGATCAAGCGCATTGCCGATGCTTACCAGATGGAGGCTGACAAGGTCAAGAGCCTGGTCGACGCTGCTGCCGTCAAGAAGGATCTGGCTGTCAACAAGGCTATCGACTTCGTGAAGTCCAAGGCTAACATCGTTGCCGGTGCTGCCGAGGAGAAGAAGCCCGCCAAGAAGACCACACGCAAGACCACCAAGAAGGCTGCCGCCAAGAAGGACGAGGAGCCGAAGGAAGAGGAAAACAAGGGCGAGTGATCTCCCGCGTTTTCTGAACTAAAGATGTAAAAGGGCCGATACGGTGCGCATCTGCCGCCGTATCGGTTCTTTGGTAACCCCTATTTTACCTGTTAAGGAGGGAAAACCCCATGAGCCTTGTACCCTATGTTGTCGAACAAACTGCCCGCGGTGAACGCAGCTACGATATTTTTTCGCGACTGCTCAATGACCGTATTATCGTGCTGAGCGAGGATGTCAACTCCTCCTCTGCCAGTGTGATCGTTGCCCAGCTGCTGTATCTGGAAGGCCAGGACCCGGAGAAGGACATTTACTTTTACATCAACAGCCCCGGCGGCTCCATCTCGGACGGTATGGCAATCCACGATACCATGAATTATATCAAGTGCGATGTCTCCACCATCTGTGTGGGCATGGCTGCCTCGATGGGCGCTTTCCTGCTGGCAAGCGGCACCAAGGGCAAGCGTTTCGCCCTGCCTAACTCCGAGATCCTGATCCACCAGCCGCTCATCGGCGGCCAGGGCATCTCCGGCCAGACCACGGACATCCAGATCCACGCCAACCACATGGTGCACATCCGCAACAAGATGAACACCCTGCTCAGCCAGTACACCGGCCAGCCGCTGGAGACTATCCAGAAGGACACCGAGCGTGATAACTATATGACGCCCGAGCAGGCAAAGGCTTACGGCCTGATCGACGAGATCCTCTATAAACACTGATTCGGGGGAAGAACATGGCAAATCAAACGTCCGGCAAGGACGGAAAAGGACGCGAGATGCGCTGCAGTTTCTGCGGCCGCTCCCAAAATGAGGTCGAACAGTTGCTGATCGGCCCCGGCGTCAATATCTGCAACGAGTGCATCGACATGTGCCATAACATGCTGTACAAAGATGGCGAGAACCCGCCGCCTCCGCGCGCCGGGGCCTCCCGCCGCCAGCAGGCACAGCCCGGTGCAGCCCAGTCACGCTATGATACCGATCCGCTCGCAAGCGTCAATATCCTTACTCCCGCCGAGATCAAGGCTGGGCTGGATCGGTACGTCATCGGGCAGGACGATGCCAAGCGTGTGCTGGCAGTCTCCGTGTACAACCACTACAAGCGCATCCTCTCCGGCCAGCAGACCGGCGTGGAGCTGCAAAAATCCAACGTGCTGATGCTGGGCCCCTCCGGTACCGGCAAGACCCTGCTGGCCCAGACTTTGGCCAAGATGCTCAACGTGCCGTTTGCTATTGCCGATGCCACCACCCTGACTGAGGCTGGCTACGTGGGCGAAGACGTGGAGAATATCCTGCTCAAGCTGATTCAGGCGGCAGATTTCGACATCCCCAAGGCCGAGATCGGCATCATCTATGTGGACGAGATCGACAAGATCACCCGCAAGAGCGAGAATCCCTCCATCACCCGCGATGTCGGCGGCGAGGGCGTTCAGCAGGCATTGCTGAAAATCGTTGAGGGGACTGTCAGCAATGTGCCGCCCAACGGCGGCCGTAAGCACCCGCAGCAGGAGTTCATCCAGATCAACACCAAGAACATCCTCTTCATTTGCGGTGGCGCCTTCGATGGTCTGGAGAAGCTCATCCAGAAGCGTACCGATAACGCCTCCCTGGGCTTTGGCAGCCAGCTGCGTACAACGCTGGATAAAGATGAGACCCGCCAGAAGCTGCTGAAGAAGGTCGAGCCCGACGATTTGGTCAAGTTTGGCCTGATCCCCGAGCTGATCGGCCGTCTGCCGGTCGTCACTGTGCTGGACCCGCTGGACGAGGATGCCCTGGTCCGCGTGCTGACCGAGCCGAAAAACAGCCTGGTGCGCCAGTACAAAGAGCTGTTGCACCTGGATAATGCCGAGCTGGTCTTTACCGATGCAGCCCTGCATGCCATCGCCCGCAAGACGGTGGAGCGCAAGAGCGGTGCGCGCGGTCTGCGCAGCGTGGTCGAAGATCTGCTTATCCCTATCATGTACGACATCCCCTCTGATGCCACCATCACCAAGGTGACCATCGACGAGGATACCGTCAACGGGGGAGAGCCGCATGTCGAGCACGGCATTATGCGCCCGCGGTACAAAAATATCGCAATGAAACAATAAGGGGTAACACCACACAATTCCAAAGCACCGCTCCGGCGGCTGCGGCATGCTATCTGTGCTGCAAAAATGCTCGGTAATACACAAAGTATTACCTGCGCTTTTTGCTTAGCAGCTGGCATACCTCGCTCGCCGTATCGGCACTTAGAATTGTGCGGTGTTACTCAATTACGGTAGGAATGGTAAAACATCCCTACCGTATTTTTTGTTCACAAAAATTTTATAGTGAAACCTCTTGATTTTTGTATGCGAAGTGGTTATTATATATTTAGCACTCAGAGATAATGAGTGCTAAACTAAAATCTTCAAAGAGAAATCTTTATTAGGAGGAAATTTCACTATGAAAATCAAACCTCTTGCAGACCGTGTTGTCATCAAACTGGTTGAAGAAGAAGAGACCACCAAGGGTGGCCTGATCCTGTCCGGCTCCGCCAAAGAGAAGCCCCAGGTTGCTGAGGTCATCGCAGTCGGCCCCGGCGGCAACGTCGACGGCAAGGAAGTCGAGATGATCGTCAAGGTCGGCGATAAGGTCCTGACCAGCAAGTACTCCGGCACTGAGGTCAAGGTCGACGGTGAAGAATGCACCATCGTCCGCCAGAGCGACATCCTCGCTGTGGTTGAGTAATTTTCAGACTTTTCCATTTTGGTATAAAAGGAGCGATTCTTTATGGCTAAACAGATCAAACAGGGCGAGGACGCCCGTAAAGCACTTTGCGCAGGCATCGACCAGCTGGCCGATACCGTTAAGGTCACCCTGGGCCCCAAGGGCCGCAACGTGGTGCTGAGCAAGAAGTTCGGCAGCCCGCTCATCACCAACGATGGCGTTACCATCGCCAAGGAGATCGAACTGAAGGATGAGTTCGAGAACATGGGCGCACAGCTCGTTCGCGAAGTCGCCACCAAGACCAACGATGCAGCTGGTGACGGCACCACCACCGCCACCGTTCTGGCCCAGGCTCTTGTCACCGAGGGCATGAAGAACGTTACCGCCGGTGCCAACCCCATGGACATCAAGCGTGGCATGCAGAAGGCCGTCGCCGCCGCTGTTGCCTCCGTTAAGGAGCACAGCCAGAAGGTCAACGGCAGCAAGGACATCGCCCGTGTTGGCACTGTCTCTGCCGGTGACGCTGAGATCGGCCAGCTGATCGCTGACGCAATGGAGAAGGTCACTGCCGATGGCGTTATCACCATCGAGGAGAACAAGACCACTGCCGAGACCTACACCGAGGTCGTCGAAGGTATGCAGTTCGACCGCGGCTACGTGACCCCCTACATGGTCACCGACACCGAGAAGATGGAGACCGTCTACGACGATTGCTCCGTCCTGATTACCGACAAGAAGATCAGCGTCTTCCAGGACGTCGTTCCTCTGCTGGAGCAGGTCATCCAGTCCGGCCGTAAGCTGCTGATCATTGCTGAAGATGTCGAGGGCGATGCCCTGTCCAACCTGATCATCAACCGTCTGCGCGGTGGCCTGAATGTCGTTGCCGTCAAGGCTCCCGGCTTCGGCGATCGCCGTAAGGAGATGCTGCAGGATATCGCTATCCTGACCGGCGGTACCGTCATCAGCAGCGATCTGGGCTATGAGCTGAAGGATGCAACCATGCAGCTGCTGGGCACGGCCCGCCAGGTCAAGGTCACCAAGGAGAACACCACCATCGTTGGCGGTGCCGGT
>OLPT01000325.1_pt1 | contig 39609 bp, 39 predicted proteins | sample 1673051 | NCBI WGS metagenome assembly OLPT01 (sample SAMEA3136750, study PRJEB25190) | human gut metagenome | biome: human gut; feature: human-associated habitat; material: faeces | place: Austria | collected 2013
GCTTTTATCCCTCCATGGTTGAGTTTTTCAACAGTGAGGAAGGCCAGCGTGAATATGAGGAATGGCTGAAAGAGCAGGAAGCTCTGCAAGCCTTGCCTGTTGCCGCATAAAAACAGCAGGACGCTCCCAGTAAAGAGGGAACGCCCTGCCTTATATAGATGTATCTCACCGAGTTGTGTCCAGTTGGACACAACTCTTATTTTTTGTCCTTAATCTTCTAACCCATGGCTCCCTGCTACATTCTTCAAATATTCCTCTGGGTCGCCATTCAAAATCAAGTCCGCATAGCCCAGCGGGTCATTGTAGATGAGGTAGTCCAGTTCTGACCTCTGCTCCATGGTAACATCCAGAGCATCCTCAACCCCGGTGCAGTCAATGGAAATTTTTCTCCCATCTTGGAGAGTCAACTCCACACACCCGGTATCCATGTTAAACTTGCAGGCTCTTTCATCGTACTTCATAATCATACCCTCCAAATCTTGTTATTGGCTTACGGTCTATGACAAGGTATCGGAGTTTTGCGCCGTCCACGGGAGCCTTCATTGCTGTACCCAAAGAAAACGAAAAATCCGAACCCTTCTCCAATCGGAAACAGGTTCGGATTTTTCTTGTTTGGTGGGCGCGGGTGGATTCGAACCACCGAAGCTGAAAGCAGCAGATTTACAGTCTGTCCCCATTGGCCACTCGGGAACACGCCCATATTCACTTTTTGTGTCCCTCGCCGGACGACTTGTTTATTCTATCATGCAGAAAGGCTTTTGTCAACTGTTTTTTTACCTTTTTCTTCAAATGCGTTTTCCGTGCAGAGAAACGGCAGAGCAAAGGCAGGAAAAGCCCTGCAGCCATGCAGGCACGGCAAAGTCGGAGAAAAAAGCCAGCCGGAAGAAATTGATAGGCAAATTGCAAGAAAAACTCGGGACAATATGTGAAAAATGCAAGACTTTTTGTCCCTGCATTGAAAAACGCAGTAAGGCGTGATATATTAAAAACGCAACAAAGTGCAACAAAATGGATGGCGCTTTTGTCACTCTGTGGCAAATCAGGCGGGATCAGTAGAAAAAGAAAGGCATAGCGACAAACCATGACGATTCAGGAATGTTATAGACAGATGGGCGCAAATTATGAGGATGTGCTCAAGCGGCTTTACAACGAAGGCATGATCTGCAGATTTACGCTGATGTTTTTGAACGACGACAGCTATCCGAAACTGGAGCAGGCATTGAAGGAAGGAAATGTGAAGGAAGCATTCCGTGCGGCACACACGCTCAAGGGCGTGTGCCAGAACCTGGGCTTTACCAACCTGTATCAGCCCACCTACGATTTGACCGAGGTGCTGCGCACAGGCACACTGGAAGGTACCAAGGAGCTGTTTGACAGCGTGACCTGCCAGTACAAAATCACCATCAATGCGATCCGTGCGCTCCAGTAAGTTCCGCATTTGGCTCGATCTCCAAACGGCATCCTTCCTTATAAAAAGGCAGGATGCCGTTTTTTATTGCATTCTGCGCAGTTTTATGATATAATGCCGGACGAACTGAACAGAAAAACAGCAGGTGCCTTTTGCCGATGCACTGCACGGCGGAAAGGGTAAAAGGGAAGCGGGTGCAGATCCCGCACGATCTCGTCACTGTGATAAGGGAGTCCGCATCAGGGTGCTTTGCACCAGCCACTGGAGCATTGCTCCGGGAAGGGGATGCCGGGCGGCGATCTTTCAGTCAGGAAACCTGCCTGCTGTTGGTACGGGGGTGCAAACCCCAGATCACGAGGAATTGGTTGTACCAAAAAGCCCTGAAACAACAGAGGTCTTTTTGTCATGCCATCCGCAGGACAGAAGGGCCTCTTCTTTCATCTTTCTTTCCTGTACCCTTTGTTTGGTTCAAACCGCAATTTATCCAGCAGGAAAGGACAAGAACAATGAGAAAGATCGAAACCAAAAAGCTGGCCGCAGCTGTTACGGCTCTGGCTCTGTGCGCCGGCGTGCTCACCGGCTGCGGCGGTGCTGCTTCCGGCACTGCATCCAGCACCGCTGCGTCTTCCGCTTCCAGCGAAGCGAGCAGCGAGGAGGCTGACGAAATGGCAGCAAAGAACGTGGCAGACCTGATCGATGCCATCTATGTGCAGGAGCGCAATGAGGATACCGATGCCCAGTGCGAAGCCGCCAAGGCTGCATGGGATGCCCTGACCGACACCCAGAAGGAACTGGTGGAAGGTGAGAATGCCGACCCCGACTACTTTGGCCGTGACACCGGCGATGCTTCCAAGGACGATGCCCGCAATCAGGACGACATTGGCGACAACGAGCTGCTGGTGGTCTCCTTCGGCACCTCCTTCAACGACAGCCGCGTGAAGGACATCAAGGGCATCGAGGATGCTCTGCAGGCCGCATACCCGGATTGGTCTGTGCGCCGCGCATTCACCGCACAGATCATCATCAACCATGTGCAGGCTCGTGACAGCGAAAAGATCGACAACATGCAGCAGGCCATGGACCGCGCTGTGGAAAACGGCGTGAAGAATCTGGTCGTTCAGCCCACCCACCTGATGCACGGTGCTGAGTACGACGAGATGATGGAAATGATCGACACCTACCGCGACAAGTTTGAATCTGTCGCTGTGGCTGAGCCCCTGCTGGGCGAGGTCGGTTCCGATGCCACCATCATCAATCAGGATAAGGAAGACGTTGCCAAGGCTGTCACCGCTGCTGCCGTGAAGGAAGCCGGCTACGACAGTCTGGATGCCGCTGCTGCGGACAAGGTCGCCTTTGTCTTTATGGGCCACGGCACCTCTCACACCGCAAAGGTGAGCTACAGCCAGATGCAGACCACTATGCAGACTCTGGGCTACGACAATGTGTTCATTGGCACCGTTGAGGGCAAGCCGGAAGAGACTGCCTGCGAGAACGTCATCGAGGCTGTCAAGGCTGCAGGCTACACCAAGGTGATCCTGCGCCCGCTGATGGTGGTTGCCGGCGATCACGCCAACAACGACATGGCCGGTTCGGATGATGATTCCTGGCTGAGCATGTTCAACGCTTCCGATGCATTTGAGTCGGTTGACTGCCAGATCGCTGGTCTGGGTGAGATCGAGGATGTCCAGAAGCTGTATGTCGCCCACACCAAGGCGGCGATCGATTCTCTGAACGGTTGATCAAACGAACCCTCTCCGTTTCGCGGCCGCTTTGCGGCACCCGGTGGAGAGGGTTCATTTTTTATCTGAACAATGGTATAATAAAAGCTGATTTCTTATAATGTAGAGGTATTTCCTATGAAACGCGTTTTTTCCTGTGTTGTCGCTGCTTCTCTGGCACTGAGTCTGCTGGTGGGCTGCGGCGCTTCTTCCACGGCATCTTCTGCAGCTTCCAGTGCTGCTTCTTCCGAGGCGGCATCCTCTGTGGCTTCTTCTGCCGCTGAGACCGCCGCTTTGGCGGATGGCGTGTATACCGCCGAGTTTGACACCGACAGCAGCATGTTCCACGCCAACGAAGCCTGCGACGGCAAGGGCACCCTGACCGTGGAAAACGGCCAGATGACCTTCCATGTCAGCCTTGCTTCCACCCATATCGTCAACCTGTATCTGGGCAAGGCTTCCGATGCCGCCGACCACGAGGCCGACTGGCTGCAGCCCACCACAGATACCGTCACCTATTCCGACGGCACCTCGGAGGAGGTGTACGGCTTTGACATTCCGGTCACTGCTGTGGATACGGACTTTGACCTTGCCATTCTGGGCACCAAGGGCAAGTGGTACGATCATGTCGTCAGCGTGCGTGATGCCGTGGAAAAGGCTGCGGAAGCCGAGACCCCGGCAGACGGCACCTACACCTGTGAGGTGACGCTGGAAGGCGGCTCCGGCCGTGCCACCGTGGAGAGCCCCGCCGCCCTGACCGTGGCAGACGGCAAAATGACCGCTACCATCGTGTGGAGCAGCCCCAACTACGACTATATGCTCGTGGACGGCGAGAAGTATCTGCCCACCAACACCGAGGGCAATTCCACCTTTGAAATTCCGGTATCGGCGCTGGATACCGCACTGGATGTCACCGCCGACACCGTTGCCATGAGCACCCCCCACGAGATCGAGTATACGCTGACCTTTGATTCTGCAAGTCTGAAGGCTAACGATTGAGAATGCCCTCCGCTCACGCTCTGGGCATACTCAGCGGAAAATCAATTTTTTATTTCGCGTTTGTCGCGGCTCCGACGCTTGTCAGGGCAAAGCCCTTCCATCTGCTATCGCAGATCGCTCGCCTGCTTGAAAGACCCACTGGGGCTTTCATTGCTGCGCAACCGCAGGGCCGCTCCAAACGCCTTTTCACAAGAGGGGTCGGAACGACAAACGTCCGGATATTTGAATGAAAATCACTCGCAACCAATTTCTGAAACTGATCCCCGCTGCGGCGCTGACGCTGACCGGCTGCGGCAGCAAGGCTCAGCCTGCCAATACGGAAAGTCTTGTTTTCTCCCATCATTACAAGCTGGACTATGCACAGCAGTTCACAGCGGACTGCTATGAGGGCGGCTATACCATGCTGACCATCGCGGAGTCGGATGCACGGTTCCTTGTTGTGCCGGAAGATGCTGCGGAGGTGGACGGTCTGCCTGCTGATGTGACTGTGCTGCGCCAGCCGGTGGAGAATATTTATCTGGTCTCCACCTCGGTGATGGATCTGCTTTTACATCTGGACGCACTGGACAGCGTGGCCTTTTCCGGCACCAAGGCCGAGGGCTGGTATCTGCCCGCGGTGCAGCAGGCCATGGAAGAGGGAAAAATCGCGTATGCAGGCAAGTACAGCGCCCCGGATTACGAGCAGATCCTGGCAGCGGGCTGCCGCCTTGCCATTGAGAATACCATGATCCTGCACACGCCGGAGGTAAAGGAACAGCTGGAACACTTTGGCATCCCGGTGCTGGTGGAGCGTTCCAGCTACGAGAGCGACCCGCTGGCCCGCATGGAGTGGATCAAGCTTTACGGCATCCTGCTGGGCAGGGAAGAACAGGCCGAGCAGGTGTTTTCCGCGCAGGAGACAGCCGTTCAGCCCATCCTCTCGCAGGAACCCACGGGAAAAAGCTGCGCCTTCTTCTCGCTGACCACCAACAACCTTGCCACTGTGCGCAAGGGCAGTGACTATGTGGCCCGCATGATCGAAATGGCAGGCGGCAGCTATGTCTTTGCGGACCTGACGGACAATGGCAACAGCCTTGCTACCATGAACCTGCCGCTTGAGGACTTCTATGCAGGTGCAAAGGATGCTGATGTGCTCATCTACAACAGCGCCATCGAGGGCATGATCGCATCGGTGAGCCAGCTGACCGAGCGTTTTCCGCTGCTGAACGAGTTCAAAGCGGTGCAAAACGGTCAGGTGTGGTGCACCACCCAGAGCCTGTTCCAGCAGAGCATGGAGCTGGCAGACCTGATCGTGGATATGAACCGGGTGTTTACCAAGGGCACACCTGCCGCCAGTACCCTGAAATTCCTCACCCATGTGGATTAAAGTAGAAAAATTTTACAGAAAGGAAAGCCTATGACCCGTACCAGACGCCTCGCAGCCGCCTATATTGCCCTTGCGGCAGCCGTGGCTGTGCTTTTTGCGCTGAACCTGTTCTGGGGCAGCGTATCCCTTGCACCGGGTGCAGTGCTGGCAGCGCTGCTGGGCAAGGGCGGCGATGCGCTTGCGGGGAACATCATCCTGCAGCTGCGCCTGCCCCGCGCGGTCATGGCGGCGCTGTTGGGGGCAGCCCTCAGCGCGGCAGGCTACCTGCTGCAGACTTTTTTTGCAAACCCCATTGCCGGGCCATTTGTTATGGGCGTTTCCAGCGGCGCAAAGCTGGCGGTGGCCCTGACCATGGTGGTGTTTCTGGACCGCGGGATGCTGACCAGCTCGGCCACGATGATCGCGGCTGCCTTTGCGGGTGCCATGGCTGCCATGGCCTTTGTGCTGGCGGTGGCCCGGCGGGTGCAGCGCATGAGCATTCTGGTCATCTGCGGTGTGATGATCGGCTATATCTGCTCCGCCATCACCGATATCGTGGTGGCCTTTGCGCAGGATTCCAACATCGTCAATCTGCACAACTGGTCGCAGGGCAGCTTTTCCGGCGTGACATGGGCCAATGTGCAGGCTGCGGCACTGGTGGTGCTGCCTGCGCTGGCGGCATCCTTTCTGCTTTCCAAGCCCATGGCCGCCTACCAGATGGGCGAATCATATGCCCGCAGCGTGGGCGTGAATGTCAAGCCTTTCTCGGCAGCGCTGGTGCTGCTATCCAGCCTGCTGGCGGCCTGCGTCACCGCCTTTGCGGGGCCGATCTCCTTTGTAGGCATCGCGGTGCCGCACCTTGTCAAGCAGCTGCTGGGCAGCGCAAAGCCGCTGTATGTGCTGCCGGGGTGCTGCTTGGGCGGTGCGGCTTTCTGCCTGTTCTGCGACCTGCTGGCCCGCAGTCTGTTCGCGCCCACGGAGCTGTCCATCAGCTCGGTCACGGCCGTGTTCGGCGCACCGGTGGTCATCTGGCTGCTGGTGCGGCGCAATTCAGAGCGGGAGGGCGCATGATGAACGAAAAAGCACTTTGCACTGCGCGGGAGCTTGCCATCGGCTACGGCAAGACACCGCTGCTCTCGGATATTTGCCTCGGGGTGCAGCCGGGCCAGATCCTGACCTTGATCGGGCCCAACGGCGCAGGCAAATCCACCCTGCTCAAAACACTGGCGGGCCAGCTGGCCCCCATGGGCGGCACAGTGCTGCTGGCGGGGAAGGATCTTACTGCCTATACCGGAACGGAGCGGGCCAAAAAGCTGGCTCTCATGGCTCCCCACAGCCGCCGGATGGAGCTGACCACCTGCTTTGACTTTGTTTCGGCGGGGCGCTATCCCTACACCGGACGGCTGGGTATTTTGTCTGCTGAGGACAGGCAGCAGGTGCACAGAGCTTTGGAGCTGGTGGGCGCGGCACACCTTGCAGACCGGGATTTTAACCGCATCAGCGACGGCCAGCGCCAGCGCATCCTGCTGGCCCGGGCACTGTGCCAGCAGCCGGAAGTGATCCTGCTGGACGAGCCGACCTCTTTTCTGGATATCAAGGGCAAGATCGAGCTGCTCACCATTTTAAAGGAGCTGGCCCATACCGGTCAGCTGGCGGTGATCCTGAGCCTGCACGAGCTGGAATTGGCCGAAAAAATAGCGGACACGGTGGTGTGCGTTTCGCCCGGCGGTGTTTCCGGCGTGCTGACCCCGGAACAGGCGTTTCAGCCGGAGAACATCCGCACCCTGTACGGCCTGACCGAACAGCAGTACACGGCTCTGTTCGGCACACCGGAGCCGGAAGCCGAAAAGGCACCCGCCGGAAAGCCGCAGTTTGAGCATTACGTCCGCAGCGGGCAGAAGCTGCTGCGCTGCGGCTATACCACCGGCACTTGTGCCGCGCTGGGGGCTGCCGGGGCGGCGCGTCTGCTGCTGACCGGCCGCGAACCGGAAACGGTGGCTCTGCGCACGCCCAAGGGCATTGTGGTGGAGGTGGCTCCCATTTACTGCCGCAGCACGGACACAGGTGCCGCATGTGCCATCCGCAAGGACGGCGGCGACGATGTGGATGTGACTACGGGCCTGCCGGTGATTGCATCGGTGGTGCTGGAACCGGATGCCCCCGGCGTGCGCATCTTTGGCGGCGAGGGGGTGGGCCGGGTGACGAAGCCCGGCCTTGACCAGCCCGTAGGCGAAGCCGCCATCAACCATGTGCCCCGCCAGATGATTGCCGAAGCGCTGGAACGGGAAGCTGAAAATGCTGCCTACACCGGCGGCTTTGCGGTGACCATCTCTGTGGAAGGCGGTGCCGAGACGGCAAAGCGCACCTTCAACCCGCACATCGGGGTGGAGGGCGGGCTTTCCATTCTGGGCACCAGCGGCATCGTGGAACCTATGAGCCAGCAGGCCATTCTGGATACCATCCAGCTGGAAATGAATCAGGCCGCACTGCGCGCAAAAAATGCCCCCGGCCCCCGGCGGCTGGTGCTGGCCCCCGGCAACTACGGGCTGGATTATCTGGCCAGCGCTCTGCCGCAGTTCGAGCGGTTCCCGGTGGTCAAAACTTCAAACTTCATCGGAGATACGCTGGATATGGCCGCCACGGCCAAATTTGAGGAAGTGCTTCTGGTAGGCCACGTGGGCAAGCTCTGCAAGCTGGCGGCAGGGGTCATGAACACCCACTCCCACACGGCGGATGGCCGTGCCGAGGTGTTCTGTGCCCATGCGGCGCTGTGCGGTGCCGCGCATGAGGTGTGCGCCGCCCTGATGGATGCCGCCACCACCGATGCCTGCCTTGACATTCTGGACGGCGCACAGCTGCGTGCACCGGTGCTGGAAAGCATCCTTGCCGCCATCCAGATGCATCTGGACCGACGGGCAGGCGGGGCGTTCCGGGTGGGCGCGGTGCTGTTCTCCAACCAGCACGGCCCGCTGGGCGAGACAAAAACGGCAAAGGAGCTGATGCAGGAATGGCAGAACTGAAAGGTACATTTTACGGTGTCAGCGTCGGCCCCGGCGACCCGGAGCTGATGACGCTGCAGGCTGTGCGGCTCATCCGGCAGTGCCCGGTGCTGGCCGCGCCGCAGACTGCTTCCGGCCAGATGCTGGCGCTGGACATCGCCCGCAGTGCGCTGGGAGAAGCGCTGGACGGCAAGACCATCGTCCCGCTGTACTTTGCTATGAGCCGTGATCCGGCTGCGCTGGCGGCTTCGCACGAAAAAGCCGCCGCCGCGGTGCAGCAGTATCTGGATGCCGGGCAGGACGTTGCCATGCTGAACATCGGTGATGTTTCCATCTATGCCACCTTTGGTTACCTGCAGGAGATCTTGCAGGCCGGGGGTTATGCCACCGCCATGGCGGCAGGCGTGCCCAGCTTTTGTGCGGCGGCGGCGCGGCTGAATGTGCCGCTGACCGGCGGCATGGATACGCCGCTTACCATTGCGCCCGGCGGCTGGACAGACCGCGTGCTGGAAATGCCCGGCACCAAGGTATTGATGAAAGCCGGCAGGCAATTGCCTGTCTTATTGGATGCCCTGCAGCAGGCAGATAAGCTGAAAAAAAGCGCACTTGTGTGCAACTGCGGTCTGCCGGACGAGCGGGTCTACCCGGATCTTTCCCTTGAGCGGCCGCAGGAACAGGCCGGTTATTTTGCCACCGTTTTGGTAAAGGAGTAACGTTATGGTACATTTTGTTGGTGCAGGCCCCGGCGCACCGGACCTCATCACCCGGCGGGGCGCGGCCCTGCTTCAGAAAGCCGACTGCATCATCTATGCGGGCAGTCTGGTGAACCCGGCCCTGCTGGGCCTTGCAAAGGCAGACTGCGCCATTTATAACAGCGCTGAAATGACGCTGGAGCAGGTGCTGGATGTGATGCGGCAGATGGAAGCTGCGGGTAAGATCACCGTGCGCCTGCACACCGGCGACCCCTGCCTTTACGGTGCCATCCGGGAGCAGATGGATGTGCTGGACGCCGAGGGCATTCCCTACGATGATACCCCCGGTGTGTCCAGCTTCTGCGGTGCAGCGGCGGCGCTGAATGCAGAGTACACGCTGCCCACCGTGAGCCAGACCGTCATCATCACCCGCATGGAGGGCCGCACCCCGGTGCCGGAAAAAGAAAAGCTGGCAAGCCTTGCCGCCCACGGGACAACGATGGTCATTTTCCTATCCATCGGCCTTGTGGACAAAGTACAGCAGGCACTTCTGGAAGGCGGTGCCTATACGCCGGATACCCCGGCAGCGGTGGTGTATAAGGCCACATGGCCGGAAGAAAAAACGGTTCGCTGCACCGTAGGTACGCTGGCGGAAAGCGTTCATGCAGCGGGCATCACCAAAACGGCGCTCATTGTGGCAGGCGGCTTTCTGGGCCGGAATTATGAGCGCAGCAAGCTCTACGACCCGGCCTTTACCACCGAGTTCCGCAAGGGGACAGACCAGTGACCCGGGCCTACCTTGCCTTTACGGCAAAGGGCCTTGCACTGGCCCAAAAACTGGCGGCGGCATATCCCGGCAGTGTGACCCGCTGCGGCCATGAAGCCGGGCAGGTGCACCTTGCCGATTGGACGGCCCGCCAGTTTGCCGGGAGCGATGCCCTTGTTTTTGTAGGTGCTGTGGGCATTGCGGTGCGGGCCATTGCGCCCCACTGCCAAAGCAAGGCACAGGACCCTGCCGTTGTGGTGCTGGACGAGTGCGGCCGCTTTGCTGTGCCCATCCTCTCAGGCCACCTGGGCGGTGCCAACGACCTTGCCCGGGCGCTTGCCGCTGTGTGCGGTGCGGTGCCGGTGATCACCACAGCCACCGACGCAAACGGTGTGTTTGCGGTGGACGAGTGGGCAAAGCACCAGAACTGCACCGTGCTGGAGCCGGAGCGCATCAAGCTTGTCAGCGGTGCACTGCTGGCGGGCAAAACGGTGCAGTTTGCATCCGACTGGCCCATTGCGGGTGCACCGCCTGATGGGATCACGGCGGGAGATGCCCCGGACTTTGCCCTCACCCTCTGCCCGGCGGGGGATGCGCTGCATCTGGTGCCGCGCATCGGCGTGCTGGGCGTGGGCTGCAAACGCGGCACCAGCGCCGAAACGCTGGCCGAAGCCTTTGCAGCTTTCTGTGCCCAGAACCGCCTTGCGCCGCAATGCATCACGGCGGCGGTAAGCATCGACTTAAAACAAAACGAGGCGGGCCTGCTGACCTTCTGTAAGAGCCACAGCTGGCCGGTGCAGTTTTTCACAGCGGAACAGCTGCGTGCCGTCCCCGGCAGCTTTACGCCTTCGGCCTTTGTGCAGAGCGTTACCGGCGTGGACAATGTCTGTGAACGGTCGGCAGTGCTGGCCGCAGGCGGGACACTCGTTTTTCACAAATATGCCCATACCGGCGTGACCTTTGCGCTGGCCGTGCAGCCCTATGCCCCGGACTGGAGGTGGCAGAATGTTTGACCCGATGGAATTTGAGATCGACGAACCGGAAAAGGTAGTCTACGTGGTGGGCATTGGCCCCGGAGATGTTTACTACCTGACGCAGGAAGCCCGGAACGTTCTGGAACACGCAGATGCCATCTGCGGCTATAAACTTTATCTTGACCTGATCAAGCCGGAGTTCCCATGTGAGGAATATTATTCCACCGGCATGACCAAGGAGATTGACCGCTGCCGCTGGGCGCTGGAAAAGGCGAATACCGGCAGGCGCGTGGTGATGGTGTGTAGCGGCGACGCAGGCGTTTACGGCATGGCCAGCCCTGTGCTGGAACTGGCGCAGGATTACCCGGACGTTGCCGTAGAAGTGGTGCCCGGCCTTACGGCCGCCCTCAGCGGTGGGGCTGTGCTGGGCGCGCCGCTGGCCCACGATTTCTGCGTGATCTCCCTTTCCGACCGGCTTACCCCGTGGGAGGTCATCGAAAAGCGGCTGGCTTGCGCAGCGCAGGGAGATTTCTGTGTTGCACTCTATAATCCTTCCTCCAAGGGCAGGCCGGACTACCTGCAAAAGGCAGTGCGCATCCTGCGCGCAAACGGCAAGGCGGATGATACCGTCTGTGGCCTTGTGCGCAACATTGGCCGCGAGGGCCAGAGCGCCCGGGTGCTGACGCTGGCCGAGCTGGAAAACACGCCGGTGGATATGTTCACCACCGTGTATATCGGCAACAGCAATACCCGCGCCCTTTCGGGCCGGATGGTCACGCCGCGGGGGTACCGTAAGTGAAGGCGGTCGTGTTCAGCGGCACCACCGAGGGCCGTCGCTTTTCCAAAAAGCTGGCAGAGCTTGGCGTTGCGGTAACGGTGTGCGTGGCAACGCCGCTGGGGGCCGAGGAGCAGGGCGAAATGGCGGGCATCACGGTGCACGCCGGGCGGCTGCAGCCGGATGCCATGGCGGCATTGCTGGCGGGAGCTGATCTCTGCGTGGATGCCACCCACCCTTATGCAGTGGATGCCACCAGGAACATCCGCGCTGCAGCGGTGCAGGCGGGCGTGGAATACCGCCGCCTGCTGCGTGCGCAAAGCCCCTTGCCGCCCGGCTGCGCGGTGTTTGAAACAGCAGCGCAGGCTGCAGAATATCTGGCCGGGACAGAGGGCAATATCCTGCTTGCCACCGGTGCCAAGGAGCTGGCTGTGTTTGCCGGGCTGGAACCGGCGCGGCTTTACCCGCGCGTCCTGCCCACGCCGGAGGGCATTGCCGCCTGTGAAGCGGCCAATGTCCCGCACCGGAACATCATTGCCATGCAGGGGCCGTTCAGTCTGGCGCTGAATAAGGCGTTGATAACACAGTTCCAGATCCGGTACCTCGTCACCAAGGACGGCGGCGCAGCGGGCGGCTTTGCCGAGAAGGTGCAGGCCGCTGCCGATACCGGCGCACAGCTGGTGGTGCTGCGCCGCCCGCCGGAAACTGGCGAGACGGAAACACAAATTTTAGCGTATTGCAAGGAGATTTTGCAATGGTCACACTGATCGGCATGGGCAGCGGAAAATGGGAAGCCCTTTCGGCGCAGGCGCAGCAGGCTGTGCGCAGCGCGGGCCTTGTGTTCGGTGCAAAGCGGCTGCTGGCGGGCCTGCCTGCAGACTGCACGGCCCGGCAGTTCGCGCTCTACCAGCCCGCTGACATTCTGGAAACACTGGCGCAAAACCCCGGGCAGGATGCTGCCGTGCTTTACAGCGGGGACACCGGGTTTTACTCCGGTGCGTCCGGTCTGCTCACGCCGCTGCGGGCGCTGGGCATCCCCGCGCGGGTGTATCCGGGCGTTTCCAGCATCCAGCTGCTTTCAGCGGCGCTGGGCCGACCGTGGCAGGACTGGAAGCTGGTCTCGGCCCATGGCTGCGCCTGCGATCCGGTGGCCGAGTGCATGATGAACCGTTCGGTGTTCTTCCTCACCGGCGGCACTGAAACGCCCGCCTCTCTGTGCCAGAAGCTGACCGATGCCGGTATGGGCGAAGCCCACGGCGTGGTGGGCGAAAACCTTGGCACCGAGGCGGAAGCCATCCGCTACGGCTCTGCTGCAGAGCTGGCGGGGCAGAGCTTTGCACCACTCAGCGTGCTTCTGGTGGAAAACTTTGATCTGCCGCAGCTGCGTGCGCCGGGCTTCCCGGACGAAAGCTTCATCCGGAGCGAGGTGCCCATGACCAAGCAGGAGGTGCGCGCTGCTGCGCTGGCAAAGCTGGCGGTAATGCCCACCGACACTCTGTGGGATGTGGGCGCAGGCACCGGCAGTGTGAGCGTGGAGCTGGCGCTGGCAGCACCCAAAGGCCGCGTTTACGCCGTGGAGTGTGAACCGGATGCCTGTGAACTGATCCGTAAAAACCGGGCAAAGTTCCATGCTTGCAACCTCATCCTCATCGAGGGCCGCGCACCGGATGTGCTGGCAGACCTGCCTGCGCCGGATGCCGTGTTCATCGGCGGCACCAAAGGCGGCATGGAAGCCGTGCTGGATGAAGTGCTCGGCAAGAATCCGAACGCACGAATCTGCATTTCGGCCATTGCGCTGGAAACGCTGGGCGTTGCCATTGCCGCCCTCACGGCCCGGGGCCTGACCGCAGAGGTAACGCAGATCGCCGTCAGCCGCACAAAACCGGCGGGCCGACTGCACCTGCTCATGGCCAATAACCCCATCTTCCTCATTACGGGTACACGCAAATGATGCAATTCCTCATCGCCGCGCCTTCTTCCGGCAGCGGCAAGACCACTGTTGCCTGCGCCGTGCTGGCGGCGCTGAAAAAGCGCGGGGACGGCCCCTGTGCGTTCAAAAGCGGGCCGGACTACATCGACCCCATGTTCCACCGCTCGGCTCTGCAGGTGGACAGCCACAATCTGGATCTGTTTCTTTCCAACAGGGATATGGTGCGGGCCATTTTTGCCCGCTATGCCGCCGGGCATGGTGCCGCCGTGTGCGAGGGCGCTATGGGCTTTTATGATGGTCAGGGCCTGACCACCCGTGCCAGCGCTTGGGAACTGGCGGATACGCTGGGCCTGCCGGTGCTGCTGGTGGTACAGCCCAAGGGTGCCAGCGTGACGCTGGCCGCGCAAATTCAGGGCCTTGTGAACTTCCGCAAAAACAGCCATGTTTCGGGCATCCTGCTCAATGATTGTTCCGAAAAGCTGTATAAAATGCTCAAGGCCCTGCTGGAAAGGGAGACCGGCCTGCCGGTGCTGGGTTATCTGCCCCATTTGCCGCAGGCAGCGGTAGAAAGCCGACACCTCGGCCTGAAGACTGCAGATGAAATTGCCGACCTGCAGGAAAAGATCGCCCTGCTGGCCGATGCACTGGTGCTGGATTGGCAGCGCTTTGCCGTGCTGACCGAAAAGCCTGCGCCGGAAGCTTTGCCGGGAGCAGCTGCACCCACATCCGTCCGCATTGCGGTGGCAAAGGACGAGGCGTTCTGCTTTACCTATGCCGAAACGCTGGACGCACTGCGGGATGCCGGGGCGGAGCTTGTGCTTTTCAGCCCGGTGCAGGATGCGGTTTTGCCGGAAAATATAGGCGGGCTGTATCTGCCCGGCGGCTACCCGGAGCTATACGCCAAAACTCTGAGTGAAAATAAAACCATGCTGGCTTCCATCCGGCAGGCCGTGCAGGCGGGCCTGCCCACAGCGGCCGAATGCGGCGGCTTTTTGTATCTGGGCCGGAGCCTTGAGGATGCCGACGGTAAGGCGTGGCCCATGGCAGACGTTCTGCCGGGCGATGGCATCCGGGTGGGAAGGCTGGTGCGCTTTGGCTATGCCGAAATGACCGCCAAGGCGGACAGTATGCTCTTCTGCGCCGGAGAAACGCTGCCCATCCACGAATTCCACCACTGGGATTCCACCGCAAACGGCACTGCATTTACTGCCTGCAAAAACGAAAAAATGCAGTGGGAATGCGGCTTTGCAAACGAGAATTTCTATGCGGGGTTCCCGCATTTATACTGGGCGGGCACGCCCCTGCCGGGCCGCTTTGTGCGCGCGGCAGAACGATACAGCAAAACAAAAGGATGACCAAAATGACCGAAACTGAACTGAATGCACTTTTGGCGGGTATCACTCCTGCCAACGAAGCTGCCCGCGCGGCGGCACACGCCCACTGGGCCAGCCTTGCAAAGCCTCTGGGTGGGTTGGGCCGGCTGGAGACCATGCTGGAGGATGCCGCCGCCCTTACCGGCAGTGCGGAGCTTGATCTTTCCCGCCGGGTGGTGGTGGTGCTCTGCGCGGATAACGGCGTGGTGGCGCAGGGCGTGAGCCAGACCGGGCAGAAAGTGACCCGTGCCGTGGCCGAAAACCTTGCCATGCGGCGCACCAGTGTGTGCCAGATGGCCCGCACGGCCCACTGCGATGTTCTGCCCGTGGATATGGGCATGGCAGGCGAACCGGTGCCCGGCGTGCGCAGCTGCCGCATTGCCGCAGGCACGGCGGATTTTACCCAAGGCCCTGCCATGAGCCGGGCCGAGGCCGTGCAGGCCGTTGAGGAGGGCATTGCCCTTGCCCGGGAACTGGCAGAGGATGGCTACAGGCTCATTGCCACCGGTGAAATGGGCATTGGCAATACCACCACCTCCAGCGCGGTGGCGGCAGTGCTGCTGGGCCAGCCCGTGGAGCTTATGACCGGGCGCGGTGCGGGCCTCTCGGACGAAGGGCTTGCCCGTAAGGTGGATGCCATCTGCCGCGGCATCCTTTGCAATGAGCCGGACCCGGAAGACACATTGGATGTTCTTGCAAAGCTTGGCGGCTTTGATATCGCGGGCCTGTGCGGTGTGTTTCTGGGCGGTGCACTGGCCGGTGTGCCGGTGCTGGCAGATGGCTTTATCAGCGGGGTGGCCGCGCTGTGCGCCGTGCGGCTGTGTCCGGCGGCGGCAAAGGCTGTGTTTGCAAGCCACTGCTCGGCAGAGCCTGCCGCGCGCATCGTGCTGGAAGCACTGGGCAAGGCACCCATCATTACGGCGGGGCTGCATCTGGGCGAGGGCACCGGCGCGGTGGCCAGCATCCCGCTGTGGGATATGGCACTGGCCGTATACGGCGGGTGCTACTCCTTTGCGGAGGGCGGCATTGCGCCGTATACGCCCCAATGTTGACGCTGGTGCTGGGCGGTGCAGCCAGCGGCAAAAGTGAATATGCCGAGAGCCTTGTGCTCAGGACCACCGGCCCCCGCTACTATCTTGCCACCATGCAGGTGTGGGATGCCGAGTGTGCCGCCCGGGTGGAAAAGCACCGCAAAATGCGGGCCGCAAAGCAGTTTGTGACGGTGGAGTGTCCCTTGCATCTGGACAATGTGCGCCTGCCTGCGCGGGGCACCGCCTTGCTGGAAGACCTTGGCAACCTTGCCGCCAACGAGCTGTACGACCCGGAGGGAGCAGGGGAAAACGCGGCCAAAGCCATCCTGCACGGGCTGGAAAGCCTTGCAGCCCAGTGCGAAAACCTCATCGTTGTTTCCAACGAGGTGTTCAGCGGCGGGGCCGACTATGCCGGTGACACAGGCCGCTATCTGCTGGCACTGGCGCAGGTAAACAATGCCTTTGCCGCCCGGGCAGATGCGGTGGTGCGGGTGGTATGCGGCATCCCCGTGTACTATAAAGGAGTGGAAAAATGATCGTTTTGCAGACCATTGCGGTGGCCTTTGCCATGTTTTCGGCCATCCCGGTGCCGCAGTTCGACTGGAACGAAAAAAATATGCGCTACGCCATGTGCGCCTTCCCGCTCATTGGTGTCGTTATTGGTGCGGCGTGGTGTGTGTGTGGCGCGCTGCCCCTGCCGGGCCTTGCCAAGGCGGCGGGCTTTGCGCTGATCCCGGTATGGATCACCGGCGGCATCCATCTGGACGGCTATGCCGACACCTGCGATGCCCTTTCCAGCTACGGCGACCGAGAAAAGAAGCTGGAAATATTAAAAGACCCCCATTGCGGTGCCTTTGCGGTTATCCGGCTGTGCAGCTATTTTCTGGCCTATTTTGCCCTGTGCACCTGTGTGAGTTTTACACCCCGCGTGGGTGTGCTGTGGGTTCTGGCACTGGTGCTGGAACGGGCGCTTTCGGGCCTTGCGGTGGCATCGTTCCCCATGGCAAAAAACACCGGTCTTGCACACACCTTTGCCACTGCAGCAGACAAAACTGTGGTGCGCCGGGCGCTGGCGGTGCTGGCCGCAGTGCTGTGCGTGGGCATGGCGGCGCTGGGCGGCTGGGCGCTGGTGCTGGCAGCGCTGGCGGTGCTCTGGCGCTACCATGCCGTGAGCCGGAAGCAGTTCGGCGGCATCACCGGCGACCTTGCCGGGTGGTTTTTGCAAAAGGCCGAGCTTTGGATGCTGGCGGCACTGTGTGCCTGCCAGTGGGGAGGGCTGCTATGATCTTTATTACCGGGCCGCTCTACAGCGGCAAGCGCACCTTTGCGCAAACACTTCCCGGCAAGCGTCTTTCGGACGTGCAGGTATTGGCTGCCGATGCCGCCGACCTGCCTGCCTTGGCAGACAAGCTTGCCCATGAATACGATATCCTCATCGCCACCGAGGTAGGCGGCGGTGTTGTGCCGATGGATGTCAAACAGCGCGCAGACCGCGAGGCGGCGGGCAGGCTTGCCTGCCTGCTGGCCGCACGGGCAGAGTGCGTGGTGCAGATGTTCTGCGGCATCCCCACGGTTTTGAAAGGAGAATTGTCTCAATGCTGATCTATCTTCTGCGTCATGGCCAGACGGAATACAACGCCCAGAAGCGTTATCAGGGCCAGCGCGATATCCCGCTCTCACCCGAAGGCGCTGCCCAGCTGCGCCGGGCAGATTTTGACCCCGATGTGGTCTATGTTTCCACCTTGCAGCGCACCAGTCAGACGGCGCGCATCCTGTTCCCGGAGGCAAAGCTTGTGCCGGTGGACGGCCTGAAAGAGATGTGCTTTGGCAGCTTTGAGGGCCGCAATTTCATCGAGATGGAAAAGGACCCCGAGTATCAGGCATGGGTGAAGGCCAACTGCGAAAGCCCCTGCCCGGACGGAGAGCGCAAGACAGATTTTTCAGACCGCATCTGCCGCACCGTGGCAGAGCTGATCGATAAAGCTCTTGCCGCAGGCGAAGAACGGCTGGTCATTCTGGCCCACGGCGGCACCCAGATGGCCGCCATGGAGCGGTTTGCCGTCCCCCACAGGGACTACTATGCATGGTGCGGGCCCAACGCGGGCGGCTTTGTGCTGGATGCAAAGGACTGGACGGAAAAGCATCTGCTGTATCTCGTAAAGACCGTCCAGTACACAAAGGAGAGCAGGGCATGATCCTTCAGGCAGTTGTCGGCGGTTTTGTGCTGGACGCGCTCCTCGGCGACCCGGCGTGGCTGCCGCACCCGGTGGTGCTCATGGGCAGATGCATCTCCCGGCTGGAAAAGTTCCTGCGCGCCCGCCTGCCCGGCACCCCGCAGGGCGAGCTGCTGGGCGGTGCCGTGACGGCGTTCTGCCTGCCGGTGGGCACCTTTCTGGTCACGAGCCTTGTGTGTCTGGCGGCGGCAAAGCTCAGCCCGTGGCTGGGCCTTGCGGTGCAGATGTTCTGGTGCGGGCAGGCGCTGGCGGCAAGGGGCCTTGCACAGGAGAGCACAAATGTGTACGCTCAGCTTATTAAAAACGACTTGCCCGCCGCCCGCAAAGCCGTGAGCCGCATCGTGGGCCGCGACACCCAGGACCTGACCGCCGAGGGCGTGACCAAGGCCGCGGTGGAAACGGTGGCCGAAAATGCCAGCGACGGTGTCATTGCGCCGCTGCTGTATATGCTCATCGGCGGGGCACCGCTGGCGCTGACCTACAAGGCTATCAATACCATGGACAGCATGCTGGGCTACAAGAACGAGAAGTACCTTTATTTTGGCCGTGCAGCCGCGAAGCTGGACGATGTGGCCAACTACATCCCCAGCCGCATTGCCGCCCTTTTGTGGGTGGCCGCTGCGGCCTTTACCGGCAACGATGCCAAGGGCGCATGGCGCATCTGGCGGCGGGACCGGCACAACCACGCCAGCCCCAACAGCGCCCAGACCGAAAGCGCCTGCGCCGGTACACTGGGCGTGCAGCTGGCCGGCCCGGCTTACTATTTTGGCGAATATTACCCTAAGCCTACCATCGGTGATGCCCTGCGCCCCATTGAGCCGCAGGACATCCTGCGCGCCAACCGCATGATGTATGTGGCAAGCGGCTTTGCGCTGGCATGGGGTGCAGCAATACGGGGGTTCCTTGCATGAAACAATTGACCCATGGCGGCGACTGGGCGGGCTACCGCGCCGAGTTTGGCCGCGACCCGCTGGATTTTTCGGCCAATGTCAGCCCGCTGGGCCTGCCGGAAGGGGTGGCAAAGGCCATTACGGCAGCGCTTGCCACGGCCGACCGCTACCCCGACCCGCTGTGTCGGGCCCTGCGTGAAAAACTGGCGGTGGCTGAGGGAGTGCCCGCCGAATGGCTGCTGTGCGGCAACGGCGCGGCAGACCTCATCTTCCGGCTGGCGCTGGCTGCAAAGCCCCGCACTGCACTGGTAACGGCCCCCACTTTTGCCGAGTATGCCACCGCCCTTGAAACGGCAGGCTGCACGGTGGAACGGCATTTTTTGCGGGAAGAAAACGATTTTGCGGTGACGAAAGATCTCCTGAACGCGGTGCACCCGGGTACAAATATGGTGTTCCTCTGTCAGCCCAACAACCCCACCGGCCAGCTGGCAGAGCCTGCCCTTGTGGAAGCGCTGCTGCGCAGATGCGAAGCCGTGGGTGCGGTGCTGGCCGTGGACGAATGCTTTCTGGATTTTCTGCCGGAGGGCGAAGGCCTTTCGGCAAAGCATCTGCTGAAAAACAGCAAAAAACTGATTATTTTAAAAGCCTTCACCAAGCTTTACGGCATGGCAGGCGTGCGTCTGGGCTATTGCCTGTGCTCTGACACAGAGCTGCTTGCCCGGATGCGGGCAGCGGGCCAGCCGTGGGCGGTTTCCAGTCTGGCACAGGCGGCGGGCATCGCTGCGCTGGACGAGACGGAATATGTGGCGAAGGTGCGTGCATTGATCGAAGCACAGCGGCCTGCGCTGGCAGACGGCCTGCGGGCGCTGGGCCTGCGGGTGATCGAGGGCCGGGCTAACTATCTGCTGTTCCGCGCGCCGGAAGCGCTGGGCGAAGCGCTGCGCCGCAAGGGTGCGGTACTGCGCAGCTGCGGCAATTATCCGGGCCTTGATGCCAGCTGGTACCGCACCGCTGTGCGCACAGAAAACGAGAACCGGCAGCTGCTTGCACTGCTGGCCGAAACCCTGCCGGAGGTGGCACAATGAGCAAGGCAAAATGCATTATGGTGCAGGGCACCATGAGCGGTGCGGGCAAAAGCCTGCTGTGCGCGGCGCTGTGCCGCATCTTTGCGCAGGATGGCTACCGCGTGGCCCCTTTCAAAAGCCAGAACATGGCCCTGAACAGCTTCGTCACCCGCAACGGTGCAGAGATGGGCCGTGCGCAGGTGGTGCAGGCACAGGCTGCAGGCGTGGAACCGGATGTGCGCATGAACCCCATCCTGCTCAAGCCCAGCAGCGATGTGGGCAGTCAGGTGATCGTGAACGGCAAGGCCCGGGGCCAGATGCCTGCCGCCGCCTACTTTAAAATGAAGCGCAGCCTTATCCCGGACATTCTGGAAGCCTACAACAGCCTTGCCGCCGAGAACGACATTATCGTGATCGAAGGCGCGGGCAGCCCGGCGGAGATCAACCTGAAAGCCGACGATATCGTGAACATGGGCCTTGCAAAGCTGGTGGATGCGCCGGTGCTTCTGGCGGGCGATATCGACCGCGGCGGCGTATTCGCCCAGCTGTACGGCACTGTGGAGCTGCTGGAAGCCGACGAGCGTGCCCGCATCAGGGGCCTGATCATCAACAAGTTCCGGGGCGATGTGGAGATCCTGCGGCCCGGCCTTGCCATGCTGGAAGAAAAAACGCAGCTGCCCGTGCTGGGCGTAGTGCCGTACCTGCGGGTGGAGATCGAGGACGAGGACTCCCTCTCCGACCGGCTGGATACAAAAGCTGCGGTCAAGCCGCTGGATATCGCCATCCTGCGCCTGCCGCATGTGTCCAACTTCACCGACTTTATCCCGCTGGAACAGCACCCGCTGCTGGGCGTGCGGTATGTGCAGCGCACCCGCCAGCTGGGTGCACCGGATCTCGTCATCCTGCCCGGCACCAAGAACACCATGGACGACCTGCGCTGGCTGCGGGAAAGCGGACTGGAAGCGGCGGTGCTCAGGCTTTCAGCAGCCGGTACGCCGGTGCTGGGCGTGTGCGGCGGCTACCAGATGCTGGGTGAACAGCTCTGCGACCCGGCAGGGGAGGAGAGCGGCACCCCCTGCACCCTGCGGGGCCTTGGCCTGCTGCCCACCACGACGGTGTTCGGCACCGAAAAGCACCTGACCCAGACCGCAGCCTGTGTGACCACAGAACCCTTTGCAGGCGCAAAGCTGACGGGCTACGAGATCCACGCAGGCCGCACCGAGGTGCGGGGCAGTGCGTTCTGCATCCTTGCAGACGGCACGCCGGAGGGCTGTGTGCAGGACGGTGTATTCGGTACCTACCTGCACGGCCTGTTCGACACCGGCGAACTGACCGAAAAACTGACCGCATTTTTGTGCAAACGGAAGGGCATCGATCCGGCCGGGGCCGAGCTTATCCCCATGGAGCAGTACCGTCAGCAGCAGTTTGATCTGCTTGCCGATGGTGTGCGCGCGGCACTGGATATGCCCGCCATCTATGCCGCCATGGGAATGCAAAAAGGAGACAACACATGACACCGCAGCATCATCTGCCCGCCGACATTGAACGGACGAGCATCTCCATTATCACAAGGGAACTGGACGAGCTGGGCCTGACCCCGCCGCCGGAGACGGCTGCGGTGGTCAAGCGGGTCATCCACACCACCGCGGATTTCGACTATGCCAAAAATCTGCGCTTTACACCCGGCGCGGTGGAAGCCGCAGTCAAGGCCCTGCACGCGGGTGCTTTCATCGTTACCGACACCAATATGGCGCTGGCGGGCATCACAAAGCCGGGCCTGAAAAAACTGAACGGTGAAGCCATCTGCTACATGGCAGACCCCGCTGTGGCCGAAGCCGCAAAGCAGGCGGGCACCACCCGTGCCGTTGCCGCCATGCACCGCGCTGCCCGGGAGCACCCGGGGGCCATTCTGGCCATTGGCAATGCGCCCACGGCCCTTTTGACCATTGCGGAGGAAATGGAAGCCGGTCTGCGGCCTGCACTGGTCATTGGCGTGCCGGTGGGGTTTGTGAATGTGGTGGAAAGCAAGGAAGTACTGTTTGCCACCTGCGAGCGATACGGCGTGCCTGCCATCGCCGCCATGGGCCGCAAGGGCGGCAGCAATGTGGCTGCAGCCATCTGCAACGCCCTCATTTACTCTGCCACCGAAATGCTGGACCCCTCTGCCAGAGGGTGGAACGGATAAGGCGGAAACAGCATAATATCAAAAACCCGGAACCCTTTTTGAGCCGTTTTGGCCGAGAAAAGGTTCCGGGTTTTGTTCATGATTTTTTCAGAGAGCTATTTTGCAACAGCCCCATTTTCACGGAAAAGGTCCGAACCGAGCACGGCATCCACACTGCCGGCATCAGGCTGCGGGGAACGCCTTGTTCCACACTTCGATCACCTTGAACTTCGGGGTCCAGCCTTCGGGCTCAAAGCGGTCGCCCTTGGCAGCCATGGTGCCCTGCTCGGTGCACCACTGTGCGGCCTTGGCCATATCAGGGTCGGTCACATCCGCAAAGGCGGGTGCGCCTGCGGGTTCGGGCCTGCCTGCGGTGTTCCACACCAGCAGAGCCAGTTGGCCGCGGCTTGCCGGGATGACTGTACCCTCGGGCAGGAGGCTGTGCAGGATCACGCGGGTGGCGATCTCGTAGCCGCCCCAGATGGCTGCACCGCCCACGGCCACGGCGGCAATGGTACCGCCTGTGGTATCAGGTTCCACGCCGAAGTCTTCATCAAGAGGTTCGTCCGGGTCGATGGGCTGATACGGGTCAAGCGAGCTGGCCGACCACTGAGCGACCAGTTCCACCGGGCCATTGGGCATTTTAAAGGTAAAGGTTGTGCTGGTCTGCCAGTTATCAGACGGCTCCACCGGCGTGGTACTGCCGTCCTGGGCGGTCCACTTCATAAACTCCATCCAGTAGCCGTCTTTCAGGGTGGTGGCCACTGTCACCGTCTCGCCTTCCTTGACCCAAAGGCTGCTGCGTTGTTCGCCGTTGATGGTCACACTGCCCAGACTGTCGTTGATGGATACCTTGTACAGCTGGTCTCGCTGTGCTTCCAGCGTCACATTGCCGTAAGGCATTTTAAAGGTGAACTCCGGGCTGGTCTGCCAGCCGCCTTCCGGCCAGCCGTCATCCGGCGCTTCGGGTGCTTCGCTGGTGGATTTCCACAGCAGGAAGGGGTTCTCCTCCGTGCTTTCGGCCCGGACGGTGACCAGCTGGCCCGGCTTCACGATCTTTTGGGATGTGCCGGTGTCGCCGGTTCCGTCCACAATGGTGCCGTGTGTGACGTTGACATCGTACAGGGTCGTAAAGAATGCCTGCAGCTCTACATCACCTTCGGGCATGGTGAAGCTGAAGATCGGCTTGTGCTCCCAGCCTTCCTCCGGCTTCACAAGAGCCGTGCCGACGCCAGGCTGCCACTGATCAAATTCGCGGTGGTCGTTGATGAAGCCATCCACAAGCTTTACGGTAACGCGGACGCCTGCCGGTGCCTGATGGACCTGCTGACCGTCCACAAAGAACTCAGCCTTTCCTGAGGTCTCATAGATCCGATACGTTTCTCGATATTCTGCGCGCAGGCTCACGTCGCCTGCGGGCATTTTAAAGGTAAAGGTTTTGCTGGTGCTATCGTTTGCCGCTGTCCAGCCGCCATCCGGCTCTGCCGCCAGTGCCGGTGCGCACACGCTCAGCACCATGCACAGCGCCACAAGGGCCGAGAGCAGCCTTTGGGTCAGGGTCGTCTGCTTCATACGGAATTCCTCCTTTTTGCTTACGGGGGGGGTATGCGTCCACCTTGAAAATACCATATTTCACCTTCTTTTTCAATAAAACCTGCGTGAAACGCCCCAAAACCTGCGTGAAAAACGTTTTGCACCGCTGTGCGCGCCTTTGCCCCCTCTTGCAATTTGTGCGCAAAGGGTGTAGAATACAGTCACAATCAAATACAGGGGAGCTTGTGAAGCAGGCTGAGAGGAAGTACCTAAACTTCGACCCTTTTACCTGATGCGGATAATGCCGCCGTAGGAAGTCAGAATGGATGATTTTTTGCAGGAGGCACCGCGGAAGGTGTCTCCTGCTTTTTTGTTGTGTACCTATTACCATTAAGGAGGATGCCTTGTACTTTTCTGCGGAAGTGCCGCAGCGGGCTGAGGGGGAGCGCCCTGAGCTTTGTGACCGTCAGCGATGGGAAGCCGTGTTCCGGCGTGAGAGGAGACCAGAAAGTCTCGACCGCTTCTTATAGTTCCTGCGCCGGGTCTGGCACCGGGTGCGGGCTGTTTGCGGAGGCGCTGTATGGTTTTTGCTGCTTCCGCAGGTTTGGAAAGGAGCCTTGCCTTATGAAAAAACTCTCTGTGAAAAAGCTGGCGTTGGCCGGTATGCTGTGCGCTCTGTGCGTGGTGGGCAGCGTATTCAGCTTCCCCATGTTCGGCAGCAAATGTGCACCCATCCAGCACATGGTCAATGTGACCTGCGCGGTGCTGCTTGGCCCGTGGTGGGGCGTGGGCGTGGCCTTTGTGGCTTCGCTGCTGCGCAATCTGCTGGGTCTGGGCAGCCTGATGGCCTTCCCCGGCAGCATGTTCGGCGCACTGCTGTGCGGCCTTGTGTACCATAAGACCAAAAACATCCTTGCCACCATGGTGGGCGAGGTGTTCGGCACCAGCATTCTGGGCGGCCTGTGCGCTTACCCGGTGGCCATCTTCCTCATGGGCAAGAGCGCCGGCGACATCGCGTTCTATGCCTACATCGTGCCGTTCCTCATCTCCACTGCAGTGGGTTCCATCATTGCGGGCGTGCTGGTGTACAGCCTGCAGCGCTCCGGCGCACTGCGCTCCATGCAGAACAGTCTTTCCTGACGGAGGGGCACCCGAATGTTCAAAACAGAATTCGAGAACCTGCGCCGCACCTGCCCGCTCATCCATAACATTACCAACTACGTCACCGTGAACGACTGCGCCAACATGGTGCTGGCCTGCGGTGCTTCGCCCATCATGGCCGACGATGCCGCCGAGGTGGAGGACATCACCACCATCTGCGGCGGTCTGAACATCAACATCGGCACCCTGAACAGCCGCACCATCACCAGCATGCTGCTGGCGGGCAAAAAAGCAAACCAGCTGGGCCATCCTGTGGTGCTGGACCCGGTGGGTGCGGGTGCATCCCGCCTGCGCACCGACACAGCTTTCCGCCTGCTCAGGGACGTAAAGTTCACCGTGATCCGCGGCAACATCTCGGAGATCAAAACGCTGGCCTCCGGCGCGGGAACCACCAAGGGCGTGGATGCCGATGTGGCCGATAAAGTTACTGAGGAAAATCTGGATTCTGCCGTGGCCTTTGCCAAGGCCTTTGCAGCCCAGACGGGTGCTGTTGTTGCCATTACCGGTGCCATCGACATCGTGGCCGATGCCGAAAAAGCCTACTGCATCCGCAACGGCAATGCTATGATGAGCAGCATCACCGGTACGGGCTGCCAGCTTTCGGCCCTGACGGCGGCGTTCGTCACCGCCAATCCCGGACATCCGCTGGAAGCCGCTGCAGCTGCAGTGTGCGCCATGGGCCTTGCGGGCGAGACCGCCCACAAGCGCCTGACCCCGCTGGACGGCAACGCCACCTACCGCAATTATATCATCGATGCCATTTACAATATGACCCCGGATCAGCTGGAAGAAGGAGCAAACTATGAAGTGCGATAAGCAGAACATGCTTCTGTATGCCGTCACCGACCGCGCATGGGTGGGAAAGCAGACCCTCTATGAACAGGTGGAGAGCGCCCTGAAGGGCGGTGTCACCTGTGTGCAGCTGCGTGAAAAAGAGCTGGACGACGAAGCCTTTCTGAAAGAGGCTGTGGAGATCCATGCTCTGTGCCAGCGCTACGGCGTGCCGTTCTTTGTGAACGACAATGTGGACATTGCCATCCGCTGCCACGCCGAAGGTGTGCACGTGGGGCAGGAGGATATGGCCGCAGCGCAGGTGCGCGCCCGTGTGGGCGAGGGAATGATGATCGGCGTTTCCGTCCACAGTGTGGAGGAAGCACGGGAAGCCGTCAAGCACGGCGCAGACTGCCTTGGCGTGGGCGCGGCCTTTGCCACCCACACCAAGACCGATGTGGATGTTCTGCCCCACGAGACCCTGAAGGCCATCTGTGATGCCGTGGACATCCCGGTGGTGGCCATTGGCGGCATCCACAAGGAGAACATCCTGCAGCTCAAGGGCACCGGTGTGGATGGCGTGGCCCTTGTGAGCGCCATCTTTGCAGCAGACGACATCGAGACCGAGTGCAAAGAGTTGAAAGCCCTGTCGGAGCAGATCATCTGACCGATCCCGCGGCAAACCGGGGACACCACCTTGGGCCGCGTTACAAAATTCATGGAGAAAACCAACATGAAAAGCGTATTTTGCGCAGGTGCCGGCATCCAGAACGTTCTGTTTTTTCTGAATGACGGCTGCCTTTCCCTACCCTTGTATGACCAGCACCCTGCTGTTCAGAGATAAACTGTCATTTGGAGGAACAGAGCGTATGCAGACTTATACTACCCAGATGGATGCTGCCCGCAAGGGCATCATCACGCCGCAGATGGAGATCGTGGCAAAGAAGGAATACCGCACCACCGAGGAGATCCGCCAGTGGGTGGCCGAGGGCAAGGTAGCCATTCCGGCCAACAAGCACCACGAGTGTTTGAACCCCGAGGGTGTCGGCTCCATGCTGCGCACCAAGATCAACGTGAACCTTGGTGTCTCCCGCGACTGCAAGGACTACAACGTGGAGATGCAGAAGGTGATGAGCGCCGTCAACATGGGTGCCGAAGCCATTATGGATCTGTCCAGCCACGGCAACACCCAGCCCTTCCGTCAGAAGCTGACCCACGAGTGCCCGGTGATGATCGGCACCGTGCCGGTGTACGATTCGGTCATCCACTACCAGCGCGATCTGGCTGAGCTGACCGCACAGGACTTCATCGATGTGGTGCGCCTGCATGCAGAGGATGGTGTGGACTTTGTCACCCTGCACTGCGGCATCACCCGTAAGACCATCGAGCAGATCCGCAAGCACAAGCGCAAGATGAACATTGTCAGCCGCGGTGGCTCTCTGGTGTTTGCATGGATGAGCATGACCGGCAACGAGAACCCCTTCTACGAGCACTTTGACGAGATCTGCGAGATCTGCGCCGAGCACGATGTGACCATCTCGCTGGGCGATGCCTGCCGTCCCGGCTGTCTGGCTGACGCCACCGATGTGTGCCAGATCGAGGAGCTGGTGCGTCTGGGCGAGTTGACCAAGCGCGCATGGGCACACAACGTGCAGGTGATGGTGGAAGGCCCCGGCCATGTGCCCCTGAATCAGGTGGCTGCCAACATGGAGGTGCAGAAGAGCATCTGCATGGGCGCACCCTTCTATGTGCTGGGACCCCTCGTCACCGATATCGCCCCCGGTTACGACCACATCACCGCTGCCATCGGCGGCGCTGTGGCTGCAGCCAGCGGTGCAGCTTTCCTGTGCTATGTGACCCCCGCCGAGCATCTGGCTCTGCCCAATGTGGACGATGTGAAGCAGGGCATCGTGGCCTCCAAGATCGCTGCCCACGCCGCCGATATCGCCAAGGGCATCCCCCACGCCCGGGACATCGACGATAAGATGGGCGATGCCCGCCGTGTGCTGGACTGGGATGCACAGTTCGCCTGCGCACTGGACCCGGAGACCGCAAAGGCCATCCGCGATGCCCGCCTGCCGGAGGACGACCACAGCGACACCTGCAGCATGTGCGGCAAGTTCTGTGCCGTGCGCAGCATGAACAAGGCGCTGGCCGGTGAGTACATCGACATTCTGTAAAAATCTTCTGTTTTGCGCGCAGCAGCGTGCATCTTCCTCCGCCGCCCGGTATGACCGCCGGGCGGCTTTTGTGTTGTAATTCCAAAAAGATTGTGTTAAAATAACAATAAGGCGCTGATTGCAAAATTGGTGGTCATGCTTTCTATCCCGTATCGCTGGTTTTTCTATTTCTACATAGAACAAGCAGAGGTCCGGGAGGAAACTTTTTTGAAAGTACCCTGCCCGGAGCCTTGAAGGCGAAGGGAGGGATATCGAATGAATCTGCTGGAGACTCTCGCATTGCTCACGTTCATTCTCGCGTTGTTGAGCTTGGTCGTGGATGTGATCCGTCTGACCGTTGAGGTCATGGCAAAGTTTTCCCAGATGAAAAGCGATGATAACAAAAAAGATTGACCGCCTCACAGTTCCCCAACTCGAGCGGTCAATCTTTTTGACTAACGGGATGGAAAGCTGACCTTTGCAGTCAGCGCCCCTTCTGTTTGTAGTATAATCGAAGCTATGTGATTTGTCAAGTTATCCTGTTCCATCGATTATTTCTATCAATATTTTAGATTTTACAATTCTTCTGTACTGTACTATAATGAAGTTATCGTCTTCATTCCATTGATCTACAGGAGGAATCTGCCTTGCTGGTAAATCTTATCGAATCCGTCTATCGCCTGCTGTGGGGCGACCTGTTCACCATCCCGCTGGGCGGCGGCATCGGCATTTCCTTCATGGTGGTGCTGCTGTTCACGGCGGGCATCTGGTTCACCTGCCGCACCCGTCTTTTGCCGGTGCGGCTGTTCCGGGATATGATCGCCGCCGTGTGCGAGAAAAAGCAAGGCAGGAACGGCCTTTCCTCCTTCCAGACGCTGGTCATTTCCACCGCCACCCGCGTGGGCATGGGCAATCTGGTGGGCGTGGTGGCCGCTGTTTCTGCAGGCGGTGCCGGTGCGGTGTTCTGGATGTGGGTCACTGCCATTCTGGGTGCGTCCACCTCCTTTATCGAATCCACCCTTGCCCAGAAATACCGCCAGCCCGACCCGCTGTACGGCGGCTGGCGCGGCGGCCCGGCCTACTATCTGCATGTGCTGGCGGAGCGCAGGCGCGGCAAAAAGCTCAAACGCTCTGTGGTAGCGGCACTGTTTGCGGTGTCTGGTCTCATCTGCTGGTGCGGCATCAGTCAGGTGATCTCCAACTCGGTCAGTTCCGCGTTTGAAAATGCGTTCCATATTCCGCCGCTTACTACCACACTGGTGCTCACGGCCATTGCGGCGGTGATCGTGCTGCGCAAGAATGCCACCGTGAAAAGTCTGGACGTGATGGTGCCCATCATGGCGGTGTGCTATTTTGTCATCACCGTGGGCATCGTGCTGTTCAACCTGCCCAAGCTCCCGGCGGTGTTCGGGCGCATCTTTGCGGAAGCGTTCGGTCTGCGGCAGGCCGTGGCTGGCGGCTTTGGTGCTGTGCTGATGAACGGTGTCAAGCGCGGCCTGTTCTCCAACGAAGCGGGCAGCGGTTCGGCACCCTGTGCAGCTGCCGCCGCAGAGTGCGACGACCCGGTCAAGATGGGCTTTGTGCAGGCACTGGGCGTGCTGATCGATACGGTGGTGATCTGCAGCTGCACGGCCTTTTTGATGCTGCTGGTGCCGCAGGAGATCACAGAAGGACTTGCGGGCATGGACCTTTTGCAGACTGCCCTGCAGTACCATCTGGGCGGCTTTGGTGTCGTGTTCATTGCGGCCACGCTGGCGCTGTTCAGCTTTTCCACCTTTCTGGGCGTTTTGTACTATGCCCGCGGCAATGTGGCCTATCTGTGCGGCGACAACTGGTGGAGCCAGACCGTGTATAAGCTGATCGCGCTGGCCATGCTGGTGATCGGCGGTATGCAGGCCTACACGGTGGTGTGGGATCTGGGCGACGTGGGCATCGGCCTGATGACCATTTTCAACATGATAGCCTTGGTGCCCATGGCAAAGGAAGCGCTTGCCGCCCTGAACGACTACGAAAAACGCAAAAAACTGCAGTAAATAGCAAAGGCCCGGCTCCCTGTAACATGGGAACCGGGCCTTTCAGGTTATTTTATTGCAAATCAGATTTGTTTAAAAGCAGCCCGCCTGCAAGCCCGGCCAGCGCAGGCAGCACCCAGCCAAAGCCCATGCTGCCCAGCGGCAGAGCGTTGGCGGCGGCAGATACTGCCCCCAGCGGCAGCGCAGCGGCGATGCTCTGCAGGGCGGTCAGGCCCATGCACAGCGGATACACCGCCCGGTGCTTTTCAAGGCCCGGCATAAAGGAAAGCAGGATCAGCACGATGGCTGCGGGATAAATGGCGTTCAGCACCGGAGTGGACAGCCGGATGATGGCAGCAAGGCCGAGGTTCGATACCAGCATACTGGCCGCAGCAAAAAAGGCGGCAAGGGCAGGGTAGGGGATGCGGGGCAGCAGCTGGTGGAAATACTGTCCCACGCAGGCGATAAGGCCCACGCAGGTATTGAAGCAGGCAATGACAAAGATGGCCGCAATGAGCACAAGGCCCGCCCGGCCGAACAGCTGCTGTGCCAGAGCGGTGAGCACCTCGGCACCGGTGGCAAGGCCCGGGTATACCGCCCCGGTCTGGGCACCGGCATGGCTCAGCATGGCATAAACGGCCAGCAGCAGCCCGCCCGCAATAAAACCGGCCCGGATGGTGCCGCCCTCCACGGCACGGCTTTCTGTGACACCCCGGGCGCGGATGTTCAGGGCGATGACCGCGCCAAAATTCAGCCCGGCCAGCGTGTCCATGGTCTGGTAGCCGTACAGGATGCCCTGCACGGCGGGCAGCGCGGCGTATTCTGCACTGGGCGCGCCGTAGTACGCGGCCAGCGGGTGGGCCAGACACCCGGCAAACAGCACCACGATGAGCAAAATCAGGCTGGGGCAGAGGATGCGGCCCAGCCAGTTGGTAAGCTTTTCCGGCCGCAGCGCCACCAGAAAGGCCGCTGCAAAAAACAGCACCGAGTAGGCCAGCTGCAGCCCGGTACCGCCGCCTATCAGCGGCACCAGCATCTGGAAGGAGGTACTGGCGGTGCGGGGGATGGCAAGGCAGGGCCCGATGGAAAGATACACCAGAATGGTGAACACCATGGCGAACACCGGATGCACCCGGCCGGCAAGCCTGTCCAGACCGCCTGCCCGTGCCACAGCCACCACGCCCGCAATGGGCAGGCCGACGGCGCTGACGGCAAGGCCCGCAAAGGCGGGCCAGAGATTCACGCCCGCCTGCGCGCCCAGATGCGGCGGGAAGATCAGGTTCCCGGCTCCAAAAAACATGGAAAATAGCGTAAAACTGACCAAAAGCAGATTTTTGCCGGAGAGCTTCTGCATAGGACAGACACCTCATTTCTTTCCTGCATCAAAGATGACAGAGATTTATACAGTTCAGTTTATCGTTTTATTGATTTCATGTCAAGAAAGAAAAACATGAAGAAAAGTAATGACAGGCATGATAAGCTCTTATGCATCATGATGCACGGGTCATTGGCGTTTGGAAAAAGATGTGGTATGATACTTATACGATCCGCAGAGCGGAGGCCATTTCAGACCGTCAGGAGCAGGAAAGAACCATGAACCAACACAAACAATTTTTTCAGCGGCTGGGCGCTGCGGCCTTCTGGCTGGCGGTGTGGCAGTGCGCTGCCATGGCGGTGGGACAGGAGGTGTTCCTTGTTTCGCCGGTGCAGGCGGTGCGCACTCTTTTGCAGCTTTTGCCGCAGGCAGAGTTCTGGCAGCGGGTGGGTTTCAGCTCCGGGCGCATTCTGCTGGGTTTTGGGCTGGGCGTGGCCGTAAGCATCGTGCTGGCTGTGGCCGCACAGGCGTGGCACACGGCAGATGTGCTGCTTGCTCCGGTGCTGCAGCTGGTCAAAGCCACGCCGGTGGCAAGCTTTATCATTCTGGCGCTGGTGTGGGTGCGGGGGGCATCGCTTTCGGTGCTCATCAGCTTTTTAATGGTGCTGCCCGTGCTGTACGGTGCGGTGCGCACCGGCATCCAGAGCGCAGACCCACAGCTGTTGGAGATGACGAAGGTGTTTCGCCTGCCGCTGGGCCGACGGCTGCGGGCGGTGTGGCTGCCTGCGGTGCTGCCGGCCTTCCGGCAGGGATGCAGCGTGGCCCTTGGCATCTGCTGGAAGAGCGGTGTTGCCGCTGAGGTGATCGGCCTGCCCAATGGCAGCATCGGCGATGCACTCTACCGGGCCAAGATCACCCTTTCCACCGGGGAGCTGTTCGCATGGACGTTTGTGATCATCCTGCTCAGCGCCGGGTTTGAAAAGCTGTTCCTGCTGCTTATGGACTGCGTGACCCGCGCCGTGACCGGGGAGGTGCCGCAATGCTGACCATCAAGCATCTGACAAAACAGTTCGGGAAGAAAACGCTGTTCCGGGACCTGACCTTGGCCGTGGACAGCCCGGCGGTGCTGTGGGCACCCAGCGGCTGGGGCAAGACCACATTGCTGCGCATCCTCATGGGGCTGGAAGAACCCACTTCTGGCATAGTACAGGGCGTTGACCGGGTGGCAGCAGTGTTTCAGGAAGACCGGCTCTGCCCGCAGCTGACAGCTGTGCAGAACGTGACGCTGGTATTGCCTGGCAGTGCAGAACAATACAAGGAGCAAATCATAAAAGATTTTCAACAGTTTGGCATGGATGCTGCCGCACTGGCCCTGCCTGCAACACGGCTTTCCGGCGGACAGAAGCGCCGCACGGCTCTGCTGCGGGCTTTGTGGGCCGCCAGCGATACGCTGCTGTTAGACGAACCCTTTACCGGCATGGATCCGGACACCCTTGCCGCTGCTGCGGCGCTGCTGCGGGAGCGCTGCGGAGAAAAGCCTGTCTTGCTGGCTACCCACGACCGCGAAGCCATCCGCCTTCTGGGCTGGCCGGTGGTTGAGTTGGAAAATGCCTGAGCCTGCATCTATCCTATAGAATGAAAAATCGGAAAGACCAGAACGGCCTTTCCGATTTTTTGCTGCTTGGAATATTTTACTGAAAAATACGCAGGGGATACGGCAAACTGCGTCAGTTCAGCAGCTTTGCCGGGTCAAGGTACTGCTCACCCTGCAGTACTTCCAGATGGATATGCGTCTCCTCGGCGCATTCGTTGGGAATGCTGCCTGCACGGCCAAGTATCTGGCCCACACTCACTTCATCGCCGGTCTGCACCGTGGGGTCGGCTGTGCCGCACACCCGCCACAGGTGCCCGGCGCTGTCCTCGATGCACACCACACTGCCCCAGCGGCCATCGGTGTCCACGGCGGTCACCTTACCGGCGGCGGGAGCACACACCTGTGCATCCTGCGCACAGGCGTAGTCCACACCGTTGTGGGTGCGCCAGTCGCCAAGGGTGCTGCTGTACACCAGCTCATCGCCGCTGTAGGCGTTCAAGACCCTGCCCGAGACGGGCTGCGTGGAGGCAGGCGCAGCTGAACTGCTGGCAGGCGAGGATGCGCCCTGCAGTGCGGAGGGTTCGTGCACCAAACCAGAGCCAGACTGCGCCCCAGAAGAGGACGCAGAGGATGCGGGCTTGGGTACATTTGCCGCAGATTCTGCGGCGTCGGTCACGGGCTGCTGCCATACATCGTCCTCCTGTGGGTCAAGGGTGAGCTGCGGCTCCGGTGCAGGTTCTTCCTGCGGGGTCGTCAGGTCGTCGTAGCTCTTTTTCAGTTCATCCCGCACGGTGCGCACTGCCCACACGCCCGCCGCTGCGGCTGCGACGAGACAGGCCAGCAGTGCCAGTGTAAAGCCCCTGCTGCGCAAAAACTTTTTGATCTGCTCCATTGTCGTTACTCCCATCTGCTGCATTGTGTACGCATTGCTTCTGGGCTTAGTGTGGGACAGCAGGGCGGGTTTTATGCATTCTTTTATTTAAATGCCCTCCGCGTTGCGCTCGGCATATTTAGAGGAAATGATATTTTGTAATATAGCAGCCCAGCCAGACCTGCGGGTCTAGCTGGGTTGCACTTTCACGGGAAGGGCTGCAGCCGGAAAATGCATCTTCCCTCTGTGGCCTTCTGTGTTGATGCCCAGAGCGAAGCGGAGGATATTCTAAATGATATTACCAAATAAAAAGGCTCTCCCTTTTCGGGAGAGCCTTTGCGGATCAAAAATCAGTTGCGGCGGCGGCTGTTCATGCCCAGCAGGCGCACAACATACAGGAAGATGTTGATGAAGTCCAGATACAACGTCAGTGCGCCGTAGATGGAAGCCTTCTCGGCCAGCTCGCCGTCATAGGCGTAGTAGGAGAACATCTGGCTCAGCTTCTGGGTGTCGTAGGCGGTCAGCAGCATGAACACTACCAGACCGACAGCGCTGTACAGCACCGTGGTGAGGAAGCTCATGCCGAACAGCATGCCCACAAAGCCGGTGATGATGAGCGCGAACAGGCCCATCATCAGCTTGGAACCCCAGCCGGACAGATCCTTGTGGGTAGTAGTGCCGTAGACCGCCATCAGGCCGAAGTACAGCGAGGTGGCAAGGAAGGCCAGCACCAGAGTGCCCAGATCAAATATCAGGAAGTAGTAGCTCAGCACCATGCCGTTGAGCAGTGCATAGGCAAAGAAGGTAGCTCTTGCACCGCCCACCGACATGTTCTGCACGCGGGAGCTGAGCACATATACCAGCACCAGCTCTGCGATGGTGAACACCAGATACAGCGAGTTGACAACGTACAGCAGCGGGGTAGCGGCTGTAACGAACGCCGCTGCAAAGGTGATGAGCAGGCCTACCGCCATCCAGCGGTAGGTGCGATTCATATAGTCAGCCGAGGTCATGGCAGGCTCCGTGTAGCCTCGATCGTAACCATTGTAATTGTAATCCATATGGGACTCCTCCAGTCTCTTTCTGCCGGAACACTTTTTCCTTGCTCCGGTCTACGGAATATAGTATACTGCATAGAAATGAACGTTTCATGAAAAAGGCTGTGATATTGTATGTCTCTTGGGCTTTATTTACACATTCCGTACTGTTTTTCCAAATGCAGATACTGCGATTTCTATTCCCATCCCGGTGAGCGCGGTGTACCGGAAGCTTATGTGGATGCTCTTTTGCGGGAGCTTGACCGCTTTGCACCGGAGAGGCCCCTGCAGCCGGACACCCTTTATTTTGGCGGCGGCACCCCCAGCCTGCTGCGCCCGGAGCAGGCAAAACGGCTGATCGATGCGGCCCGGCCGATGCCGGGGGCCGAGATCACACTGGAAGCAAACCCGGAGACGGTGACGGAAGAAAGCCTTGCAGGCTTCCGGGAGGCGGGCGTGAACCGCATCTCTTTCGGGGTGCAGTCTGCCCGGGATACCCAGCTGCTCACACTGGGCAGGCCGCACACGGCAAAGCAGGCGCGGGCTGCCTTTGCCGCCGCCCGGCAGGCAGGCTTTGCGAACATCAGCGGCGACATCATGCTGGCACTGCCGCACTACACCGAAGCCGAGTTTGACGAAACGCTGGAACTGATCGAGGGTGGTGGGGCTACCCATATTTCGGCATATCTGCTGAAGATCGAGCCGGATTCGGCCTTTGGTAAACATCCGCCCGAAGGCCTGCCCACCGGCGATGAAGCCGCCGATTTTTACCTTTATGCAGTGGAACAGCTGGAACACCACGGCTACAAACAGTACGAGATCTCCAACTTTGCAAAGCCCGGCTATGAGGGGCGGCACAACCTCATTTACTGGGACTGCGGCGACTATCTGGGCCTTGGCCCGGCGGCGCACTCCTGCATGGGCGGCAGACGGTTCTACTACCCGCCGGACACCGCCGCTTTCCTGAACGATGCCGCCGCCCCGGTGATGGACGGCAGCTGCGGCGCAGAGGACTACCTTATTTTACAGCTGCGTCTGCGCAAAGGCCTTTCGCTGGATGCATACAAAAAACTTTACGGGAAAGAATTTTCTACCGCACAGCTGGCCTTTGTGCAAAACTGCGTCCGGGCGGGCTATGCAAGCTTTGACGGCCGCACCCTTGCCCTGACCCCGGCGGGTCTCATCGTGCAGAACAGCATTCTTGCCCAGCTGTTGTAATTGGAAGAAATACGGCAACACATTGCTTTTGTGTGTCGATTCTGGTATGATATACTCGTATTATTAGGCGATGGGAGAGAAAACGGATGGCGAAAGTATTGATCGTCGGCGCAGGTGCGGCGGGCTTGATGGCGGCGGGTGCCGCCGTGCGGCAGGGGCATCAGGTGACGGTGCTGGAACACATGGACAAGCCCGGCCAGAAGATCCTTGTCACCGGCAAGGGCCGCTGCAATGTGACCAACGACTGCCCGGCAGAGGAATTTCTACGCCATGTGCGCACGAACCCGCGCTTTCTGTATTCGTCGCTGGGGGCCTTTCCACCGGCAAAGACCATGGAACTGTTCGAGGGCCTTGGCGTGGAGCTGAAGGTGGAGCGCGGCCGCCGGGTGTTTCCGGTATCCGACAAGGCCGAAGAGATCCGGCAGGCTCTTTTGCGCTATGCGCAGGATGCTGAACTCGTGCATGACGGCGCGAAAAAGCTGCTATTGGAAGAGGTAGCGCCGGAGCCGGAAGCAGCTCCCGCCGCACCGGAAAACCCGCGCCACCCCAAAAAGAAAAAGGCAGGCCCGGCACTGCGGTGCATCGGTGTGCGGGGCACCTCCGGCCGGGAGTACCGGGCGGATGCCGTGCTGGTGGCCACCGGCGGCGTGAGCTACCCCACCACCGGCTCTACCGGCGACGGCTACAAACTGGCCCAGCAGGCCGGGCACACCCTCATCGAGCCGGTGCCCAGTCTGGTCAGTCTTGTGAGCCATGACGCGGACTGCAAAAAGATGATGGGCTTGGCGCTGAAAAACGTCACCCTGACCCTGTTCGAGGACAGCAAGGCCATTTTTGACGAGCAGGGCGAAATGCTGTTCACCCACTTTGGCATCAGCGGCCCGTTGACTTTGAGCGCCTCCAGCCATCTGGGCGACATGAAAAAACACAAGTATCATGCGGAGATCGACCTCAAGCCAGCCCTCAGCGAGGAGCAGCTTTACGACCGCATCACGCGGGATTTTGCCCTGCTGGCAAACCATGCGGCGCAGGGCGCGCTGGTAAAGCTTTTGCCGTCCAGTATGCAGCCGGTGATGGTGGCGCGCTGGGGCATCGACCCGGCTACCAAGGCAAACCAGATCACCCGGGAGCAGAAGAGGGAGCTGGTGCAGCTGATGAAGCACTGGCGGGTGTCCATTGATGCCCGGGGCGATCTGGCCCACGCGGTGATCACCAGCGGCGGCGTGTCCGTGCGGGAGGTGGACCCCAAAACCATGCAGAGCAAAAAGGCGCTGGGCCTTTACTTTGCAGGCGAAGTGCTGGATGTGGATGCCTATACCGGCGGCTACAACCTGCAGATCGCCTTCTGCACTGCACAGGCATTTGCAAATAATCTGTAATTACAGATAAAACAATTTTAAATGCCCTCCGCGCTGCTCTGGGCATATTTATAGGAATAGATTTTTTTGATTTGTATTTTGAAAACGACTGCGGTCGTTTTCAAAATACGTTTTCACAAAAAGGGTTGTTGCCGGGATAGTCTCACAGACCGCTGAGCAACTGTTCCTGAAGGGAACGAGCAGCAATGCAGTTCTCCGTTACGACCCTATCCGGTGAAAATGTGTTTGGAGCGCTCCGCAGAGCGCAAAAATATTAAAATGATTTTCCGCTGAAGATGGCCACAGCGGATGCGGAGGCCATTTTAAATCGTTCAGTTTAAAAAGGAGAGATACAACATGGTATCTGTTGCGATCGACGGGCCTGCAGGTGCAGGCAAATCTACGCTGGCACGCCGTCTGGCGGCTGAAATGGGCTATATTTATGTGGATACCGGTGCTATGTACCGCGCCATCGGACTGTATGCCCTGCGCGCAGGCAAGGACCCTAAGGACAACGACGCAGTGAACGCGCTGCTTCCCCAGATCGAGCTGCGGCTGGCCTCCATTGAGGGCGAACAGCACATTTATTTAAAGGAAGAGGATGTGAGCACCGCCATCCGCACCGAGGCCGCAGGTATGGCTGCCTCTGCCGTGGGCGCAAACCCGGCTGTGCGCGCCTTTCTGCTGGAACTGCAGCGGGATATGGCCAAAAAGCAGGACGTGCTGATGGACGGCCGCGACATCGGCACGGTGGTGCTGCCGGATGCCACGGTGAAGATCTTCCTCACCGCCACGCCGGAAGCCCGCGCCACACGCAGGTGGAAAGAGTATCAGGCCAAGGGCATCGATACTCCCTATGAAGAGGTGCTGGCCGACGTGAAGCAGCGGGACTATCAGGACACCCACCGTGCCGCTGCACCCCTGAAGCAGGCGGACGATGCCGTGCTGCTGGACACTTCGGAGCTGGATTTTGAACAGAGCCTTGCTGCAATGAAGAAGATCATTGCGGAGAAAGTGAATAAAACGATAAAATGATATTATATTACATCTTAGTGCCCTTTGCGTGGCTTTTGTGGCATATCGGCTTCCGCATCCATGTAGAGGGCCGCGAAAACCTGAAAAAGGTGCAGACAAAGGGCTGCATCCTTGCGCCCACCCATGTCTCCGCCATCGACCCGGTGTTCATCGTGGTCACCCGGTGGAGCAGGCGGATGATCGTGTTCGCCAAGAAGGAACTGTTCGAGATCAACGCCCTGCTGACCTGGTTCTTCCGCTGCTGCGGCGCGGTGTGCGTGCGCGGCACAAAGGATGAAATGGCTGCCATTGAGCAGACCGTAGAAAAGTGCAGAAACGGCGAAACACTGCTCATCTTCCCGGAGGGCACCCGCGAAAAGGACGGGAAGCTTCTGCCGCCCAAGAGCGGACTGTTCGTCATTGCGGCGGGGGCCGGGGTGGACGTAGTGCCCTGCCGCATCCTGTACGATACGCCGGATGGAAAAATGCACCTGTTCTGCAAAGTACGGGTGATCTACGGCGAGCCGATGCCTGCAGAGCAGTTTGCCATGGAGAGCCGCCGCGACACCAAAAAGCTGCGTGCCAACAAGCAGGCCCTGCTGGATGCGTGGGAAAAGATGGGGGCGTAAAAGATGGAGATCCGAGTTGCCAAAACGGCGGGGTTCTGCTTTGGTGTCAAGCGGGCGGTGGATCTGACCTATGGCCTGCTGAACGAAGGCTGCAAGGTGGCCACCCTCGGCCCGCTGATCCATAACCCGCAGGCTGTGGAGGATATGCAGAAAAAGGGTGCCCTTGTGGCGGATGCCATCGCCGATGTGCCCGCCGGGTACGAGGTGGTCATCCGCAGTCACGGCGTGCCGCGCACCGTGTACGACGAGCTGGATGCGCGCGGCATCACCTACCATGATGCCACCTGTCCCTTCGTGCAGAAGATCCAGCGCATTGCCGCCGAGGCCGAAAAGGCGGGGGCAGTGCTGCTTGTGGCAGGCGACAAGACCCATCCGGAGGTGCAGGGGATCGTGGGCCACACCCGCGGAGAGGTGTTCGTTTTTGCCGATCTGGCCGAGTTGAAGGCATGGAAAGGCCCCTCTGACCCGCAAAAACCCCTGTTTGCAGTTGCACAGACCACATTTCAGGTTACAAAATGGCAAGAAAGTTCGGAGTTTCTCAAAAAAGCCTATACAAACGCCCGAATTTTTGATAC
>OLPT01000348.1_pt1 | contig 37498 bp, 29 predicted proteins | sample 1673051 | NCBI WGS metagenome assembly OLPT01 (sample SAMEA3136750, study PRJEB25190) | human gut metagenome | biome: human gut; feature: human-associated habitat; material: faeces | place: Austria | collected 2013
CAAGACCGAGCAAACCGCCAGATACTATCCCAAAAACTCAATCTCAGATCTGCTTCTCTGATTGTCTTTTGATCTGTCTCTTTTTGCGGAGGGAATCCCTTTTTTCACGGATTTCTTCCGCTTTTTCATCTCCAACATTCTTAAGCGTTTTAATCACGTAATACCTGTCTTCTTCTGTATGCCGGATTCTTATCTTACCTTTTACATATCCATGCTTCTGACAGAAAGAAACGCTCTCATACGCTCTGGAATTATTCATAAACCAGCGAATCTTTCGCTTTGCAGGTAAATGACAGATCGGACATTTTGTGCTTGCTACTTCCCTGTCCCGCATAATTTTATCTCTGTCTGTAAATTCTCTCGACACATACTGATCATGATCCGGATAGGACAGAAAAAGCTCATCTTTCTTTTTTTTCGGATTTTGATATACATCTACAGAATAATTCGCAAATAATTTTTTCTCATCCACCCATTTAAGTACCATTGCCGTGTAACGTGCATCTGTAAGTGCCCTGTGAAATGTCTGTTCCTTTGGAATAGCAAGCTGATCGATTGCAAATTCCAGACTTCTCCGACCGCCAGCCTCCTCACAGCACATTCCAAAAACCTTCTGAACATCATAATATTTCACCGGCCCCGGAAGCAAAGACAGCATCCCATAATACTTCATATTTCTCTGCAGTTCCATTACATCCTGATTTCCCCAGGTAAAGAATGCAAAATCATCTCCACACCAGTTCAGAAATTCTCTTATCACCTCTGAAAAAGGACTTCCATTCTCAAGATCTTTATAATCCACATGGATCACTTCATGGATACTGTCATGGATCCAATTATATACCTGTGGTTTTATCAGTCTCTGAAAGACATCTACCGTCTCTCTTTCTTCGTTCATCTTCACAGCACCGATCTCTATGATTTCAAAAGGCAGGCGACTGTTCGAATATTTTTTTCCGCCTGGACTCTGATTCCATTCCAGATCAAAAACAATATAGTTCATACCGTGTTTCCTTTTCTTTCTATTCCGTAAAATACCTGAGGTATTTCTGCTTTTTGACTTTTTTAGTATAACAAAAGAAAGGAACCGATGCAACTGCACCAGTTCCCTTCCTGTTTATAATAATTATATATTGCTGCCCGACAAAAACTTTTACCAGACGTTATGATAATGTTCATAGGACATGCCATTTTCAAGGAAATCTCTCAGGAGACTGTCTGTACTTCCATCGTCTTCTCCATCCTGTACATCATTGTCCTGATCATCTGGTTCCTCCTGATCTGGTTTCTCTTTTGAATCATCATCGGAATCCTGATTCTTCTCTGAGTTTTCACCAAGAGTTACTGTAACTGTTTTTTCTTTATAGGAATCACCGTCTGCGACTTCAATAGTAACATCTACTTCCTCGCCTGGCTCATAATACTCAAGACGACTTACCAATTCCTCAATACTACGTATTCTCTTGCCATCAAATTCTGTAATGATAGTTTTTTCTTTAATGCCGGCCTTATCTGCAGCACCTCCATCCGTAACCTCTGAGACAAGAACGCCCTCTGGAACTCCATAGTACTTGGCAGCCTCTTCGCTTACAGACATACCTGTGATTCCAAGTACACCGTGATTATCAACCTTATCTCTCGGTGTTTCATTCATCAGATTTTCCAGAGTGTCTGTAACATCAGAAATCGCAATCGCATAACCCATGCCCTCAACTTCTGTGGAAGCAAGCTTTGCTGAATTGATTCCGATTACTTCACCATTCATATTCAGAAGTGCTCCACCACTGTTTCCAGGATTAATTGCTGCATCTGTCTGAATCAGATTAACTGCATCTGAATCTTCATCGCCTTCGGAACCGTCTGAGTTAAGCTTACGGTTTTTGGCACTTACAATACCTGTTGTGACAGACTGTCCATATCCAAGTGCATTACCAATGGCAACTACCTGCTCACCAACCTTAAGATCATCGGAGCTTCCCATGGTTGCAACCTGAATCTGATCCATCGTATCATCCGAAATATCGGACAGTGCTACAGAAACAACTGCAAGATCTTTGTCTTCATCATAACCATTTACCGTTGCTTCGTAAGTTTCTCCATCAATACAGGTAACAGATACCGTATCCGCACCTTCTACTACGTGATAGTTTGTCGCGATCAGAAGGTTATCATCATTTTTCCCAACGATGATACCTGAACCACTTCCCTCAACTTCCTGCTGGGTTGTGTATCCCTGGCTTCCGCCAAATCCGTAATATCCAAGATAGTTCTGAACATCCTGAACAGATTTGGTTGTAATGGAAACAACGGATTTCATTCCTTCTGCTGCAATATCAGAAACATCCAGGCTTCCTTTTACTGCTGTGTCATCTGAACTGTCCTCAGAATCTTCATCGGAAGAATCTTTATCTTTACTCTTCTTGCTGGATTTGGTCTGAAGAAGTGTCTTATTATCTTTGCTGGATGCAGCTTCTACTGTACTGCTGTTCCATCCTGTAATCGTATTGATCCCTTCAAAAGATCCTGCTGCAAGTCCTCCTGCAAGTACTGCACAAAGAGCAATGCCTGCTGCTTTTTTCACTTTTTTTCTCATCTTTTCTTTTGGATCGTTCTCATTATTATTATTCTCTGGCATTAATACGTTATTCATATCACTCATTAAAATCCCCTCCTTGGAATTCTCTGTTCTCTTTATCTTCGATGGTTAGAAGTATAGGGGATATTTGTGTTTACTTTGTGGGAAAAATGTGACGAATCTGTTAAATGCTTCCTGCGTCAAAACATCAATGCAAATACATCCTGCTATCTCTATCTCCTGATGATGGGTGCTCCACAGTGAATGCAGTAATTGTCTTCATCCTCAACATCCCCTCCACATTTCGGGCAGATATGTGCTCTCGTTGTAAAAACACTGCTGCTGCCAGTGGATGAAGAATCTGCTGACTTACTGGTATAAGTTGAAGTACTTTTTGCAGATGCAGAACTGGTTGTGGTTCCTGTAGCTTCTGCTTTTTTGTTTCCTCTGAGAAGCAGGATCACACCAATGATCGCCGGCAGGAAATACCCTATATACATCCCTGCTGCTGATTCTGCTGGCTGATACTGAGCTCTTACCCAGATAGGATTTCCCTGTGAAATACTGAAAATAAGCACGATGATCTGTATGCAGATCAGAACAATTCCTACTTTCTGACCCATTCCCATCTTTTTATCGATTCCGGCAGCAGCCTTTGCTTCTGCTTTGGCGAGTTTTGCTTCTGTTTTTGCCTTCATTTTTTCCTGATATTTCACTTCTTTACTGGCTGCAACCTCACTAGCCACAAACATGACCACTGCACCCACAACAATCAAAGCAATACCACCAAGTACATCCCCTGCCACACTTCCGGTACCTTCCGATGCTGATACAAAGCCCAGTGCACAGCCTAACAGATAAAATCCCATAATAACAAATGCAGCTCCAAATGAACTTATAATTGAAGCCAGTTTTGAATGTTTATATCTGATAAGAATCATTTTTCTTTTCCCCCTTTATTACAGATCTCCTGCATCAGAAAACCAGTTATCTTTCTCTCCATTGGAGCTTGTACCTGAACTTCCGGGTTTCGGCATAGAACTGATCAGTGTCGGTTTCTTTTCAGGTTCTGCTGTCTTCTCCGGTGCCGGTTTTGGTTCTGGTTTTGGCTCCGGTGTCCAGATGGTTGATTTTGGTTTTGATTTTGGTTCTTTTTCTGGTGCAGAAGTTTTCGGTGCTGCAATAGGCGTACCACATTTACCACAGAATTTTGCTCCTGCTTTTATCCGAAGTTCTGCTCCACATTTTCTGCAAAACATCTCTTATTCCTCCTGTCTCTTTGCTGAACTTCTGTTATAGTCACTGTTCATGACCTTAACGGAAACCTGTCAGATACTGTTACAAATAGCATCTACAATTTCTTTATAGGTAAATTCTTCCAGACCTTTACCTGCTGTGGACGGATAATGGATTACATTATTCCATGTAGAAGAAATCTGTTCCCAGTAAGGGACCTTCGGTGCAAAAAGGACCAGTCTCTTTGCTGCATTTTTGATATAAGGTTCCATCTGGCAGTCTCCCCACCAGCGGGTAAGCTCGTTAAAATCTGCCGGCATTCCTTTTGGATATTTGGGTTCATTTTTTGCATAACCAATAGGATGTGTGGATGCGTCTGTCCATACAACAATAATATTTCTCTTTTTCGTTCCTTCTTTGGTCCAGTCGGAACGAATGGCATAAGCTAGCGCTTCCAGACCATCTTCCGGCTCATCTCCACCTCCTGCTGCATAAATACTGTTGATACAGGATTCAAACTGTGCAGCTTCCTGAGGCAGCTGGAAAAATTTGGTCATCAGCATAGGTTCTTCATCTGCCACGTAGTCTCTGAATATAATTACCTTTACTCTCATGCTGTTGATGGTTTTCTGTTTTTTCTCCATGACAGCAACCACATCTTTGTAAAAAGACAATGCATTCTGCTTTACCGTATTGATCACAGGTCCCATACTTCCTGTTGCATCAATGCAGAAACACATGTCTACATTGTAAGTCATCTTTAATGCCATTTTGTTATCCTCCTACTGTTTATTTAAAGATCTCCTGCAGATGAGAAGAAATTTCCCATAGTACTGGTAGCTTTGTGAACAGTTCCCTTCCACATCCGTTCTGCTTCATCCAGCGTGATCCTTTTTTCCACATCTTTTTCTGTCATAGCCATGATCATCTTTCTCCACAGTTCCGGAATCGTTCTGTTGTAAGTCAGACCACCTCCGTCCAGCACTGCTTCAAAAGCATAATCATATTTCTCATGATCAAATTCCGGCAGTTCCCCTGTAAAAATCTGATAAAACACAATTCCCAGGGCAAACACATCAATTGCCCTTGTAAGTCTGCCTTCCTCTTCTTCCATCATAACAAAGGTTTCCGGTGCCATATAGACCGGATCACCCATAATCTCTTCTTCCGGAGAAGGTGGCTGTGCCTCCCAGAAACTGTTGTCAAAATCGATTACTTTCCCTGTGATTTTTCCTGATGGAAGTTTCCGGAAAAGCACATTATCCAGTTTCACATCAGCATGGACAATCCCTGCATGATGAAGTCCCTCCATACAGTGAAGCAGAGCCTTACAGATTCTTATTTTGTCTGCCTCCGGAAGTTTTTTTACAAGAGTCATGCTGACACCTGTGATTTTTTCCATTACCAGATAATAATGACTGCCATCTCTGAAAAATTCTTCGATCTCTACCAGGTTACCATCGGAACAGTTGTTGATAGCGTTATACATGCACCGGCTGCGGTCTTCATAATCTTTACATATTTTTCTTTTGTGATCGATCATTGCCTGATCCAGAAGTTCTGTATGTATTGGATATACCGGATCAATAAATTCTTTGATAAAATAATCTCTTCCGTTTTTTGTGGCAAATCCCCATTTGGAAAAACCACTGTTGTTGGTTTTCAGTTCACCTTTGATCTCATAGCCCTTAATCTGCATTCTGTTTCTCTCCTGCTGTCCACAGACATTCGTAAGAATCCCTGTACGTTTCCCACTGATGGAATAATTCTTCCTCTGAAAGTTCTCCCGGGGACGGATATGTTTCTTTCATATAAGACAGTCTCTCCATAAGTGTTTCCTTCATGGTTTCAAAGTCTTTGTAAGCACCCGTCCATAATGTCAGAGAAAAATCGTCTCCTGATACCTGTGCGATCTGTTCTTCCAGAAGATCTTTCCACTGGGCTACATTCTCTGCTTCTTTCAGGGTTTCCAGAAGAAGTTTTTCAAACTCCATGGGACTTGCAAGATATCCGAAACAGCCATCTGTAGCAGCAAATACCACTGCCGGTTCTGACAGCTGCAGCTGTCTTTTATGGATCTCATAAGGTCTGGATGCACTGGCTACATTGGTCATCGGTGCATCTTCCCGGAGATTCATCATGGCATCTGTCACTGTCACATCATCTACTGTAACCTGATGAAGCCCATTACCATCCAAAATATATCCTCTGGAATCTCCGCACCAGTAGAAGTCCACACTGTTCTCATCCTTATCTGCTGTAAAAAATGCTATGGTACTTGGAAATTCTCTGTTAAGGCTTCCCAGCAGCGCCTGTCCAGAAGCACCTCTCTCCTTACATGTAGTCAGCATTTTGTCTGTAATTACTTTAAGAATTTTTTCCGGGCTGTCGCCCTGCATATAATCCTGAAACCAGATCTTTGTGGCTGCTGCCAGTGCTCTGGCTGCTACTCTGGCTCCTGTAAGTCCTCCGAACACAGGATATACTTTTGCTCCGCTTCCTCCGCATCCGTCAAAGACTCCCATAATGAGTCTGTCCTCATCATGCTCAAAAAGGAAAAAGTCTTCACCTTTTCCTTTTATCTGCTCCTGGCTTAATACCAGATATTTATTTGAATTTTTATTCTTATTTTCCATATGTCCCTTTATCTTTACATTGTTGTGAAATAATCAAACATACCTGTAAGTTCATCCGGGTCAAGAGAAGACATACCTACTGTCAGCAGATACTGGTCATCATCTGAAACCAGGTAAATCTCTGTTCCGTAATAAGGAGTTCCGTTTACTAGGCATTTGTACATACCCATGTAATGCTCTTTCCCTGCAAACTCTGCACTATCTACACTTGTTTCAAAGTCTGTGATCTCTACATCTTCGCCCAGAACTTCTTTCAGACTGTCCTCATATGTTTTTGCTGTACTCTCAGCTACTACACTTTCTTTATCCCAATGATCATTTCCTATTCCGGGAGTCTGAAGCTGTACGGCCAAAGAAGAGGTTGTGGTATCTGTATACGCTGTAAAAACCTGAACCGGAGTGCCTAATGCTGCCTGAGTACGGGCATAAGAATAGGCACTGTCCGAATTGGACTGTTCTATTACATCCTGATCATTAAACTGAACCAGTGTCTGTCTTGGTTCCAGAACAAAATTATCCGGAAGCTGTATTTTAAATCCATACTCTGGATTCTCATAACCCTGGGTTACATACTGACCGATAACATCTTCACTGATTTCATCTGTATCTGCATAAACACTGACACCACCAAGCCCTGCCGGACTGAAACTTCCCATGCACATTACTGCCGCCATGCACACTGCTGCTTTTTTTATAAGATTTCTTTTCATACTGTTTTGCCTCTCTTTCACTGTTTTAGCCAGATATAATCTGGCTGTTATTTTGCAGTTATTTATCACTGTTTCCTTCAATACTTATGCCGATGTATTCTACTGAATCATCGGCGCTGAGTATAATACGATTCTGTTTTGTTTCAATTTCATATGTATAATCAAACCCATTTTTATATAAAAATGCAGAACTCAGCTGCATTTTCTTGCCAGTTGCCTCTTGTATCTCTTTTTTCAGATATCGAAGGAGTTCTTTTTTGTTCTCCAGATTGGAAGGATGATACGTAAAATATGCTCTGCACCAAGAATCACCCTCTGCCATATCTATAGGCTGATAATTGGCATTTCCATAGTTTTCATTAAATTTCTGCTTCCAGTTTTCATCTCCAATATAAGAGTTCATGGGCATTGAAGCAAGAGCAGCGATATTCAGTTGATCTGACGGATCTTTAAGATCATAGGAAACAGCATCTGATGCACAGTCTTTATTATTTTCTCTTACCAGATCGACTTCGCTTGAGCAATAATATGCTCCATTCCACAGAAAAAGATCATAAAGATTTCCAGACGCATCCTGCCATATCATAAATTTTCCACTGCTGTTATCAGAGTTTTTGGCTGTTTTTGCTTCCTGACAAACCACTGTAAATCCTGAGATCTCCAGCTTTGCTTTCACACTTTCATAAAGTGCCGGCAGATCTGTACAGTCTTTTTCCAATGCATTATATACCACAGAAAAACTTTTTCCTGACGAATGTCCTATATAGGAAATATTCCAGTCAGCACTTTGCGGATTTGTAATATCATAATTACTATAATGTTCCGTTCCACTGACCGTATAATGATATCCCTTCTGCTTCAGCCAGCTTTCTGAATCCAGTATATTTTCCTGAGGACTGTTCTGCAGAAAATCAAGATCTACTTCCGCTACCATTTCATCACTGCTTGCCGGTCCATCTTCTCTCGTAATGGTGATCTCCTTATCTTTCAACGCAAGTTCATACCAGTTGTTTTTTTCATCATACCAGAGTTGTGTACTACGGTATTCCTTTCCTTTAATTCCCTCACTAAATGTAATATTTTCATCCAGGAACTCCTGATAATCCCAGTTTCTGTCTCTTAAAGCATCTTTCAGTTTCTTATATACTGCATTCAGATTCTGCCCATCCGCCTCATATTTAATCTCTATACCACGATTGCCTTCTGATACAGAAATATTCCAGTCACTTTTCCCTGGATTTATACTGTAATCTGTAAAAAATCCTGTACCTTCTTTGCTGTCTGTGACTTCATATCCCTGGTTCTCTGCCCAGGATTTAAACCCATCCATAGAAGTATAAGGTGCTTCTTCCAGAAGTTTGAAGTCTATATCTTTTACCAGAGTATCTGCTTTATGAACACTGAATCCATACAGACCACCTGCAATCAGCACTGCTGCCACCGGAATCAGCCCCCAGTGTTTTTTCTTTTTGGGTTTCTTTGCTGGTGTGGCAGATCTCGGTTCTGAATATTTTACTTCGGGTTCTGTTTTCTTTACTTCCGGCTCCGGTTTCCTGATTTCAGGTTCTGGTCTGGAGCGTCTGACTTCCGGTTCCGGTGCAGATTGCTTTTTTTCAGATCTGACATCTTTCCTTGTAGGCTGTTGTGAATCGGCAGAAGATTTTTTCTTTTCTGAAGAAACAACTTCATCTCTTTTTCCGTCTCCGCAGATCTGACACACTTCATCCTGCCAGTCATTCAGTCCATCGCAGTAAGGACAGCGCCATTCTGTTTGATTTTGTTTACTCATTTTCCATTGCTACCTTATCTGTCAGTGTAATAGTTTTGGAGGAATCTTCTGCTCCTTCCATAATGATTTTGTCTGCATCCATTTCTGTTATTTTGTATGAAGCGATACCACTTCCATCCCATTTGAAAGAAACATTTCTGTAATCATCCAGATTATCAATAGAAAGTTCGCCTGTCTGTTCCCCATCATTGAGACTTATATTTCCATCTTTGTCAACGGTCAGGCTTCCTACATCTGACTGCCAGGTATATCCATACAGAAGTGCTTTTCCATAAGATGCCTGATCCATGATGGATTTGGCACTGTAAACCACATCTTCTTTTGTTTCCGGATTCATAGGATCAGAATTATCTGTCTGTGAAATGGTGATCTCCATTAATTTATCCTCATCGCCTGAGAAATAATAATCCGTATCCTGCTGTGCTTCCGGTAATTTGCTGGCATCCATGGGAAGAAGCTTTACTTCTACTTTCGGATCCTGTGCACCTCCTATAAAATCTTCGGATGCATTGGTAAGATTCCATACGATCTTATCTCCCTCAATCTTGTAATCACAAAGATAATTGCGTTTGCTGTCAAGAATTCTGCCATCTGGCATATACATATAAGAGTCAAGATTTACAGGCCATACTCCATAAAGCTGTGATTTCAGTTCTGCATCTGCATCATCTGTGGATGCTTCTGCTGTCTCTTCCGTTGCTGCCGGCACATAAACCACAGTTCCTATTACCATTGCACCTGCAATCATAGCTGTCATCATCATTATTAATGTTTTGTTTTTCATAGTCCCCTTCTTTCGGCAGATACTCTGAATCTGCTTGCTATATATTCTTTTTACTTCAACATTGCATGCCATATACGTTGATTATACTCTGTCATTTACTATTATAGCAACTTGTTTCTGCATTTTTGTTCTGTAAACAGTAAAAAAATCATCTTTTTGCAAACTTTTACAAAAAGATGATTTTTTAGATTTTTATATGCTATTTTTATTGCAATCTTATGCTACTCCTTTGGTTTCCAGCCAGTCCAGAAGAACTTTTTTTCCTTCTTTTTTCCGTTTTGCCATATGCTGGAACTGGCAGATTGTCATTACTGTAAACAGAATTGTTATACCAATCAGAACAATCACACAGGTCCGGATACTCTCTCCTCCGCAGATTGTGCTTCGGAAAGCATTGACTGTATAAGTAAAGGGAAGATATGCATGAATCTTTCCTACAAAAGCCGGTGAAATTTCTACCGGATAGGTTCCTGCTGAACCTGCCAGCTGAACCACCATAAAGATCAGCATCAGGAAGCTTCCTACTTTACCAAAAGTAATGTTAAAGAAGTACATGATAGAGGTGAAACATGCACCTGTAAGCGCAGCAAACAATATGGTTTTGGTCATTTCCACCGGTGTAAATCCGTCAATCACATGAAGAAGGATGATCAGAAGAATTCCCTGAAGAATTGCTACCGGATAAAGTACGGTTGCTTTACTTGCCCACCATGCAAAACCAGATTTCAGTTTGCCTTTGTATTCTGTCAATGGATACATCAGACAGAATGCCAGACATCCTACCCACAAACCTACAGACATCATATATGGTGCCATTGCATGACCGTTATTTTCTACTGTAGTGATCTTTGTCTCTTCATCTTTGATTGGTGTTGCAAACATGCTGACTGTATCGTCGCTTGCTTTTGTTTCTTTTACTTCTTTTGCGCCATCACTTAAGCTTGTTGCCAGTGTATCAGAACCGTCTTTCAGTTTTGTCATTCCGTCACCAAGTTCTTTGGAACCATCATAAAGTTTGGAAGATCCTTCCTGAATCTGACCTGCACCATCTGTCAGCTGTGTTGCTCCACTGTTCAGTTTGCTGTTATTGGAAACCAATTTCTGAGTTCCGTCGTGAAGTGCTTTTGTTCCATCAGAAAGTTGTGTTGCTCCACTTGCCAGTGTTTTTGCACCTTCTGCAAGTTTGCCTGTACCTTCTGTCAGTGCTTTGTTATTTCCTGCCAGAGTCGCTACTCCATCTGTATATGTTTTAAGTCCTGTACTGAGAGTTGTCACTCCATCTGCCAGTGTTTTTCCCCCTGCTGACAGCTGACTGATTCCACCGGTAACGCTGCTTCCTGCCTCTTTCAGGCTGGATGCACCATCAGTAAGCGTTTCATCATTGGCTGTAAGTGTATCAAATCCTTCGTTTAATGCCTTCACTCCGGCTGCTGCCTTTGGAAAATCTTCTGTGGCTTTTTCCAGAGTGGTAAGGTTGGTTGAAACTGCTTCTGCTCCGGTATTTATTTTCTGTGCCCCTTCATAAAGCGTCTTCACACCTGCAGTCATAGTATTCAAAAGGTCTGAAGGAACTGCTGGCATACTGGAAGCACCATCGGACATTTCTTTTGCACCTTCTGTCATAGTTGTTGCTCCACTGTTCAGACTTTTTGCTCCTGCATTCATCTGGTCTGACAGTGTTGTCAGTTCAGAAGCTCCTTTTTTCAGCCCTGCAGCTGCAGTTTTCAATGTATCCGATGTATTGTTCAGTGTATCCTGAATACCGGCTGCTCCACTGTTGATGGCAGCGCCATAAGATACAGCCTGACTGTTATATGTATCGCCATCAATTCCATCCACATGACCTACTGCTTCAGGAACTCCTACAGTGGTGCCATCTCCTGCAATTCCTGCCAGAATATTATTGACATCTGCTGCGGAAATCTTTCCGTTTTCATCCTGCGCCAGACTCTGTACCTGTGCAATTGCTGCATTTACTGCTGCCTGTCTGTCTGCTGCTGCCTGATTTGCAGATGCTGCCACCTGTGCAGTCTGCGCATTGGCTGTATCAATCTGGCTGTTGGCTGCGCTGATCTGATTATTTGCTGCTTCTACAGCACTTGAAACAACTCCGGTCATTCCGTTGACACCATCATTGACAGACGCCGTAGCTCCGGAAATTCCACTTGCTACAGAAGAAAGAGCTCCGCTGACATCGGACATGGTTCCGGCTGCACTGTTCATTCCTTCTGCTGCTGCAGTCATTCCAGATGCACCATTACTTATTCCTGTTGCTGCATCTGTCATTCCTTTGGATGCATTTGTCATTCCCTTCTGTGCTTTCTGAAGACCTGCTGCCAGTTTTTTCATACTCTCTTCTGTGGTACTTCCAGCCAGATTCTGAAGCTGTCCATAAAGATCTTTCAGCCCGCCTTCCAGCTGTGCTGTTCCACTGACAAGAGAGGAATCCCCGTCAGATACTTTGCTGTTCAGTTTGGATACTCCATCTGAAACCTGTCCAAGGTTTTCCAGCGGAGATAACTGTTCTGCACCTGCTGCCAGCTGTTCTGCACCTTTTACATAGGCAGTTACACCATCTGCCAGTGTATTGGCACCACTGACATACTGTGTAGTTCCACTTTTCAGTGTATCCAGACCAGATTTTAAAGTATCTGCACCTTTCTTCAAACTTGTAACTCCGGATGTAAGCTGCGCAGAATTGGAATCCAGTTTGGCAACTCCGTCTGTGTAGCTTTTTACTCCTGTATCCAGACTGGTAACTCCGGACTTAAGTTCCGGAATTTTTGCTGTAAGAGTACTGACTCCGCTGTTCAGCTGTCCTGCACCGCTGTCTACCTGAGAAACACCATCTGTATATTCTTTCAGACCTTCTGTCAGTGTCTCAGAACCACTTTTGAAAGTAAGAGTACTATCTGCCAGTTTTTTCAGGTTGGTAGTAATGGTTTCATTTCCTTCAGAAGCTGACTGGATTCCATCTTTCAGTTCTGTAGAACCATCTGCTGCTTCCTGCATTCCATCACCAACAGTTCCTATCTGATCAAAAACTGTCTGTGTATAAGTTTCCGTTACTTTGGATGCAACTGCATCTTTGATTTTTGTAAGTGCAGTTTCACTCATTTTGGATGCAATATAGTTAGTTCCCGGATTTGTCTCATATGTCAGTTCCATCTTTTTCGGGTTTTCATCCATAAGGGTAGATGCATCTTTAGAAAAATCTTCCGGAATAGTAATTACCATATAGAAAGTTCCATTTTTCAGTCCCTGTTCTGCTTCATCCTGATCTACAAAATGAAAATCCAGAGAATCATTATCTTTCAATTCCTCTACCATATCCGAACCTATACTTAAAGTTTTTCCATCATAGTCTACAGACTGGTCATTATTCACTACTGCTACTGGCAATTTGTCCAGATTTCCATATGGATCCCACATGGATTTCAGAAACAGCCCTGCGTAAATAACAGGTATGATAATGATCGCCATGACTACGAGAATCAGAATTTTGTTGTTCCACAAACTCTTCCATTCATTTTTGATCATATTCAAGTCCCTTTCTCCTGCTGTCGTATCATTTGCATTTTATTGATTAGTAGATTATTTTACGATTAGTAGAATGGTGTTCTATTAATCGTTTTTTAATCTATTTTTCAACATTATGTTGCTTTTCTTTACGAAACGTATTATACTAGACACATAAACCAGTTACAACCGACAGATATTTTATTTAGGTTTATTAATAGACATTTTTTTAACATATGTCTATTCAATATCAAAAATTGACATTTCATCTAAAAGAAGGAGTTTTTTTTGAAAAAGATTGGAGGATTTTTACATGGCTGCAAAAGTAGATCGAAGAGTACGAAAAACGAAAGCTCAACTTCGAGAAGGACTTGCTCACCTGATGCTGGAAAAGAGCATTAAAGAAATCACAGTAAAAGAACTGGTAGATGAGGTTGATATTAACCGTTCCACTTTTTATCTTCATTATGCAGATATTTATCAGATGCTTCAGCAGATTGAAGAAGAAGCTCTGGAAAATATTACTCATATGTTAGAAGAATATCCGGTGGATTTTTCCAATAACGAAAGTACCCTCGAATTTGTAACAAAATTTTTTTCTATTCTGGATAGTGACAAAGATCTGTGCAGAGCACTCCTTGGTCCTCATGGAGATATGGCATTTGTAGAACAGATTGAGAACCTTCTGGCAGGCACTTTTCTGAAACAGCTTCCAGGCACTTTTCCAAAGGACGATCCCAATCTGAAATATGCCTACGCCTTTACTCTGAATGGCTGTGTAGGACTGATCAAAACCTGGCTGTCCCTGCCTGTTCAGGAATCACCAGCTCATATAGCAGAACTGACCTGCCGCCTTATCGAAAACGCTACCCAGGGATATCTGGATACTCTTACAAAATAAAAAACTCCCCTGAAAATGATGGAGGTTTTTAATATGTCTCTGTCATCTTCGGGGGAATTTTGTTTATCTGTATTTATTTTTGTCCATCCGTTTTGGATTATTTACAGAGTTTTTCCAAATTATACATGTCATGTCGTCTGCTTTTCAGAAGTGGAAGCTGATTTCTTACATCATCTTCGTAATCCAGATCCAGTTCTGCCAGAAGGATTCCTTCTTTTTCATCCAACATATTCATAACTCTGCCCCATGGATCAGTTACAATAGAATGTCCCCATGATACATAGCCTGAGCTGACATCACGTGCAGGTGCACATCCTACCATATAAATCTGATTATCCAGTGCTCTGGCTCTGAAAGAAAGTTCCCAGTGTGCAGGCCCTGTAGTCATACTAAAAGCAGCAGGAACAAAGATTACTTTTGCACCATCACTTACTGTCATACGTACCATTTCCGGAAAACGGATATCAAAACAGATGATCACACCCATCCTGCCAAATTCGGTGTCAAAAACCGTATCACAGTCTCCTGCTGTCAGAGTATCTGACTCCCGGAAGCTCTGTCCGCCTTTTACATCAATATCAAAAAGATGTGCCTTTCTGTGTTTTCCAATCTGTTTTCCCTGACGGTCAAAAATATAGGAGGTATTGTAAACATTTCCTTCCATATCTTTTTCCGGAATGGAACCTCCGATCAGATAGATTCCATATTGCTTTGCATAAGAAGAAAGTTGCTGCCATGCAGGTCCTCCTTCTTCCTCAGCATAAACCGGGAAGTTCTCAGTCTGATAAGGACAACAGAACATCTCCGGCAGAATTACAAAATCAGGTTTCTCCTCTTTCAGTTTCTCAAGATATGTTCTGACTGTATTCAGATTTTCCATTTTTTCTGCCACCGTAGGTATCTGTAATGCGGCAACTTTGATCTTACTCATTTATTCTCCTTATGCCCCTTGCAAATCAGTTATGCCATGCCAGACGCTTTACATCTGCGTGAACTTCGCCTGTCATCCAATCCACATCGTTGGTGATCCAGTCCATAATACCCAACTGACGCATTTCCCATGTAACGGTCTGCTCCCTTGATTCTTCAGTTTCTTCCACTTCCATGGTAGTATCAATCTCATCATAGCCGAAGATATATCCACCTGCACTCCAGATACTGAAATTGCTGTCCGGACCTGGATCCACAGTATCACCTCTCTGTGCGATCAGTCCGTCATGACGAGCCTTGTACTCTTCTTCACATCCATCTTTCAGTTTGGTCATAAACATTCTGTGACGGATCAGCTCTTTGTTTTCTCTTACAACACCAAAATTATGATACATAAGACGCATGTCTTTGTAAGGGGCGGAAATCCAGTCAAAAGTATCCTGGATTTTTTCTGCAAGAGTATCTGCTGCTTTCTTTTCCTCAGAACTTAACTGTGTACCATCTTTTTTTTCATAATATCCAAAGATCAGATTTTCTGCATTCCAGATGCTGAAATTGCCCACTTCGTTACGATCAAGAAATACTGTCAGTTCCTGCCAGATCTCTCCCAGTTTCCTGCGGTAATCGTTCATTTTACCATCTTTGATCTTCATTGCAAATGCATGCCTTTCCATAAAAAGCCTCCTGCTGTATTGTTTTTCGTAACTGCTCAGTATCTTCACAGTTATGTTTTTTCTTTTTATCCACTCTATTATACCAGATAATCCGTTACTGTGAACAGTAACGCTGGACTCTTTTCGTGACGGAGAATCAGTCAAAGAATAAAATCTGCGAGAAAAACCGGTTCATGGAATCATTTTTCCAGCAGTCCATTCCCACTGCATCTGCCATCTTCTGTGCATCTACACAGTAAGCTGACATACAGGAATGATGCTTATAAGGGCCGGCACTCATGAGCAGAAGATCAGTGTGGCCTGCCTTTTTCATTTCTTCTGCCAGTTTTTCTGTCATTTTGTTCTGATTGAGTTTTGCCTTTCTGGGATCATCTGCCTGCTCACACATCATCTGAAGTACCAGCGTTTTTGGATAACGAAGTGCCCTTTCTTTCATCTCTTCTACTGTTCCGCTTTCCGGTGGGCAGGCCGGATTCAGGTCATAATTTCCACAAAGATTGTCCACACAGAACTGTCTGTACTCCGGTACAAATACCAGCTTTGTTGTATCCATCACTGCTGCGTCTGAAAATCCCATCTCCAGTGCTGTTTTTACAAGATCCATATCTATCCTTCTTTCTACTTCTATTTCCATGGACATCTCATGCCAAGGTTCACCACCCCAGACAGATTCTCCGATTCCATGATCTGTAAAACCAAACTTCTCATACATCTCCACTTTCTGATCCAGACAAGTGAGAACCAGCTTTTTGCGACCTTTTTTCTTTTCCCTCTCTCTATATCGGCTCATCAGTGCTCTCGCCAGTCCCTGACCACGATGTTCCGGAAGTACATCCAGTCCCAGGAGCATGACATTATCACCATCTGGTTCATGGGTATCTGCATTCTCAAAAAAATCATCTGTCAGATGTTCTCTGTCTGTGGCAAGTCCATTAAGAAATCCTGCGATCTTTCCTGTTTCTTTATCTACTACCACCAGAAACAGATCCGGTGCCTTCCTGATTCTGTCTGACATATGCTCATAAGTACAGGCTTCATTCGGTGGAAAACAGATCCTTTCAATCTCTGCTGTCTGCGCTATCTCCTCCGGCACAATATCTCTAAATTCGTATTTTTCTTTTAGTGCGCTTTTCACTTCTTCCTTGTTATCTAACATTTTGCCACCATTCGCCTTCCTTTTTCAATACTTCTCCTCCGATTATACCACTATATTAGATAAAAAAAAGAGCCTTTCACAATACTTTAACAGTATTTGTGAAGGGCTCTCTGTCCGCTTCAAAGAAGCATTATTTATTGTTTACAATGATCTTTCGGATCATATCCACCGGAATGATCAGTACTGCCAGAACCATAGATACAAGAAGTGCCTTCGGAGTCAGCGTGTAAGTATTAAATACTTTGCCACCGATCTCAATAAGCACGGTCTGCATTACAAAGATTGCTCCCATAACCAGGATAAATCTCTTATTCTCTCCGATGTGTTCAAAAAGATTCAGTTTTTCGGATCTTGTGTTCAGACTGTTAAAGATGATGGAATAGATAAAGAAAGCAAACATAAATGTCTTCTCATAAAGTTCCACATCTGTACATCCTGCTGGTGTTACCCATGTTGCAATACCACCGATGTTCTCCAGTATCAAAATAGATCCCAGAGTAATAAAGACAGAGCTTACACCGATTGCGGATTTAATATATCCTGTAAGAATGTTGTCTGTTCTCTTGGCTGGCTTGTCATCCATATATCGATTCAGAATCGGCTCTCCACCAAATGCCATAGCTGCAAGAGTATCCATAATCAGGTTGATCCAGAGGATCTGTACAATAGAGAATGGTTCTGTCCATCCAAGTACCGGTGCCAGAATGTTCATCAGAAGCGTACTGATATTAACAGTCAGCTGGAAGATCAGAAACTTGCCAACAGACTTCGCCATAGTACGACTGTTCAGTACACAGTCCTTAATAGATGTCAGACTGTTATTCAGAATAACAACATCCCCTGCTTCCTGTGCAACTGCAGTACCATCTCCCATTGCAAAACCAATATCTGCCTGTTTCAGGGCAGGTGCATCGTTAACTCCATCACCTGTCATACCACAGACATCTTCCAGCTGCTGTGCCATAGTTACCAGACGTCTCTTGTCCAGAGGTTTGGCACGGCTGACCACTTTCAGTAAAGGAAGTTTTTTCTTCAGTTCTTCATCAGAGAGCTGCTCCAGTTCATCATGAGTAAGAACGATTTCTTTTGTTTCATCTTTCAGGATACCGGCTTCTTTGGCAATAGCTACTGCAGTCTCTTCTGCATCACCGGTTACCATAACTACCTGAATACCGGCTTTGTTCAGAACTTCTACAGTCTCTACTGCATCCTGACGTACGTTATCTCTCAGACAGAGAACTGCAAGAAGGATTTTCTTATTGCCCTGGAACTTCACTACAGAAAGAAGCTTCATGGTTCTTTTGGCTTCCTCGATCATCTGTGCTTCTACTTTTGCTTTGTCAGCAGAAGTAAATTCATGAATGTCACCATTGGCTGCCATATAATCAGTAACCTGATCAATAATGTTTTCTGTTGCGCCTTTCCAGTAAACAGTTCCGTCATTGAGCTCTACAGTGGCACATTTTTTTTCGGAATCAAATCCGGAAATTTCTTTTACTTTGTTTTCGTCAACTTTATCTACGCTGTTCTTTGCGATCACATATGAAAGAAGTGCCCGGTCCATATTGTTACTTCCGATAGCCTTGCCTTCGGAAATCTTCGCAAGGTTATTCAGAGTAATAGCTTCCAGGAAATCCAGATGGAGAAGTTCATCTGCTATGCTTCCGTCTCCCATGATAAATTCTACCAGAGAAAGATTACCTTCTGTGATAGTACCGGTTTTGTCGCTGAACAGAAGGTTCATATACGCAGAATCGGAAAAAGCAGCCTTGTGGCTTACAAGAATATTTTTCTTGTACATGGATTCTGTATTCATGGACTGAACAAGACTATTCATCATCGGAAGACCTTCCGGTACTGCCATGATAACGATAGATGCCATCAGCATAACTGCCTCTGCCACCAGAAGAATTACAAACACCGGTGTAATAGCTTCATCCGTACGGATCAGAGTAAGAACAACCTGCAGAATACCTGCAATAGCAGCTGCGGAAACACCAAGTTTACCGATACCTCCTGCTACTACTTCCAGTTTCAGGCTGGAAGTATCTTTACGTTCGTCTTCCTCATTTTCGTCTGTCAGTGCTTTGTTGATCTTACCAAGTTCGGAGGCATCACCGATAACGGTAGCTACCATATAAGCCTCACCACTTGTAACAACAGAACCCATAAATACCTTGTCCGGACATGAATAATCGGTGGATTCTGCATTTTCCATTGTATCTGCTGCTTTTTTGCTCTCGTCTCTGGATTCTCCATTCAGAGCAGCCTGAGAAACTTTGACACTGCCTTTAAATAACACACCGTCAACAGGTACTTTATCTCCTGCCTGAATGATGATAGTGTCACCCTTTACAATCTCACTGGTAAGTACTTTCACCAGTTTTCCATTACGCATGACCTTGGCATCTGTCTTATTGTACTCTTCCTGAAGTGCTTCACTACGGGAACTGTTTCTGTATTCAGACAGGGTACTGAATCCTGTAGCCAGAGCAATGGCAAGAATAATACTGAAAATCTCGATCACATCATTCTCACCACCCAGTGCCGGAACAATCACACCCAGAACGGCAAGTACTACTTTCAGTACAAGTGCCAGACACAGAACCTTGATCCAGATGTCGTTAAAAGCTCCGATAAACATAGACCAGAGTGATTCTTTGTCTTTCTTTGCAAGTTCGTTGGCACCATACTGATTCTTACTTTCCCGAACCTGCTGATCCGATAATCCCTGTTCGAGAATATCTTTTTCCATTTTTAAATTATCTTTCTGCATTTTTACGCTCATCAAATGAGTCCTTTCTGTAATTTGTGTTACTTATAGCGCTGGCAGAGTTCTGAGATACAGGTATCCTTGGTTCCCTGTCCAATAGCTCCGAATTTCCATTCACCATTGTGTCTGTAGATTTCACCAAAGATCATTGCAAGCATTCCCGGATATTCCTCTGTCAGGTCATATTTACACAGTTCTTTGTTCGTCTTGCCATCTACAATACGGATAAAGGCATTGTGGATCATTCCGAAGTGCTGTTTACGCTGAACTGCGGAATAAATATTTACCACGATCATGATCTTGTCGTATTCCTTCGGAACTTTTGCAAGATCAATAATGATCTGCTCGTCATCCCCTTCACCTTCACCGGTAAGGTTGTCTCCCAGATGAGTTACTGCACCTGATTTGTGACTGAGGTTTCCAAAATATACCACATCGCTGTTGTCTCTGAATTTGCCATCTTTAAGAAGGATCGCTGTTGCATCACAGTCAATATCTGCTGATTTTTTCAGTCCGAAGAATCCTCTTTTCTGCTCTGCCGCATCCCATCCCAGACCTACAAGTAACTGTGACAGCCCTGCATTTTCTTTGGTCAGGCTGACTTTCTGACCTTTCTGTAAACTGATCGACATACTGATAACTCCTTTCGGTTATAATGATGCTGGGGGCAAAAGCCCCCAACTATGATACCTTCGAGTTGTTTCGTGCAGTGCACTCCCACGATTAAGCCACTTCAATTCCATAATGTCCACATAGTGCCGCAAGTCCACCCTGAAATCCACTTCCAATGGCATTGAACTTCCATTCACCGTTATGTTTGTAAAGTTCACCTACAACAACAGCTGTCTCAATGGAGAAATCTTCTCCCAGATCATAGCGGATCAGCTCCTGGTTGGTATCCTGATCTACAATTCTGATGTAGGCATTGGATACCTGACCAAAATTCTGTCTTCTAGCTTCTGCCTCGTAGATTGTTACTGTGAATGCGATTCTTTCTATGCTACCAGGAATATCCGGAAGTGTGATCTGCATTTCCTCATCATCACCTTCTCCCTCTCCTGTACGGTTATCTCCCATATGTTTCACAGAACCTGTGGGATGCTCCAGGTTACCATAGAAAACAAATTCCTGATCTGTAGGGCATTTGCCATTGGAGCCCAGCATAAAAGCCGCTGCATCAAGGTCAAAATCTGCACCTGTATCAAATGCATTTACATCCCATCCCAGACCTACCATAATATTCTTTAATCCAGGATTACTTTTGGTTAAGCTTACTTTCTGTCCTTTTGATAAATTGATTGGCATAATCTTACTCCTCCTTTATTTTGTTCTGGTGCCTCCATAAGTCTCCAGAAATTCTTTTTTGATGTTTTCCAGACGGGCTGCGTCGTCTACCCTCTGTTTTCTTGCTGTTTCCTGAATGTTTTTGGTTTCATCAATACCGTTCATGATCGTTCTCCAGGTAGTTTCCAGAGTCTCTATCTTAACAGAACTTCCAGATGCCAGTTTTGCAGTCATCTTGGACTGTTCTACGGTATTTCTTGCATTTTTAATCAACATTTCATTTGTTTTCTTATCCAGTTCAGACAAAGCATCTGTCTGGATCTTCTGACGTTTCAGCATAACAGCCTGTGCAAGAGACTGTTTAAATACAGGAAGCGTTACAATAAATGCGGAATTGATCTTACGGACAAGATTCATATTACTGAATGCCATAGTCTTGATCATAGGAATAGACTGCATGGCAATGTTTTCGGCAATCCTCAAATCCTGTGTACGCTGTTCCAACATCATCAGAGAATTGTTTAGGCTTCCCAGTTCCAGTTGGATAGAATTATCACCGATTGCCTCAAAGTCAGCCTGTCTCTGTGCAATGTATGTTTCCAGTTCCCGGCAGCCCTGCTCCCCTGCAAGAATATATTTTACGAGCTGATGATAATACTCTACATTAGCATCAAACATCTGCTCCAGCTTACGGTTGGACTGTTTGATCTCACTTTCATACTGTTTCAGCTGAACATAAATCTTGTCAACCTCTCCACCCATGGTATTATACTTATCCAGGATCTTATCCAGCTGTTTTTTCATATTGCCGAACAGCTTGTTAAAGAGCCCGCCATCGTCCTTAAATTCTTCCACATCAAACTTTGACATGACCTTTGATAAGGCATTGAGCATTTCGCTGGATTCATCCAGCTGGCTCATATTTACACTGTTCAGTATCACATCAGATGCTTTGGAAATATTTTCCGCTGCCTCTGCTCCAAAAGATACGATTGTTTCCAGATTGTTTACTTCAATCGTGCTGACAAGAGCATCCACTTCCTCTGAACCGGTCAGATCTGTATTCATCTGCTGCCTGTCTGCCACAATATCGTAGGGCTGTACTGTTTCAATCTCATTTTTTGCCGGGGCCGGTGCCGCCGGAGCTGCTTTGCTGAAATCAAGTCCCATATTATCCCCTCCTGAATAGTTTATCACGCCATGACGTGTGTATTGTTAATGGTACTGTACTCCAGTCCGGAATCTGCAGGTCATACAAAAATTCTCCGGTCTGATGTTCCTCCATTAATTTCTGATTTAGATGCCCCTCCATATTGTATCCTGTCGGGATGAAATAAAGCACATCAAACCCCAGCAGATTCAGAAAAACTGTATAAACAGTGTCTTCCAGTGTGATCAGTTCTTCTGATGGATTAATATAGATAAGTTTTGGATTTTTTTTGGTAAAGTCAAAATTCTGCAGCAGCCGGAGTGCTTCTTTTGGAAGATTCAGCACTACAGAAATAACTGTATATTCTGTTCCGTTTTCAAAGGTTCCCCGAATCAGTTTCTGATCTATCATCCTTTCCAGTTTGTCCAGAATATATTCCTGCATTTCTTCTCTCAGAAAGCCATACTGATAGGCCGGATGATTCCGTATCTTATGTTTCTGCAATTTCCCATTCCGAAAAAATTCTGCAGCATACATTTTTATGGGATTGGGTGAAGTAGATGTCATAACCGGTGGCCGATCCACAACAATGGTATTCTCTGTCATCAGCTGTTTAATCATTATCCAGTAATTCTGGGTATTTCCATCCTTCACTCCTGATATCTTGGAAAAAATAACCGGCAGGTTTACTACCCCGTCTACAGTACTGAAACCAGGTCGGAACTTCAGATCCTCATTCCAGAGAAGCCGGATTTCTCTGTCCATAGTCTGAAGAGATACCGTATTGGCTCTGGTAAACTGCTGATCCCGGAAAATCACAGAATCATTATAAAGCACTGTATCCAGTTCTTTCTCTGCATGATAGGCTGCTGTTCCAATATGAAGCTGTGCATTTTGCTCCGGAAACCTTGGAACCATCATAGAAGTCTCATAATGAATCTCATAAAGAAGGTCATCCTCCAGGCAACATGGTTCGTTAAGATTCGGTCGCAGGATCAATACGTCCACCGGAGTCCTTGCAAGAAACTTCAGAAACAGCGCATTGTTCTCATCTTTACAGCCACCCATGTGGACAAAACATCCTGCTTCCGGATAATTCCAGGTGCCAAAAAGCTTCCCCTGATACCGATTAAGCCAGCACAAAAGGTAAACTCCTTTGTTTTTCAGCTTGTTAAGATTCATTCCCGGAAGCTTATCTTCCTTTGTCATCACTTCTGCAAAAGCTCTCTTCAGCAATGCCTGAAGAATCTTTGAGGGAGGATACTGTATGTTGCTTTGCAAATTCCCAATCAGCTGATCTGTGTTTATATAATTGCCTCGTCGTATCTTCTGAATCTCTTCCATGGAAGGATTGGGAATACTTCCGTTGACTATCACAATACGTCTGCTTTCATTCCGCATGGAAAGATAAAACTGATAAAGTTCATTGGCATAGATAAGCTTATCCTCCACACCACTGATTTTTATAAAACAGTTGTAAAAAAGATCCTTCCGATCTCCTCTTACAGCCGGTGGCTTCTGAATATCCTCCAGACCCTTACCTTCGATCCAGGCATTGGTACAATTCATAAGGTTTCCATGATCACCAAATATCTTGCGAGTCTTCTCTGTTTTTTCTACTGCTTCCCGTAATTTCTGAAAGCTGAACTCTGCCGGAAAAGGTTCTCCAGCTTCTGTCCTGTATGCAAAGGACTTCTCTGATCCTGGATCCAGTTTCCTGTAAGCTTCATCTCCCTGGGGCTGCACCAGCACCACATCACAGCCTGCATTGGATAATATGGAGATCAGCATCAGTTCATAATTACTGACAGAACCTGCGTACAAAATCTTTGGAAGATGATTCTGGCCTAGCTGATTGACAATTCTCTCAAATTTATAGTAAAGCCAGCACATAAACTTTATATATGCATTTTTCAGCATATTCTCAGTTTTGCCATTTCGCCTGAGTGCATCCAGAGAATCATAAATTGCCCCTGCTACTGTCTCACTCTGGGAACAGTTCATTCTGGGCAGCCACTTCTGAAGGCTGGAAATGATAAATCCCATACTCAGCTGAAAATCCATTCCCATCATCTCATCGTAATAAGAAAGATTTGCCTGAGTCGGATTCGGGATCTTGCCTTCTATGACTACACCATCCTTACGAGCTGCATCATAGTACTTATATAAAAACTCCCGGATCTCATCTGAGAGACAGTTGATCCGGTAAAAATAAACACCCTTTTCTCTCCGTTTCCCCAACTCTGTAAAAAAGTCACTGAGGCTTTGAATTTCTTTGTGTTCCAGTGTCAAATATTCTCACCTCAAAATCTGTTTTGTGCAGCAAAAAACTCGTTTTACCGCTGTCTTTCATTTTACCATAGTCCCCTGATGTTTTCCAGCACAACGACTTCTTTTAAAGATATTTAAGAATTTTTTTACAATTTGTATTAATCCTTACAGAACCTTCTCTTGACAACTTTATTTTTGATGATATTCTTTATTAATAAGATTTTTCTATAAACCTACTGGTTTAATATATTTATATTAAAAAACTAACGGAATCATAATGAAAAATTTCAAAGAAAGGATTGGATCACTATGACCTACGAGGAAAAGAAGAAAGCTCTGCTTTCTTACATAGACGAACTTGCAACCCAAAATATTGCTCTGGCTTTTTCCGGTGGCGTAGACAGCAGTCTTCTGTTAAAAATCTGCTGCAATGCCGCTGAAAAAACAGGTACAAAAGTTTATGCTGTTACAATCCATACCAAACTTCATCCTATGAAGGATCTGACTATCTCCAAACAGATTGCCAGAGAAGCCGGTGCAGAGCATATCGTCCTTCAAATCGATGAACTGGAAGAAGCAGGGATCAAAGATAACCCGGAAGACCGCTGCTATCGCTGCAAAAAATGCCTTTTCCAAAAGCTGAAAGCCAAGGCACAGGAAGTGAATGCAGGTGCTGTTATGGAAGGCACCAACGAAGATGATCTTCACGTATACCGTCCAGGCATCCGGGCATTACGGGAACTGGAAATCTTAAGCCCTCTTGCCAGATTCGACATTACCAAAGCTGAAGTCAGAAAGATGGCTGCTGAATACGGTATGGAAGTCGCTACCCGTCCTTCTACTCCATGTATGGCAACCAGATTTCCTTACGGTGATGCTCTTTCTTACGATATCATGCGTAACATCGAAGAGGGTGAAGAATGGCTTCGGACAAAAGGCTTTTACAATGTAAGACTTCGTGCTCACCAGAATATTCTCCGTATTGAAATCGACACCGGAGATTTCCCTGAAATTATAAAGATCCGAGAAGACCTTTTAACTAAAATGAACGACTACGGATTTGATTACATTACTCTGGATCTGGAAGGTTTCCGTTCCGGAAGCATGGATATCCATGTAAAAAATAAATAATTCGTATCAGCAACAAATCAGTATATTCAAAGGAAACGCATCTTAGCTTTGCTTCCGTCAGGGAACTGTGTATCTGCGGAATAGGTTGGTGGCACTCATGGCAATAATATGTAATGTTTTTCTATATCTTTTTCTTTGGGTATGTTACAATAAACGTATTATCTTTCAAAAACAACTGGTCATAAGGAAAAAAGAATAAATCTTTCAGGGAGATTATGTATGAAAAACTTTTTAACATCAGATAAGAATCTGACCAGCAGCCTGAAACTTCTTATGCAACATGCTCATATGTATATGTTTACATATTCACAGGAAACAGACGAAATGAATGTATATGATTCCAACCTTACCAGGATTGATAGAATCTGTGGTATTCTCCGGGATCCATACAGAAGTTCCATGGTTCACCCTGACGACATGTGGAAACTACAGGAGTTTCTTGAAGAAAGGCTTCAGGGTCCCATAGAAATTCGCGTCAAAAAAAAATCTGATAGCGATTATGATAATCTTTCCATGGATTCTATTATCGAAAACAATGAGCCTGTTTTTATAGGTTCCATGAGAAATGTTACAAAAGTCCGCAAAAAAGAACAGAACCTTCAGGAACAGGCACAGAAAGATTCTCTTACTGGTCTTTATAATCATCTGACAGGAAAAATGCTGATCAGTGAATATCTTTCTCAGAAGACTCCTTTTTCATCCTGTGGAATGATGCTTCTTGATATTGACTATTTCAAAAATATCAACGACAATTACGGACATCTTTTTGGAGATGAGGTCCTTACAAAGTTCGCGGAATTTCTTCAAAGTTTTTTCCGTTCCAAAGATGTTCTGGTACGTGCAGGCGGGGATGAATTTGTAATTTTTCTGAAAGACATCAGTCATCAGAACCTGATCAAAAAATCCATGAACTTTGTCCATATGGTACAAAAAATCCAGTTTTCTCAAAAAGGCGTTTCCATCACCTGCAGCGTAGGTGTCTGTTATCTGCCGGAAAATGTCGCAGTTTTTACTTACAATCAGCTTTTTGAAAATGCAGACTGGGCCCTTTATCAGGCAAAGACCACTGGTCGTAATCGATATGTTTTCTGTGATAATCTGAAACGCTTCGAAGTAACACCACAAACAACTGAAAATGAAGAATTTATTGACAGCCGCTACCTCCGCAACGACATTGTTGCCACTGCTTTTGAACTTTTTGAAAAACATAACAGTTTTGATGCAGCACTTACTCTTCTTTTGAAAGTTATCGGTATCCGTTATCAGCTGGACAGGGTTACTGTTATCCGCACAAACATCAAGAATCAGGATGCCAGCAGACAATATCAGTGGCTCCGTCCGGGCATCCCTCAGGTACTGGACACACCGGGCAGTTTTACAAAAGAAGATTTTCAGACTTTATTCCGCAGTTATGATAAATATGGAACTACCGTACTGCAGCATCACGACATGGAAATGTACTCACCTGATGGGCGTAAACTACTTATGCAGGGCAATGCCAAGACAGTTTTGTATGCCGCCATGTACTGCGAGGGCAAATACACCGGAGCCATCTCCTATGTAGTCTGCTCAAACGAAAGATACTGGTCCAAAATGGATCGTAAGCAGATTGGAGAACTTTCCAAGATCATCTCTGCGCACATGGCCAAAAGACAAGCGATCAATATGGTCAGTTCAGATCGCGTCTCTGCACCTGGATACGATTCACTTACAGGGCTTCTGTCTTTCGCCAGATTTAAGGAAGAAGCTGAACGGATCATTGTAAGTGGCTATGCTACTTCATACATTATGATGTACAGTGATTTCTGTGGTTTTAAATACTTTAATCAAAAATATGGATATGCTGCCGGAGATCAGATACTGAAAGAATTTTCCAGTTATCTCCTGGAAAGAATGCCTCCTGAAATAGACAGTTTTTTTACCAGGGTAATTGCCGATCAATTTATCCTTTTTACACCGCATACCCAGCTTGAAAAAAGTGCTTCCGTTACTGAGGAAATTAACAACTGCTTTTCCAACCTGGTAGAATCCATGTTTCCCGGGGCCAACCTGAAGATACGAACAGGTATTTATCGAATTGATCCCTCCTGTGTAAGTGCATCTGTTGCCATTGATGCAGCCAACTATGCCCGCAAACAGATCCAGGAAAACAGCACCAGCCATGTCTGTTTCTTCGATGAGCAGCTCCGAAAGCAACAACAACTGGAAAATGAGATCATCGGAGATATGGCTCCTGCCATAGATAATGGAGAATTTCAGATCTTTTATCAGCCAAAAATTTCTCTGGACGGTACAAAGGTTACCGGTGCAGAAGCACTGATTCGCTGGATTCGTCCCTGTGGTACTGTCCTTACCCCCAATATGTTTGTTCCTCTTTATGAAAAAACAGGACAGATTATACAGTTGGATTACTATGTTATGGAAAAAGCAGCTGCTTCTCTCAGTCGGAATATACAGCAGGGACTTCCAGCTATCCCACTCTCTGTCAATCTCTCTGCTCTTCATGCAAGAGACGACAGCACTGTAGAACAATATCTTTCAATTCTGAAAAAATACGGACTTTCTCCTTCTCTGATCCAGATAGAGATCACAGAATCAGATACCGTCTTTAACTACGATAATGTCCGCCAGATGTTTAGCAGTTTCCAACAGGCAGGCTTTGCCACTGCACTTGACCACTTTGGTGCCGGATTCTCTGTAATGAATCTGATTGCAGACCTTCCTCTTAATGTAGTGAAACTGGATCGGATCTTTATTAATAAATGTCAGAACAGTCACAGGGGAAGCCACCTTATCAAAGAAACCATACACCTGCTGAAGGGGCTGGGCTTTACAGTCCTTTGTCAGGGAATTGAGACCCAAGGTCAGCTTGACTTCCTTCGCCAGACAGAATGCGATGAAATCCAGGGCAATCTCTTTTATAAACCCTTACCTGAGAATAAATTCCGGGAATTAAGCTAATCAGAAATATTTAACATTTACACTAAAAATCCCCCACCGGAGTCCTGGCTCCAATGAGGGGATTTTGTTATTTCTTATAAATTTATCAGGTTATTTCTTTACTGTCACTCCTTTCGGTGTTTCCTTCAGTTCCCGCCCTTTGGGAATATGATGCCACTTTTCCAGGCAACCTCTGCAGCATGTTCCAGTTGCAACAGGGCAATTTTTTTATCAATTCCTCCTGCATATCCTGTCAGGCTGCCATTTGTACCCACCACTCGATGACATGGAATAATAATGGAAATCGCGTTATGCCCAACTGCACCGCCAACAGCCTGCGCAGACATATGAGAACAATTTCTTATCTCAGTTAGTTGTCTGGCAATTTCTCCATATGTAATTGTTTCTCCATAAGGAATCTGTAATAAAATCTGCCACACAGCTTGTCTGAATGCTGATCCTGCAGGGTGAAGTGGCGGTATAAACTTTGGTTCTTTACCCGAAAAATATACATCCAGCCATTTTTTTGCCTCAGTAAGAATCTTCGTTTCCTGTGAAACTCTCTCAACTGGAAGTGTATTGGCAAAATATTTCTGACCTTCAAACCACACACCTGTAAGTCCTGTTTCATCAGCAGACAATAACATATCGCCCAATAAAGATTTGTATGTACAAGTATATACCATAACGTTTCTCCAATCTGGTTCTTTTATCCTGATATTTTTTGATATTTGTTATAAATCTCCAGATATTCTGCTTCCACCTCTGAAAACGTTCGAACTGCATAATTCAGATCTACATGTATCTCCGGTGCCTCGCCATATTGCTTCTCTTCCAGAAGCTCCTCCAGATCATACCAAAGCATGGCGTTGTCAATTTCTTTTAACTGAATCTGCTCTTTCTCTGTCAGATCAGAACCAAGAAATTTTTCATAAATCAGGCTCAGAAGATGATCCTCCCATTTTTGATACTCCGGTAATTCTTTTTTGAACGGTCGGGGGACATCTGACATATAACACTCACTGGCATCATGAAGAAGACATGCCAGAATCATTCTTTCAGACATGCCTCGTTCTGCTGCTTCCCTCGCACAGCAGATACAATGCTCTCCTACAGACCAGAAGGTTTTTACATGTCCATTTCCTCTGCAGATCATAGAAAGTGCATGTGCAATATCTTCAATCTTTATTAACTGCGGATCAGGTTCCAGTGGTCTGAAATGTTTTCCTGTATAAGTAGTAATATATTCACTCATTGTCATCACATTCCTTTTCTATAAGATAACTATAAATATTTTTCTTCAGAATTGTAATACATCGTGTTTTTGAGGTAAGATATCGCACTTTTTGCATAATATCATATGCTTCACCCGATGGACCACCACAAATCAAACAAAAATACTGAATGAGAATTATTATCTAAACTCATTATGTACACTCACTTATTTCGATCGGTCAAAATTAAGGAGCATATTGTTCTCTTTATTATAATATATTTATTGTATCAGAACAAGTGTTTTTGTGATTTTTTATGAATTTGAGCAGACATGCTCGAACGTGCAATTCATCCCATTTTTTAAATCAAAAAAATAATACCATCAAGCAGGTTATTTTATTGCTTGACGGTATTATTATATTTAAAGCTACTTGAGATCTACTGGTTGATATCAAAAACCAATCATACCTACATACCTTGGCAAAAATGCCATAAGCGCAATTATGATCAGTGTAGGAATGGAACCAAATTTCAGAACATCCTGGGGCTTATAGTAACCATAGCCGTAAGTGAAGAGAAAAATTGGTTCGATCCAAAGCAATGTAGGTGTACATGCCCAGTATGCAGGGATATACAAGAGTGCAACTGCGCTTACTCCCAAAACAGGTGCAAGTGCTAATAAAGGAGCACCAAATAATGCAGCAATTGCCGGTGCGGTCGGAATAAATGCTCTGATGACACATACAACCAAACTAATGATGACGAAAGCAAGCATTATATTCATTCCAGTCAGACTGGAAAAAATCTGATTGACAATATAATTCATTATGCCAGTGACATTCAGGCCGGCAACCAGAACACCAACAGATCCAATTGTCAATGAAAGATTCCAGTTGATTCGAGTTGCAGTTTCTTTCCAGTCCAAAACATCCATACCTGGCACAAATAAAAGTGCCATACCACATACGGCAACAAGAGTGGTGTCAAATACTTTGATCCAGGTACCCAAAATCCAGCAAAGCAGCATTGCACCAATAACTATCATTGTTTTCCATTCTTTATTATTTAATTTCCCATGCTCTTCGAGTTTTGATTTTAGTTCGTCCATAGCTTCCGTGCTGATTTTTTCTGGTTTAAATACCAGTGTTTCCCAAAATCCAAACATAATAATAGAAACAATAGCCAGAGGAGCCATCAACAGAATCCATTGTGCAAAACTTATATTGATACCTGCGTTCTCGCTCAGTAATTGTATGATCAAAACATTTCCAGGTGTACCAGCTGGAGTAATCAAACCTCCAATACCCGCACAACAGGGAATACCTATCATCAGGCATTTTGCAAGGCCAGATTCTCCAGGTTTACATTTATTGGCATGTATCAATGCAAGGCCAAGATTCATATAAATAATGCAAGTAGACAGATTAGACATTACGGAAGAAGTAATACCTGTGGCCAGTAATAGCACAACTACAAGAAGTTTTGAATTTCCCTTGGAAATTTTTATCATTGCAGAACAGATTCGTAATGGAATACAGGTATTTTCCAGAGCTATGGATACCACAAATGTAGCAATTGCAAAGAAAAATGCTGTGCCTCCAAAAAGGTAATATACAGATCCATCACCACTTAAAGGTAACACCTTGAATACAGACAACATAAAAATTGCCAGAATAGCAGTTACGCACATAGGCATGGAGTCACAAATCCACATAACTATTGCGGCCAAAAATATACCCATAGCATAGAGCCCTGCTCTTGTTACATGATCATTTGTGGGAAATACAGTCATAAGCAGCATAATTACCACAGCAATGACCACACCTATCAGACCCTTTTTTTTCATTATATTTCCCTCCCTCTGTTTTCTAAAAATCAGAGTGGAAATTGAGCCTGATGACGAAGTACCATCTCTTCCATGTCTTTTGGAACATCCAGGTTCTGATAAGCTTGACGGCTGAATTCATAAACAGCATCTCTGAAAATGGGGAAGAGACTATGATCATGTCCAGGAATACGTGTTGTGGATGAATCGGCGCAGAACAGTACTCCTTTGTCTTTATATTTATCCACAAATTCTTTTGCGATTTTACGAACTTCCTCCTCAGATGATCCTTGTGGCAAAATCGGATTACCTACGGCAAAAGTCAGATGATCATTTTTGAAATCCTCGATCAGCTTATCTACATCATTAATTGTGCTTTGTGGAAACCAGTAATCTGTTCCACACTCAACCATTGCCGGAGCCAAAGCCTGTGCTTTACCGCAACAATGATGTTCATAAATAATATTTAAGGAGTGACAGGTATCAACGACCTTTTTTGTTGGAGCAACAAAGAATTTTCTTGCCGTATCTAATGAGAAAAAGGCACTATTATTGGTTCCCCAATCGTCATGGATCATGACACTGTCAATACGTCCGATCTTTGATACTCTTGTTATATAGTCGCAATAAAAATCGGACAGTTTATCAAGGAATGACTGAACAGCATATTCCTGATCTTCATCCATCAATGCAATTGCCGCATTGGAAACATCCATTAAACACATCATTCTTTCCCAAAATCCAAGGTGAATACCCAACTGATTAATCCGATCTGTACCCAGGTATGTTTCATTCATCCGTTTCATTTCATCAAAATCAATTTCCTCGAGACTTGGCCACTGGAGAACTTCTTTCCAATCATTCATGTCTTCTAGTGTTGGATTTCCAGGACGAACGGTTGCACCACAGGAGAGTGGCTCCCACTCAAGAGGAAGATTAAACCATCCTCGTTGAAGTTTAGGTATTTTTGTATAATCAATTAATGGGCCTCCATCCAAACATTGATGATGGGCACGGCAATCCTTTCCCTGACGAGGACGAAATTCTTGTGTGTCACAGAAAAACCAGCCATTGTTTGGAATCCAGTATGGAGTTTCACCACGAAATAGCATTTTAAAATTTTCGTAAACAGGAATTGGGCGATAAAATCTGTCGGTATCTGGTACAATACATTCACCTCTGTCATTACGAAGACGAATATCTTCCATTCCCTTAAAGCCCGGATATGTTCCTACAACAGTACGTTCCTTTGTTGGGTTATACGCTTCTCTTTTCATGCGATACCTCCTCGCTGTATTATAATCCAAGATATTTTTCATCGTGTATGCTCTTTGGCCAAAGAGTTATTATATATACATGGTATATTTTTTGAAGAGAAAGCACAATGTACAGAAACGGATAAAAAAGGATTGGTTTTGTGCAGATTCGTACACAATATAGGTATCAAACAGGACTTGGTTGTACGGAATCGATATAGGAAAAGGAAAAATACAGATAATTGAGTTGCTTGATATCCATAGTATTCATTAACTCATAGAATTCCTGGAAATCTATGAGTTGTTTTATTTTCTCCAATCTATAATTTACACTGTTTCGATGAGTGTGTAGCATAACGCCTGTGACAGAGGGTTGAAAACCACTATAGACAAAAGCTCGTAATGTGGCATAATAAGGGGTTTTATGATTTAAGTCATAATAATATAATTTTAATATTCCCCGATGTATATAAGTTTCTGACAATGGATTTGCATGATGTAAATTCTGTATATATTCCCATCCACATGTACCTGCATCAGAATAACTGTCTTTTTGGGATAAGCATCGTTCTAATTCATTACATGCCTGATCATAGTATTCCCGACATTTTTTGATACCACAAAATATCTGACTGATACCACAAATGTAGTTCTCCTCGATAAATGGAGCCAGATGTTGTTTGTAGTCCAACATTTTTTTATCTCGAGTACAGTTTTCCAGGATAATTAATTGTTTTTTGTAACAAAAAACAATAGAATCTACAAAAGTTTCTGCAAGACGAATATACATCCTATTAAGCATTACCGGTTCCTGTGGAACATTCTCACGAACAGCAAAAATTTTGTATGTATCTGTGGATTCCCATTTCAACGAACTGAGAAAAAGGGATAAATCTTCTTCGTCATAATCAATATTACTTAACATAGAAATGGCTATTTTTCCTAAATTAGATGTAGAACTGTACTTAGCGTAGTATCGCTCCATATATCGTGATATATAAGAAACCAGAATATTGCAGAGAGGCAGGATTTCCTGAGAAAGAGCCTTATTCATAGAAAACAGAACAAAATGACCTGCCATATAATGATTGGCAAGAATGCTACAATGAATATAATTTGTCAATCCTATCTTGGATTCATGAAACGTAGGCGTCAAATCTTGGAAAACTCGAGTCAGATTGCTCTGATCGCGAAGAATTTTCATTCTTTCTTCAGAGAGTCCATTGTTCTTCAAGATCTCTGCCCAATGCCAATTTATTTCAGGAGGATAGTGAGAAGAAGTCGCCAGACTCTTTCCGTCAGGAGCATAAACAAATATTGGATTTTCAAAAATAGAATCACTACAGTCCAGCATCTTTGTAAGTGCATTTTCACTCTCCAATAAAGCGTTAAGCGTTTTTTCCCACTCTCTGAATTGCTCCAAAATGGAACATACCTCATTGAAAACTTCTTCGGCATCGCTATTAGGAATTAAGAGCAGATCATTACGATGAACCAACACAGTACCCTCATTGCTTCTGTAAAAGAAGACGCTTGCTTCTCCTACATATACCGTTTTTTCATTCAGAAATGAGGAAACGATCCAACGGGCAGTTTCAATAGTCTCTGAACCATCTCGAATCATTGCTACGATATTGTCGTATTTTAAACGTGCATAAATATTCCACATACTAATTTTCATTATCTCACGACCTTCTTGCTGTTAATTCTACACGGACTCCGATATCCATGCGGTTCGAATTTGTATTAATATCCAGATCTCAGCACACCTGTTCCATTTTAAGCTGTACACGAAACATTTTATCTTATCGACTAATTCTATTATACCATGGATTTCGGCGCCAAATAAGTGTTCTTTTTTTATTTTTTGCAATTCTTTAATATTATATCCTGGAATTTGTTCCTGATGATCCCTCAGATAACTCATGATATCACTACCGTCAGCTATGAACAGATTTTCCGATAACACTGTCTGTTGTTTTTCTTCCATTTCATACACAGCCTGCTCAATCTCTCTGCATGTTTTCTCAAGCTCCTCTGTATATTTCGCTTTTTCCTGTCTGCAATGCCTTACCACTACCTGATAATGAGAAAGTTCCTGCAAAAGCCGAAGTATCTGTCGTTCATATGGCAGTCCCATTTTTCATACCTCCTGTCCATATATTCTGAAGGGATTTTTTCGGATTTTTATTTTCTTTAATACATGGACAGGTGATATACAAAAAAAGTTTTATTTTTTTGATAGATGTTTATTTGGTTTTTACTGAAGTCCGTCCAGACCACTTATGTCTGAAACGGATTTCCATTCAGGGAATGAATTGGTACTTGTAAATTCTGCAAAAGATGCATCGTTCAGAATGAATGTCTGCTCTGCACCGCCCATATCAAGGCTACCGCTTCCAATGGTAATACGATGGACTTCGCAGTTTCCGTTTCCTCTTGAAACCATCATCTCATAAAGTCCGTTTCCATCTGCCGCTATATAAATGTTATCTATCAGCTGATCTCCGGGCACTTCCGTAAGCTGGTACCCTCCGTCCCCCTGTGTGCAGGTAAAAATTTTCATATCATGCTGAATAAATGCCGTATCTTCCAGTGTGGGGCCAACAGCAAGTTCCGGGATTCCGTCTCCGTTAATATCAGCAACAAAGTATTCATATTTACTGCTGTTTCTGTTCTGCGGGAAGCTGTACTGACCATTCTGTACATCGGTCAGAACTCCCTCATAGAGACTGCGGATTTCACCAGTAGCTGTGCTTCCTGCTGCAGCATTTTCCGATGCCGGTTCTGCTGATTCTGCCTCAGATCCCGGAGCCGGTTCCGGATGGTCATTTCCAAGGACTTTATCAATTGTTGTATTGATATTTTCCGGAGATTCCTCTTCACTGGCATCTCTGATCTTAACAATACGATATCTGCCAGATTTTGTAGGGCGCATAACTGCTACTTTATATGTCTCTGATACTGCTTCACTCTCATCATAGTTTATCTCGCGATGTCTGTAGTAAATGTTTATGTCATTTTCTTTCTCCAGCATCGTTGTCGCCGCCAAACTGGTGTAGATATCCGCACTTTCCTCACGATTTAAAGTGGCAATATAAAGCGCAACTGTATCACCCGGATACTGATAGTCTGTAAAACAGGAAATAAAACGGTTTATTTCTGCTGTGGAATAGATTCCTCTTGACTGATCATCCCAGCCCTGGTTTGTAATATAGATTTCACCATTCTTGCCTGTTCCCTGACACAGAGCATTTACAGTCTGTGTCAGCATATCTTCTGTAAGACTGCCTTCCTCCATATTTTGCGGTAAATATGCCAGTATGTATTCCAGTTCTTCTTCTGTAAGTCCGCCTTCGAGCCATTCTGAATAATCACTGCTATATTCTTTTGTGGCAGGTGTTGGTGTCGGTTCCAATGTGGCTGTCGGCTCTGGTGTAGCCGTTGACTCCGGTGTAGCTGTCGGTTCTGCTGTAACTTTTGGTGCTTCTGTAGCTTCCGGCTGCTGCTGTGCCTCTGTCGCTTCGGATTTACTGCTGTTATGGCTATTCCACTGCATGCCACCGTAGAAAACTCCTCCGACTACTCCCACTGCTATGATCGCAGCAACTGCTTTTCCGGCTGCTGTATGCAGAAATCCTGATTTTGCTGCTTTTGCGGCTGTTTTTCCTGCCTGTCTGTCGACTGATTTTGATGTAGTTCTGCTGGTTTTTCCGGCAGTTTCTGACTCTGATTTTACTTTTTCTGCATAATGTTCTGCCTGCCGCTGTCTGGATACGATCTGCTGTTTTCTCCAGTTGCTGAAGATTTTTTCTTCCAGAGCCTTGCCTGCTGCCGTAACCTCGGCACTTGCAGATACTGTTTCCGCATCGGAACGAAGCAGGTAAACAAGAAGAAGTACAGGTGCAATGCTGTAGAGCTTGTATCCTTTCTTCTGAAGTTCTTCGGCTTTGACTTTGATATTTTTTCTTCCATAATTCAATCTGGACTTGACGGTGTTCTCAGAGCAGTTCATTGCCTCGGCGATCTCTGAGATGGATGCGCCTTCAATATGGAACATCAGGATGCACATTCTCTGTTCTTCTGAAAGAGAATCCATCAGTTCATGCACCAGTTCTTTTGTCTCTTCTCTTGTATAGGCAAGCTCCGGCTGATTTTCCGGGTTCTCATCCTCTACGTCATATGTGAATTCTTCGCCTTCATCATCCACCGCAACATCTGTAAATAATACAGGATTTTTCTTTGCAAGTACATTCTTTGCCGTATTAGCAACGATCACACCGAACCATTTTTCAAAAGCTGCCGGTTCCTGCAGTTTGCCTAAATTATTAAATGCTTTAATATATGCGTCCTGCAGAACATCTTCTGCTGCTTCTTTGGTCTTCATGTACTGAAGTACCAGGTAATATTTACTCTTGTAGCTTTCTTCGTACAGAAACTGAAATCCCTGTTCTTTCCCCTCAAGTGCGAGGGCTACTGCCTCACTGTAATTCATAACTATTTCCTTTCTCGCTTGTGTTGTTCTGTTATTTTATCACTGTCAGTAGTTTTAGTTATATAGATTTTAAAGCATCTATTCCTTTCTTTATTTTCCAATATAAAATATCCCATATCAAGTCTTATAAGTCTGACAAACCACTGCATGATTTTATCTTTCATAGAATTGTCACCTCTGTCTTCCCCCCCTATCTTACTATATAGACAGCCCAACTCTCCGAAAAGTTTTATAGTTTTGAATATTTT
>OLPT01000351.1_pt1 | contig 37319 bp, 24 predicted proteins | sample 1673051 | NCBI WGS metagenome assembly OLPT01 (sample SAMEA3136750, study PRJEB25190) | human gut metagenome | biome: human gut; feature: human-associated habitat; material: faeces | place: Austria | collected 2013
AAGAATTAAATGCTGTTCGCTGATTTTCCCATTGCAAACCGTTGTAAAATATGGTTCGGATTTGGATTGCTTTACTGCACCAAGAGCAGCACCTTATGGGGTGCTGCTCTTTTTGCTTTGCACGGATTTTATGGGGTAGTAAAAGAGGGGGATTCGAACAGCCCGTGCCCCGCGCTTTGCGTCCCGCGGGGCAGAAACGCCCCGGTGGGGCGTTTCTAGGGCGCGGCTTGGCGAACCCCTTCGGACGCACTTAAAAAACGCATTGCAATGTATTTTTTCAATGCGTTTTTGCTTTGATTTTGTGTCAGAATAGCTTCAGTAGCATATCATCTGCCGCATCGGTGTACTGCCCTTTTGCCAGCCGTTCATTTCTCAGTTGATTTACAGTGGTACGCATAAGGTGAATTTCTTCTGCGTAGAAACTTGCCTTTTTATCAGCTGGGAGAGAATTGATTTTTAGTATCAATCTTCCCGACTCCTGTGTGCTATGCCCAAGCGCCCTTTCACGGTAATAATAAGGTGCAAGCGCTTTCAACAGGATACTTTTGTTCGCACGGGTCAATTTGATTTTTCTCATAATCCAATCGCCTTTCCGAGTTTCTCTTGTGCTTTGCGTTTATTTTTGTCAAATGCATGGGCGTAAATATCCAGCGTTGTACTCGCCTGTGCATGACCCAGTAGACTAGCCACCGTGCGCACGTCCACGCCCTGCGCAATCAGCAGGCTGGCGTTCGTATGCCGTAAGCTATGCACATTCAATTCCAGCGGCAAGTTGTTTGCTTTCAAAATCAGCTTGAAACGATAGGTAAATGTGCAGGGATTCATCGGTTTGCCGTTAGGCTGGCGGAACAGGTAGTCATCCTCGTCAACGGTTTCGTTCGCGGTCTGCTGCCTATCCCACTCGCATTCTTTCCGCCACGCCTTGAGTAGCTGGCACATTTCTTTACTCAAATACACCATGCGGTCACCACTGGTCGTCTTAGGGTCTTTCGTGATGGATTCTTGGTGGCTTAACTTTACCACACCCCGCTGTATATGAATGGTACGCTTTTCCCAGTTAATGTCACTCCATTTTAATCCACAGGCTTCTCCACGCCGCAGCCCGGTTGCCAGCACCAGCTTGAAATAGGTTTCGTACTTCATACTCTGACCTTCAAACGCTGTAATCAGTTTCTTTACGGTTTCCTCGTCAGCCACCGGGCGTTCTTTCTTTTGTCCTTTCGGTTTGTAACATCTCCATGCGGGATTATGCGTAAGGTATCCCTCGTCCACAGCCACCGATAGGATGCCGCACAGTGTGTTGTGTAAGCCTTCGACCGACTTCTCGGATAGATTCCCTCTGCCGTCCAAACGCGGGCTGCGCCGCATTTCTTCGTAAAAATCACGGATAACCTCTTTACGCAAATCGGTCAGCTTATAGTTGCCCAGCACCGGCAGGATGCGTCGAACATCCTGCAAATCTCGTTGGTATGTAGAGTCCGCCAGCTTCTTCGGTCCTATGTCAGCCGCCCAATGCTCAATGTACTTTGCCAGTGTAATGCTGCGGTTGATGGGTTCAGGCGAGTGCTGTACTTCTCTCTCAAACAAAATTGCCTGTTCCTTAACCCACTTCTCGGCTTGCTTCGGTGTATATTCCTTGGGTGGCTTGACGGTTTTCTGCACGGATTTCAGTCGGTTGCCCTCATAATCATACCCACGAGAGACTACAATCAAGTAACTGTTGCTGCCGCGTTTTCTAATAGATGCCATTGCTTTCAACGCTCCTTTGTGCATAAATCGGCGCGAGTTTGCCATCCGCACGGACTTTTTCCGCCATTTCGCCGGAGATTTTCTGCCACCTTGTCGGGACTCCTTGCCACCCAGACAATTTTCCTAAATAATGAAAGAGGCACGAGCAAAAATACCGTGACTACTTTCAAGGAGGTCCATCGAAATGACGGACTACAGGAAAATTCTTATGCTTCGAAGTATGGGGTGCAGCCAACGCGAAATAGAACGCAATAAGATCGCATCCCGCGAAACCAGCAAGGCAGTATTTGAAACTGCGGATCGACTTGGGATTTGCTGGCCTCTCGATGATGACATTACCAATGCCGATCTGGAACGGTTGCTCTTTCCAAACAAGTACAAGAATGCTTGTTTGTATGTTGAACCTGACTACCAGTACATTCACCGGGAACTGGCTAAGCCTGGTGTAACGCTGACTTTACTGTGGGAGGAATACCGCAGCAAGTGTTACGAGACCGGAAAGACACCTTATATGAGCACGCAATTCGGTGACAAATATCGAAAGTGGGCACGCGTCACCAAAGCGACCATGCGTATCCAACACAAACCCGGAGACGCTATTCAAGTTGATTGGGCCGGCGATACGATTCCCATCTATGATTCTGTCACAGGTCAACAGAGTTCTGCCTATCTGTTTGTGGCCGTATTACCCTGCAGCTATTACGCCTACACGGAAGCCTGCGCTGATATGAAAACGGAGAACTGGTTGAATTGCCATGTTCATGCGTTCAACTATTTCGGCGGCGTAACAAGACTCTTGATTCCCGATAACTGCAAGACAGCAACGTCCTCCAATACCCGGTACGATACAGTCCTCAATCGCAGCTACCAGGAACTGGCCGACTATTACGGCACTGCTATTGTTCCGGCCCGTGTGCGCCGTCCGAAGGACAAAAGTTCGGCAGAGGCCTCTGTTCGCTTTGCAGAAACTTGGATTATTGCTGCGCTGCGTGACCGCAAGTTCTTTTCCCTGCAAGAAGTCAACGAGGCTGTTGCTGAAAAGCTGGAAGAACTGAACGGTCGGGAGTTTCAACAGCGCACCGGCACGCGCCGCAGTGCTTATCTGGAGGAAGAACAGCCTTATATGCTGCCTCTGCCCGCAACGCCGTTTGAATCAGCGGTCTGGTCTGTCGCAAAAGTGCCCAATGATTATTTGGTTTCCGATGGCAGGAACAAATATTCTGTGCCGTATAACCTGATTGGCGAAAAAGTCGATGTCCGCGTCACAAAAAATTTAGTAGAAGTATACTACCACGGCAGTCGGGTGGCCAGTCACCGGCGTTTACAGACGCTGCAGCGTGATCCTCTGGTAAAACTGGAGCATATGCCGGAGACCCACCAAAAGTATCTGACCTACAATGAGGACGACTTCAAGGTTTGGGCTATGTCTGTTGGCCCTATGACGGAACATGTGGTGGATTTCTTTCTTGAATCCGGCAAAGCTCCGGAACAAGGCTACAAGGCCTGTGCAAGCCTTACCAAATTAGGAGAACGGTATGGCAAGGAACGTTTAGAGAGCGCTTGCGCTCGTATTCATGCTTATGGTACGACGCCGTCTATTCGCAACATTAGCAGTATCCTGAAAAGCAAACAGGATGTGAAAGCAAAGACTTCTACTGCTCAAGAACAGTCCTCGAACACGGCTCGTTACGGTATTACGCGCGGTGCCTCCTACTTTGCGAATGGAGGTGAGCACAAATGAACCAGCAGACGATTGATATGCTTACTGATATGAAACTGAGCGCCATGGCAGCGGAGTTCGCCGCGCAGTTGAAAGATTCTTCTTTTAATGCTCTGAGCTTCGAGGAACGTTTCAGCATGGCGGTAACAGCCGAATGGAACAAACGGCAGACAAACAAAGTAAATCGTTTGATTAAAAAAGCTCACCTTGGGGCTCCGTCCGCCACGGTGGAAGGTATTGAATATTACGAAGACCGCAAGCTGGACAAATCCCAGATGCTACGGTTATCTACCTGCAAATACATTGACGAGGGACACCATGTGATTCTTGAAGGTGCTTCCGGAAATGGAAAAACGTATATTGCCTCTGCTCTCGGAAATGCGGCCTGCCGCCGCTTCAAGAAGGTTACTTATATCCGGATGCCGGAACTGCTGGATGAGTTGACTATTGCGCGCAGCAGTGGCGAGCTGAAAAAGCTGCTAGCCTCTTACAAGAAAGTCGACCTTCTGATTTTGGACGAATGGCTGATTCGTCCTCTTACCCCACAGGAGTCTTATGACCTGTTGGAAATTGCAGAAGCTCGCAGTCAACGCTCAATGATTTTCTGCACCCAATACCAGCCTGTGGGATGGTATACACGAATCGATTCAAATCCGGAGTCTGACAGTCCGATTTCAGAAGCGATTATGGACCGTATTGTCCACAATTCGTATAAAATTCTGATTGAGGGGCGTGTCTCAATGCGAGAGCGCAAAGGGCTGAAAGCATCTATGCAGGAAGGTGGTGCGGACAATGGCTAAATGTCCGTACAATTCGTCCTCTGAGTACTGCGAGATTGAGGTTCAGCTGGAAGTCGCCAAAGTTGCAGAGAATGAGGCTACCGAAACGTTCCACGAGATGGATGCTGAAATCCGCAGGCTGTTGCAGCGCATTGAGCTTTTGGAAAAAACGTTACAGCAGTACAATATTCCAATACCCGAAGTAGAAGATTAGTATCTCCGAGCTCTGTCGGTGGGATTGCCGGCAGAGCTTTTTGGTGGAAGGGGGGCCGGCGAGGTGGCGGAAAGTCTCCGATGCTGTGGCAGGTTTTCTCCGTGCAGATGGCAAACTCGCGCCGATTTATGCACTTTGTATGTTTTATTGACCTGCGGTACTACAAAGCATACCGACAACTGCGACAGAAAGCTATCACCACACCCAACAATCTTTCGCCCTAAAATCTACCTATTACTGACAAAAACGGCACCGCCATTTCTGACGATGCCGCTGATTATTTACCCTGCTTTTCTACTATTTATTGCTTTTTGTGTTCCCTTTACAAATTCAACATATAATGGATTTTGGCTGCATAATATACAGAAATCACAAGTAACCATTTTATGGATGCGTGTATGAATAGCAAGGTCACCTACACAGCCAGTTTATTCGTGCAGAAAAATATGTGGGATATACAGAAAGAAATTTTAGTATGCTATTTTTGCAAGTTTTTAAGGCTTCAATAATATGATTTGTATCAATTGATTCCACTCTGATTTGACCTGCAATAGAATTAGCCAAAAGGCGATCATTAAATACTTTTTCACAGATTGAGATGGCCGTTTCCGAGCATACGCCATATTTTAATTTCTTTTGCAAAAGAAGTAGCTTTGATATAAGAATTGCAATACCCTCATCATCCGCTGCATCAATTACATCAATGATGTTTCCTATGAAAAAGCTGAACTCATACGAAATGAGCTTATTACAGATGTCTTCAATATCTGATATTTGAACGCCAGTCTCTTTTTTCATGTCCACAAAAGAATCTCCATTAAGCCACATTCGACAAATCATTTGAAAATATTCTTTTGATTTACGAATCGGGTGAGTATCCATAAAAAATGACAATAGCATTTCAAGGATTTCCGAATCCGTAAGAGATTGTTCCACAAAATGATTTTCTGCCAACCATGTTTCAATTACTAACGAGTCGTTTATCCCAAGCATCGTTTCCGAATATCGCTTGATTTCTTCGCGATTAACAGTCTTCACCTTTTGTGCAATAGCATTAAATATTTTTATCAATAACTCTTTTTCTGCATCATTGGCTATGAAATAGGCGAAAGTTCCCTTACAAGTCTCTGATGCTACAATTTGTGCATCAGCATTTTCATCATTGGAGAGTACAAAACATAAATGATTTTCAATCGCCTCTACGACATGCTGTCGAACTGCTAAAGCAAAATTAAGTGTGACGGCACTATTTTCATTCAGTGGTATGTGTGTCTTTTCCTCATATGTTTGTAAAAGCCCTTCGAAGCATGACTTAAAGCAATTCGGTTGGCTATAATTGTTGATAATGTAATTGGCGATATAAGCACCCTCTATATGGAGCTTGTAATTAATTTTAATGTTTTGTACTAGCCATAAAATAGAACTTTTACAAGGTTCCGCTGCGTGACTATCAAACATTTTGACGCAATCTTCCCATTTATAGAAGCCACCTTTAATTCGGTCACTTTTATTATCGAACAGTTTAGGGTCAGTAACAATAACGCTTCCTTCTGTGTACATTCCCGATCGCGCTGTTCTGCCCATCAAGTTTTGAAAATTTCGAACTTTCATACTATTTTGATTGAGCATAAAACTAGTCATAAATAGATATTTTATGGGAATATTCACTCCCTGAGCAAGTGTAGATGTACATATTACAAGGTGTAAATCTTTCTTGCGGAATGAGTATTCAACAGCAAGGCGCACGCCGTTAGGAAGACTTGAGTAGTGTGGAGCAACGCCCATAAGGCAAGCCTTTGCGTATGGATGTTCATATCCATAATGGTCAGCCACTAATTTTGCAATGCGGTTCATTTCTAATGTGTTGCTACATTTCCGAATTCCAGAAAGATCATATCCTCGACTGTCTAGTTCAATGATTCTCCGAATTATGGTTTGCACACTTCGTGCTTGATTGGCAAAAATTGCAGCGCCACCATTTCTACAAAGTTTATTCGCATAATATATTGCAATATCTTTTGCATCTGCTAATTCAGGAAAATAACGTTTTTTTCTCTCCTTTCCAAGTTTTTTCAGCGAAACAATTTCTATGCTGCGCGGAACATAAAAATCTTCCTGCTCAGAATCTTCTGAGTAGTAATGAATATCTCGTGTTTGGGATGCGAATCCGATGCTTTTAGGTGTTGTTTTAATCGATGGGTCGGAAGCTAGGACTCCGTTTTCATTAAAAAGCCATTGCCTAATCTGCTCGGCATTTGAAAGGACAGCGGAAAGGAGAACGATTTGCTTTTTCACGTTTATGTGTTTTCGAATTTCAGAAATCAATAGTTCATACGCAGTTCCTCGATTTTCATCATCGAACATATGGCTTTCGTCAAATATATACAAACCGATTCCGTCTAAGAACTCCATTTGATGATGAATAATATAGTTGAGCTTTTCTGGTGTACAAATTAGAAGTGTAGATTTTTGAGTAACGTCTACAAAAAAATCATTTTCGAGAATATCTGAAAATTGGTTTATCAGAACACTTTCTCCAAAGGCTGCGGCCAAATCACTTGCAATTTCGTTACACAAGGCACGAAGCGGTGCAACAATAATAGCCGTAGTCGTTCGGTTTGATGTAAATGATGACCGAATTATTAGCTCTATACTTTTGGTCTTTCCGACACCTGTCGGCAACTGAACAATTGCATTTGCTCCGTTTAATACATCTTTTTCTCCTATAAGTTGCTGCGCAGGCCACAACATTTTAGGAGCCTTTGAACTTTTAAGATACTCTGCCCACTCTTTTGGTTCTAATTTTGAATATTGAGGAAGCAGTTTCCATGACGCTTTTGACAACGCTATAGTAATTACTGCAAGAAGTATATCAACATAATATATCTCCATTGAATCATTACTTCTATAGATTGCCTCTCGATATTCCCGCATTGATTGCTGTATCTTTGGCAATCCGTCTCCGCTAATGTAGTAGAATGATAATGCTCGGCAAAGCTTTTCTCCACCCGAAGTATCAGAAACCATAGGGAACGCCCTATCTAAGAGGAGGTATCCTAATAGATTTCTAAGTATTATCTGAGATACACCCATCGTGGATATATCTTTCGCTCTTTCAAAAAGGGTTGCACATAAAACTTTTGAACTTCCAAAATCGTTGGATAAAAAATAGGCTGCCGAACCAGACAATAAAAAATCTGCATCGTATGGGGTTCTATCCTTAGCTCCAACAGCGGCGTCAAAATACTGTGACGCCTTTACAATGTATGGCGCAAATTCTTCCTGCCCAGGCGTATCATCTTCTATAATGCTTTCTGCATATCGAGAAATGATATATATGACAGGATAGGAAAGCTCATTTGAATCTAGCGGGAATTTGGGATAATCTTTTTGCGGAATGTCATATTCCACAAGCTTTGCTTTGGCTTTTTGGTATTTAAGCATATAGTTGGATTTCGTTCCAAAAATCATTTTGTGCACCTCTCATAAATTTGATGAGCCAAATTCATCAAATCGGCACCATGTACATAGTAGATGGATTGATTTACTTTTAACTGCAAATCACTTTCCTTAATTCCTGCAATAATCTTATTTTCAATCTCTGGCCGACTTGAAATAGCAGCGCCCACATAGGAGATTTTATAGGGCAATTCTGCTTTTTGCTGAAAACGTTCAATATAGCGCGATTCCTCGACTTTTCCCATATTGCGAAGCATTTTTCTATAATAATTTAGCGTATGAGCAACTCGATATTCATCTTTCGTGGAATCCGCCGCAGCATTTTGAATGACTCCGCATATTTCTTTTAAGGATAGTTTTGCTTTAACTTCTATTGCAACCAACTCATCTTCCTTGGTAGGCGTTTTTTCTTCGTTATGAAATTTATATGCGATTATATCTGTTCCGTGCTCGGACTCATTCTTTCCTGATCTGTTATATTGCTTACAACGAGGCACCTCATAATTTAGGACAAACTCAAATAAATCCGAGAATAGAATTTCGCTAATGTCATTTGAACGTGCAGTTGGCCCAAATTTGTCTTGCTTTTGAGGAATAATGTATTCGCGTAGATAATCTTCTATAGATAACCCTGTTATCGTGCTGTCTTCAATCAGCTCATCGTCTTCGATATAATGTTTTCTGATATGAAGTGCCCAGTCATCAAAGACTTTCTCATCATTTTCATAGGAAAGTTTATAACACTTTAGAGGCTTTCCATCTTCAAAGGTTATTCCTTCTTCGTCAACAATCCAATTTATGTACAAAGGTCGTTCCATCGTTCAACATCTTCTCTCAATAAAGGTTATACGGTTTCTAACCAATTGAAAATTAGCCACAGTTATTGCCTTATGAGCAGATAACTGGCAGCGTAATGTAATAAACTAAGTATACCATTTTTCTTTCGAAAGTACATCTTAAATTTTAAATAGTCTACATTTGATAGTGGTGTATCATTACAACATATACTGACAATTGCGACAGAAAGCTATCACCACACCCAACAATCTTTCGCTCTAAAATCTACCTATTACTGACAAAAACGGCACCGCCATCTCTGACGGTGCCGCCTGTTATTTAACCTGCTTTCTTAGGTTTTCTATTCCTATTTTTCATAAATGCAACATAGCACGGATTTTGGTTGTTCAGCAGATCTTGCATCAGGTTTGCCGCCTGACGCTTCGCCATGTCCTGCGGGTGGCAGTAGGTGCGTTCCAAGAATGCCGTATCTGCATGACCGAGCAACGATGCCGCCACCTGTTTACTGGTGCCCTCCTGCAGCAGATAGGTTGCGTAGAAATGCCGCAGGGTGTGCAGGTGGTAATCCTTAGATAATCCGCATTGCTTATACAGTTTACTCAGATGCCGTGTAAAAGTATCCGGGTGCGGCACATGACCGTCGGGGTCAGTAAAAATCGGCTGCTCTCTGTCCGGAACACCGCTATGCAGCACCTGCTGCTGTCGCAGCGCCATCAGAAGCTCCCATATCCCCAGCGGAATGCTTACAATCCGTTCCCGATGGCTCTTGGTGTCGCTCTCAACAATCTGCCCGGATGCGCAGCTGCGGGAACGGCGGACGGTCAGTTCACAAGCACCGGTTATGTCCCGCCATTGCAGGGCGCACAGTTCCCCGCGCCGCAATCCGGTCGTGATTGCCAGTGTGTAGTACGCCCGATACAGAATCGGTTCGTTCTGAATTGCCCGCATCAGTTTACCCATTTCATATTTCTGCGGAATATGCTGCACTTCCTTCTCAAAATGCTTCTTGCGGACACGGTGCGCCGGATTAAACGGAATGATATCATTTTTCTTGGCATTCTCCAGTACCGAGGAAACCGTTTCCAGATATTTCTGCACAGTAGTTTCCTTGATGCAGTTTCCACCACGTCCGGGGCGCTTGCGCAATTCCTCGCACATTTCCTCTAAAGTCATGGGGAGCAGCTTTGCAAGCGGAATACCGCCAATCAGAGGGTAAACAATATCCAGATTGCGTTTGTACCCTGCACAGGTGGTAGCTTTGAAAAACGGTTCCTGCCGTTTGAGCCAATTTTCGGCGTACTGATCAAAGTGGGTCTGGTCGCTTTCTTCTACGCCATACTTGAACTTCTTCTCGATACGCTCGGCCTCCGCCATGACATATTGCTGGATGCCACGCTTTGGCACGGATGATGGCACAGTGATGGTCTGCGCTTTCATCCGTTTCTGCCCATTGACCTTATAGCCGTTGCAGACAGTGATTTTGAATTTTCGTTCGGATTTTTTCTTGATGTAAGCCATTGTACCTCCTTATCGCTGGCGAGAAGAATCTCGGCTGCGGGTTTTATTGTTTGTATTCGGTCTTGTCCGGGTTGGCTGCATAGTCAAGGACGCGCTGTAAGCTGTCCTTGATTGCCCAGATCTTAGTTACCGCCAATGAGCAGGTCCCTCAAGCGGTCAATCTGGGCGTTGATGGCTGCCCCTTCCCGTGCAGAACAGTTCTCTGCCATTTCATCAATCTTATCCAACACATCAAATACCTCCTTGGGCGGGTGTCCACCCGGTTCATATCCCAGCGCCCGCTGGCGCAAATATTCTGAAAGTGACAAACCACACTTCCGAGCCAACATCGTCACCTTTTTCTTCTCGGTGACGGTCACCCGGATGTTGATTCCGACAGTCCGCTTTCTCATGCGCTCGCAGCCTCACAGGGGTTCGGGGCTGTCCCCGTAGGCTTTTCGGCGGGTTGCCCTGTGGCAACACTTCGCCCATGCTTGCTTCCCTCAAGCGCTCCGAGTGACGATGGTGACGATGGTGACGGTCTTTCTGGGATACCCCACCCCGATAATTGAGTTATGTCAATATCATCGTCACCACCGTCACCATCGTCACCATAGAAGCTCAAAAGGCGAACCTTGTTTTTTCGATGGGTTTTATATCGGATGTTTTTCGGTTCAAATACTTTATCGAAATACTTCGCCATGTTATAGGTAAATTGATTTGGCTGTACTCCCTCAATGTGTGCCGCCTCAAGCAACTCAGATGCCGTTCCCTGCCAGTTTCCCACACTTTCGATGTACTCCACCGCTTTCCACAAGTAATCCGGCACAGCCTTGATTTCTCGTTCCTCTGCGGTTTCTTCATCTTCCAACGTCCAGACGCAGTGTTCCTCACGTAAATGCAGCGTCCTGTCGTCCATGTCGCGCCCGGTGAGCAAAATGTCAGCAGTCTGGCTCATTCGCTTGCGCTGCATGACCCAGCTGGTATCTGCCACACCCATAAGACCTGTGGAGCCGGAAATCTGATCAAATGGGTCGGATGCGCTCTGTTTGCGCAGGTGATGGATCAGCAAAATGCAGATGCCATACTTATCCGCAAGCTTTTTCAATGCACCGGCCTCCTTGTAGTCGTTTGCATACATCCCACCATTTCCGTCGCTTAGACGCACTTTTTGAAGCGTGTCGATAACGATTAGACCAACATCGTGATATGTGTGGACAAGTGCCTCAACTTGTTCCTCCAATCCCTGCCCGATGCTGGGGCATTCCGTTTGCAGAATCAGCCGTTCCGGAGCATCACCGCCGTCAATCAGCTGGAAAATACGGTTTTGCAAACGATTGAATGTATCTTCCAACGAGAAATAAACCACGGTGCGTGGCTCTATTTCTCGATTCCAGACAGGATTGCCCTGCGCAATCTGCAAACACAGCCACAAGGTCAGCCAGCTTTTGCCCGCCTTGCTGGGGCCTGCGAACAGCGCCAATCCGGCTGGGAGTAGACCGGGGATAATCCACTTTACAGGTGGCAGCGGCGTAGAGAGGAGTTCTTCTGCGGTGATTGATTTCGGAAGTTTCGTAAAAGTCATTTGCATCATCCTTTCTTGTTTGGTGTACATCTATTATCTCATAGTATCGTAATTTTGTGTGTAGTAAGTTTTACTCTCCAGTGTTAAGTTGTACGGCTTGCGCCGCCCCACAGCCCCACAAACGCGCCAAACGGCGGTTTTGCGGGTGATGTCGCGTCCGTGTGCGATGCGGAGCTGCCGCCCCACACGGGGCTTGTTTGGGCGAAATGTAGGAGTGAATCAGATTTGATTCACTTTTACGCCTCATCCTCTGAATAGTGAATCAGATTTGATTCATTACAACAAAAATGATAAATCATTTTGTATGGGCGGCCCACGCGCAAGTAAACAAAGTTTACTTGCAAATAGAATTTTCAAAGTAATAAACCGTCACGCAGCGGTTCTTGGGTAACTTCATGGATTTCATATGGAAACCTCCTTACTTGTTTTTTTACATCATATCTGTTGTATTGATAATACACCACCGCAGTATTTCTGTCAACGATTTTACATATATGTTATCAAATTGTTGATTTTTCTTTCCAATGTGGTATAATGACAGCATAAAATTGCTAAAGAGGTCATCCCATGAAAATCGGAGAAAAAATCAAACGAATCCGCCTGCACCGCCACATGAAGCAGCGCGAGTTAGGCGAACTGGTTGGCTTTACCGATGGTGCCGCCAACCGTATTGCACAATATGAATCCGGGTTTCGCGTTCCGAAAGAGGATATGGTAAAAAAAATAGCAGCGGCACTCCAAGTCGAGGAGTGCGCGCTGCTGGAGCCGGATACCGGCAATTTGGAAGGTATTATGGAAACACTGTTTTGGTTGGATGAGGATATGCCGGATGTTCTCAGATGCTCATTGACCATGCCTTTGGACAAACGTCCAGCTGAGATAGGCAGTGCTACAGTGCCTGTCATTCAGACAAACGCAAAAACTGTTCCGTTCAACACACAGCCAACCATGCTTTGGTCTGAGAACGACTTACTGAATTGCCTACTTAACACCTACGCCGTAATGCAGTACAGATATCATACGGGCAAAATCACCCATGAAAAGTATTTTGAGTGGAAACTGCAATGGTCTTTTGGCTCAACGATTACACATTCTTCTCCCCTGTCTGCAGATATCGAGGCACTGCTTCAATCCGAAGCGGAAGAATAAGATTTCATTTTCGCGCCGTCGTTAAATAGTTTTAAGGCGACAACCCGCCTATAATAGATTTCATCATCAAAGTTTGCTCATCGTCCAAAATACCGCATACATCCATAAGTAGTTCCCGTTGACGTACCGTCAACCATCGCTGTTGCAAGCGGCTCGAATCCAGAATGAACACACCGCCACCCGCTCCCATCTTTGTATAAATTGGATATTCCAATTCTAATACCCGAATATCATTTCGGATGGTATGTGAGCTTACGGAAAATTCAAAAGCGAGATTACCAATGGTATCATTCTGCCTCTCATACAAAACCGTAATCAACCGCCTGCGACGCTCATAAAGTGAAATCTTTTCACCATTATTTATAGCTGTCAGGAACATCCTCCATTTTTACATAATTTCGCATAGCATCTTCCATGCTCATGCCGTTTGCCACGGCGTCGCGGCGGCAGGCGTTGACGGCCTGGATCTCCTTCATCTTCTCGCCGGTCAGGCTGTAGCCCTTCATGGCGATGAGCGTGGCCGCCCAGGCGACCATCGGGATGACGCAGAACAGGACGATGACGACCACGTTCATGCCGGGGGTGTAGGGGTCATACTGGGTGGGCAGGCTCTCGAGACCGATGAAGCTGACAGCCACGCCGACAACCGTTGCGGACAGGCTGGAAACCAGCTTGTCAACCAGGCTGAACAGCGTCCCCATAATGCCGGGGATATACTTGCCGGACTGATACGTTTCGTAGTCAGAGCAGTCGGCAACCATCGGGATGGGCATATCGGCGGTGGCGTAGTACGCGCCGTAGCCGATGCCGAACAGCAGGATAAACAGGACCGTGTACAGGTTGATAGACAGTCCGCCCTCACCCAGCAGGCTCAGGCTGAAGGCTGCGCTGTCCTGCTTCCAGAGCAGCAGCAGGACGAACACGCCGACATAGCACACCAGCGCCACGCTGACATAGCGCATCAGGCTGGCTTTCTGACCCTTTTTCTGGCTGGTGCGCACGGTCAGCAGGAAGAAGGGAACGCTGAACACATAACCCAGCACCATCATGGGCAGGTACAAGCCATCGTAGTTGCCCATCATGCAGCCGTACAGCATACACAGCACGGTGGTGTTGGTGGCGATGGACAGTGCCAGCTTGCAGCCCGCGCCCGCCACCATCAGGCGCTGCATGGGCTTGTTCTCTTTGATAATCTGGACGTACTCGGAAACCTTGAGTTTCTCGGTCTTTTCGCCGCCGATGCCGAAGTACTTGGGCTGGTCCTTCTCCCAGATGCCGACGACCGCCAGCAGGGTGAGCAGGATAGAAATAACGATGCCGACAGGCGCCAGCATACGGAAGAACCCGGCAGAGCCGTAGCCGCCCTCATAATTTTTGGCGAGAATGGGGGCGAAGAACTGCATCGCGCCCATACCCAGCAAAGAACCGACGGTGTTAAAAATCGTGAACAGCGGGCGCTGCTTGGGGTCGTTGGTCAGAACGGTCTGCCCGGAACGGGTGCAGCTGGTCTGGAAGGTGTAGCCGATGACCCACACTGCGTACAGCGCCACAAACATGGCGTAGCGCGCCCACATCATCGTGTCGGGAATGAGCGGGGTCAGGCAGTACAGCGCCAGAATGCTGACGGCCATGATGAGGTTGCCGATGACCATGAACGGGCGGAACTTGCCGAACTTGCCGTTGGTGCGATCCATCAGCGCACCGATGATGGGGTCGGTGACGGCGTCAAACAGACGCATACCCGTGACCATAACGGAGGCAAAGATCATAGACAAAGCCAGAACCTTGCTGCCGAAGGTCGCAATATAAGACAGCACCAGAACGTAATACACATTCGTGGCACCGTTGTTCAGCGGGAACAAGACCAGCTGATAAGGTTTGGCGCGGTTGACCGCGTTGCCGTTTTTGGTTTCATTCATAAGCAATTACTCCTGATTGCACAAAAATATAAGGAAATCAGCCCGCCCACCGCAGGACATATCTGTTGCGGCAGATAGCCTATGATGAACGAGCCGATTTCACAAGGAGAAAAAAACAAGGAATTAGAGAATGGCTAAAAATGTATTTTCCGTCTACCCTGCTTTTGCCGATTCCGACATAGCAGGTACGGCTTGCACAGCGCCCCGTTTATATATTACAGCGTACGGTGTCGCTTTTAGGCATACCGTAATCAGTCATACTGCGGGTATATGTGCCACTATTTGCATATAAAAGATTTTCCTTCTAGTTTGTGCTGTCGTTGACCATCATGTATACGTTGACCTTAAACACACCGTCTGTCAGTGAGGTTTCTACATCGCCGTTGTATTTTTCTGCTATGGCGCGGATACTTTTTAATCCAAAGCCGTGGTACCCATATTCTGTGGTTTTTGTTGTGATGGGCAGTCCGTTCTCATAGGTCAGGCTTTTATTTCCACAATAATTCATTGCATCTATAAAAACCATCTCACCTCTTTGTTCAATTGTCAGGCTGATCACACGTTTTTCCGCAGGCTCTATATTCTCTACGGCTTCAACGGCATTTTCCAAAATATTGCCAAAAAGTGAGTAAATGTCCATCGTATCCATAAAACGCAGCGCTTTTCCGTCACCCATACAGGTAATGGAAATTTTCTTTGCCAGTGCCTGGCGGCATTTTTCGTTTAATATAATATCCAATACATCCAAACCGGTGTGGTATGTAGTATCGTATACCTGCAGAAGTTCCTGCATGGATTCGATTTCTTTTTCCGGCAAGCGTGTTTGCAGTGCGGTTAATTTGTGCTTTAAGTCGTGATATTTCAGGTTCATCAGCTCCGAATTTTCACAGCTGCTTTCGTACTGGCGCTTTTCTTCTGTACGGATTCGTTGCAAAACGGCATATTCGCTTTTCAGCCGAATAAACCGACAGAGGAAGAATTGAATAAACAGTGCCAAAAGATTGCATGTTATAGCATACAAGGCAATACTGATGGTCAGGTACGGATTTTCACTTTGGGCTCCGTAGCCCCCCATGCGGGAAAAACGTGTAATGCCAACGCACACCAATACAATTACAATCGATATCACTGTAAGGCAGACATCGTAGTTCTCGTAAAACTTAATGTGAGAGGTATGAATAAAATAAAACACAACCGCATATAAAAGCAGACAGACGACCGCCGCCATATATCGATTCCAGGTTCCCATGCCCGGTAACAGGGAAATCAATCGGCTGAGATGATGCCCAATATGCTGTATTGCGACACCGGAAATGCAGGCTGACAAAACTGACAAAAGGGTTCCTTTACAGCACACGTACATCCCTATAACAGAAACCAAAATCGTAAACAGCATCTGTACAAAAACAATGGCTGCGCCCTGCTGGCTGATGCTTTTCGGATAACAGCCGTAGCCCACTGCCAATGAAACCGCAGTGGTTACAAGCAGCCTCACAAAAAAACAACGTCTTTTCGGGTAAATATGTAAAAACACCCATTCAGCCAATAGGATTTCAACGATATAATCGAACCGAATCAGAATGTCCATCTCTCCGCCTCCTTACTCAATCAGGCCGCCCAAATATCGGGCATACGCCTGCTTGAATTTTCCGAATTGAGTCCTAGCTATCGGCAATTCCTCACCGTCTACCAGGCAGGTGCTTTTGCGGATTTGCTCTACATAACGCAGATTTACAAGGCACCCTCTGTCACAACGGAAAAAAGCAGGATCATTCAATTTCTTTTCCGCTGCATTCAGGGTGATGTATTCCGCAAAGGTTCCTTCTTTGGAGTGGTAAATAACATAATGTCCGTCTACCGTTAAATACCGCAGCATTCGTATATGAAGGCTGATAATTTCACCCTCTGCACATACGCAGAACATATCATCGGGTCGGATTGCGACCCGGTCCAAAATGCGTGTCATTTTAAGCAAAAAGGAATAGTTGTCCACGGGCTTTACGATAAAATCCAGTGCATCTACTTCGTACCCTTTCACAGCCATCTGTGCCATGCGGGTAACGAAAACCAACACAACGGTTTTATCAATTTTTCTAAGCTGATGCGCTGCTTCTATACCGTTTGCACCGGAAAGAAACTCCACATCCATAAAGACGATGTCATAATTCGGCTCGTATTTCACCAAGAATTGATCACCCGAGTCAAATTCGCTGATACTGAAGGATACATCCTTTTGCGCCGCGACAAAATCCAGCCCGGCACTAATTTTGGCGCGATCCTGCGCATCGTCGTCTACCACAGCCACCCGCAACATAGGGCTTCCCTCCCTTTTTTGCTCAGTATATCATACATGCCGCACATGTTTCAATACAGCAGCAAGGCGTAAGAGTCAGCGCGATATCGCGCTGACTCTGCGGCCAGTTGCGGTTTTTACTGCTTATCTCTGTGCTTTTTTAACTGTTTTCCTTTCCTCCTGGATCAACGCGTACAGCGTCCAAATCAGCGAGGCAGCAAACAGCAGACTCAGCACGATATCCGCTGTGTACAGAGCCTTTTGCCACCAGGGGGTCAGGCTTACGACACGGGTATTGGAGGAGATACCGTTCATCGCGCTGGACCATACGGTCTGATAGCAAATGCGCTTAGCAGACTGGCGCATGGCCCATGCCATGGCACTGTAACCGGTTTTGAATTTGTCGAAGTGTCCTTGGGTCGCAGGCGTAGAACCATCCGGCAGATCACTACCGCCAACCAAGGTGCCGTAAACCTGCTCATAGTAGGGGTCAATATTTTGGCTGCCGTCCATATCCTGATAAGCATCCGTGATAACAAAGCCCTTCATGCCGCATTCACCACGCAGGAAGTCGGTTGCCAAAGCCGGGCAAGCTGCCGCACTCTGCACACCAAAGCGGCTGAAAGAAGCCATGGTGTTGAAGGCTCCGCCCTCTTCGATGGGAATTTCGAAGGCACGCAGGTACAACTCACGAATTGCCTGTTCCGGTGCCCAAACACCCACACCGTGACGGTTGTTTTCCTGATCGTTCAGCGCGCAGTGCTTATTGTAGACATGAACGCCCTTTTCCTCAATGCCGGCGCATTCCGCGGCACCGATCATACCGGTAAGGGTTCCGCACTCGCTAAAATACTCGCAGCTACGTCCGGTATACGGGGAGCGATGCAGGTTCAGACCGATGCCGTACAGACCGGAACAGCCGGCCCACAGACCATCCTCGCCAATCATATTGCCGACTTCCTTTGCCAACTGCTTATTGAAGGTAGCTGCCAAAATACCGTTTGCCGGGAAGCCGGTCATTTTACGCAGTGCATTAGAATCCACATCATCGGTAAAGGTGCCGTCATTTTTGATATGACCAGCTTCTTTTTCAATGCGGTAGGCAATGCCCTGGTTAGAAAGATATCCATTGCGGAAGGCCCAGCCACCAAAGCCGTTGGGACCGTTTTCATCGCTGGTTTCCGGTTTGGCAACACTTTCAACAGCTTCCGTCATATGCCAGCCGTTAGACACCAGCTTTACGGTGTCATCCCAAGTAAGCTGATCCATAAAGGTATCCCACACAGGATCAAAGTAACTGATTTCGTTGCCGTCCTCGTCATAGCGCATGTCGATCAGCATCAGACCCGCATCTTCTCCGTAGGTAGGATAGGTGCCATCGTCCTTGGGGATGGGCTGCTTGAACTGTGCGGGTACACCGGCCGTGTTATTGTATTCACCGCTGCCTTCGGGAACCTGGGCAAAGATTTCTTTTGCCATTTGTTCCGTCATCAGCAGTGTTTGATGACCGTTGGCCATATCCAGGGAAACAGCATTCCAGTTGTCACGGCTGTAATACTCCGTATGGTTGTCACCGCGTCCCTCATAGAGGTTGATGTCTGCAAAGTCAAACAAGTTCGTCACCAGCTGGTTGCTGCTGCCATCGATCATGGAAACCGCATCCGAATAGGCATACTTATCCTTGTTAAAGGACAAGCCAAACTTTGCTACTTTGGTTGCATCTCCGGGATTTCCGGTCATTTTGCTGGTGTCAACAGAAACGCCATTCTGCGCTTTTGCTGCCAACACATTGTTGACCGCGTCGTGGGCGCTGCCACCTACAGCTACATAGTAGTCACCGTCCATCAACACATAGCCTTTGGCGTTGTAGGCATCGTACGAGGTAAAGTATTTTTCATCCAGCGTGATCGTCACGTTTTGGCTCTGACCCGGTGCCAATGTATCCGTTTTCTCAAAGCCGACCAGCTCAACCGAAGGAACCTGTACCCCATTTTGCTGCGCATACTGACCATACGGCTTAGAAACATACACAGGAACAGAATATTTGCCAGAGTAGGTATCGGACACATTGGTTACCGTTGCGGTAACCACATAATTGCGGTCGTCGGATTTTTCAACCTTCACATCGGAAAGGTCAAAATCCGCATACGAAAGCCCGTAGCCAAAGGGCCGCGCCACGACCTCGTCATAATTGTATTCGCCTACATTTGCTGTGCCCAGGACATAGTCCTCGTAACGGGTTTCCGTGTAGCGGTACCCCATGTACATACCTTCCTGGTATACAACATAGGAAGAAAGAGTAATGTCGCTGGTAGAATATCCACCGTTCTTTTCGGGATCGGTCTCCGTTTTAGGCTTTTCCGTAGAAATGCCGTACTCGCCCGCATTTTCATAGACCCAGCTGCCGAAGTTTGCATTTACAGGGTTTTTGGCGTTATCAACCCACATCGTATCCGGCAGACGACCCGACGGAGAAACCTCGCCAGTCAGCAGCTTGCCGGTGGCCTCATTGCCGACACCCAGCGCACCAACCCACAAGGCAGCATCGATATCCGGGTCGTTCAGGAAATCGCCCTCAATCATGCTGGAATAGTTAATCAGCACAACAATGCGGGAAATTTCACCGGCAGCCTTTTTCTCTTTCAGACCCTGAAGAACGGACCATTCATTGGCATTCAAGCCCAGGTAATCCTTGCCCAGGCCGTCATGATTGTCAATGCCGTCTTCGGTAATGCCCAAAAGGTCATAGCCTTCGCCGCCGACACGGCCTACCACAAAAATAGCGGCATCGCCATATTGTGCCAGCGAGTCGCCCGCGGCAGCATCTACAACCGACCAGGGAGCTTCATTGATCAGCAACCGCGAGGTGCTGTAAGAGCCTGCATTTCTGCGCTTGTACTGTGCCCAATCCTCGGAAGTATACTGCTTTGTCAGAACCGGGTTGATTTCCAGCCCCGCATCCTGCAGAGATTTGCAAAAATCCGTTGCTTCGCTGGTAGAAATATTACCGGAGCCGGTACCGCCATATACAGGGTCGTATGCCGTTACGCCCAGCAGGCTAACCTTGCTGCCTTTGCTCAACGGCAGAGCACCGTTTTCATTCTTCAGCAGCACAGCGCCTTCTTCCAAAACCTCTGTTGCCTTAGAATGACCGGCATTGATAAGATCGGTCAGATTATCAAAATTGCTCTTGTAATATTCGGAATCCTGATTCGTATCCCCGGTCTCTACAACATCAAAGGTTTTTACATTCAGCGCACTGCTGATGGCCGTTGCATTTTCGTTGCAAATCACGGTAGCTGTGACCATAACGCCGGACAGCAGCATACTGGTTACGGTCAGGATTTTTCTTGCAATCTTTTGTTTCATCAGTTTTCCTCCTTTGGGCACGAGCAAGGCAAAAATACGCAGACTATGCTTAAAACCAGCGCAATGCCAAACATAACGGCGTTGACAAAGAACTCAGGCGGAAAGCCGGAAAACTGAATACCGGTAACTACAGAGGATACAAAAAAATAGATGTGGTAAATATAAAAGAGTAAACCCAAGAAGTTTCCTACCAGAAGTGCCGATGGTGCAAAGCGTTCGTGATTTGTAAACAGCAACACCAAGCCCAACAGCACGCCCCCTGTCATACACAGCAGGGCTTCGCGAGCCATGAAGCGTGTGCTTGCATAGATCGCAGCATACACGATCATGGTGATTACCGAGACTCCGGAGCAAATCAGTGTTCCATAAAATGCACGGGATCTGTTTTTAAGTTGTTTTATCATCCGTTTTTCTCCCTTCAAGAACGCGGGAAGCGGCAGTGCGCCCTCCTTTCTACCATATCGCATGATACTTGCCAACATGACCGCGTTTATTTTGTCTATATTGTAGCATTTCGGATAATGTATTCTGTTTTTTAGCGCGAAATCCCGTTTTTTAGCGCGAATTGCAGGATTTTTAGAATTCAAGTTACCACCACTTTATCTCGCATACTTTTCCCGAATCGTTGACCACCATTTGACCACTACTGTGCAGTTACCTTGTAAAATGCCAGAAAAGCCTGTTGTGACAACCAACAATGGGCTTTTTCTGGTTTTGGGAGCAGTTGGGCAGAACCAACAAAATTTACGCTTTATCGTCGGTCTATACTGCCTTGTCGTAGTTCTCCGACCCGGAAGGCCAGAGGTTCGAATCCTCCCGGTCGCACCAAGAGCAGCACCTTATGGGGTGCTGCTCTTTTTGTTTTGCATGGATTTTATGGGGCAGCAAAAGGGAGGATTCGAACAGCCCGTGCCCCGCGCTTTGCGTCCCGCGGGGCAGAAACGCCCCGGTGGGGCGTTTCTAGGGCACGGCTCGGCGAATCCCTTCGGGCACACCTAAAAAGCGCATTGCCATGTACTTTGGCAATGCGCTTTTTGGTTTGATGTTATTTTGCTTTCGGAATCACTTCCCGCTTTCGGGAAAGATAATTTTGTTGACAAAGAAGAAAATCACCATTGATACGCCACCGTTCAAAACCGTTGTACCAATGTTATAGATGAAGTCCGGCACAAGCAATCCGGCAACAGCGACCCACACACAGTTGATGGAGTTGACAATGCAGGTGATAACGCAGAACGCCACCACATACCACGCGATCTGCTTGCCCAGATTGCCCTTGCTGCGGAACACGAAATTGCGCTGGATCGGGAAGTTGATGCATTCACCAATCACCATAGCAATCATGTAAGCGCAGAAATACGGCAGACCGCCGTGGGCGGCATCGTAGCCGAGGATGTTCCACTTGAAGGTTTCCCCAAACAGGGTCACATCCACGCCGGGCCAGCCGAAATCCACCACAGGCAGACTGCTGAACGCAGCAGGCAGAAATTGCAGCAGCAGATACTTGAACACGGTGATCAGGTTCGACACGATGACGAATAAACCGCCCTCGCGCACCCACTTGGCGGCGGCGGGGTGTTTTGCCGCAAAATTATTCCAGAATTTCATGAAGCGCCCTCCGCTTAGGCATCGCGCAGACGTTTTTCCAACTGCGCGTTGAGAATTGCGTTCTTGACAGCCTCGACAAGCACCTTGCACAGTCCAATACCCCAGAAGCCTTTTGCCTCCAGCACAATGCCATCCACCATGCCCATACTGATGGCGCCGCTGGTCATTTTAGCCAGTGCACGCAGCGGCATATTGTACTGAAACATCACATTCAGGTTCGGCTTCCCTTGCTTGTAGCTGTTCGTCAGCATGGTATGCAGCACCAGCCAGACCAGCCAGCACAAGGGGCTGCGGCTGTGCTTGAGTTCTCCCAGCGTCATATTGCAGTCAATCTTCACAGTATCGTCCGGGATGGGGCGATCCAGCAAAACCTCCCATTCGGCGTCCGGCACGTTCATCACCTTGCCGCTTTCATAATGCGGCAGACTGATGCCTGCATAGGGGTTTGGTGCGCCGGTTCCGGCCACCTCTACCGTAGCCGTCAGGCGAATATCCTCGCAGGAAGCACCCACGCGGATTTCATAGTGGCCGCCCTCAATCTCCCAAGCGTTCGTCATTGTGTTCCAGTAGCGGAAGGCTTTATCATCGAGAGGAATTGTTACGCACTTGCTCTCCCCCGCAGCCAGTTTTACTTTTTCAAAACCTTTCAGTTCCTGCACCGGGCGGAAAACTCTGGCATCGGGCTTTGCTACATAAATCTGTACGATCTCCGCACCATCACAGCTGCCGGTGTTTGTCACTGTCAGTGTCACACTGTCTGGGGTCGCTTTTAGGTCAGAGTAGGCAAAGCTGGTATAGCTTAGACCGAAACCGAACGGAAATGCCGGAGCCACGCCGGCAGTCTGGTAGTAGCGGTAGCCCACATACAGTCCCTCGCGATACTGCACGGTACGCCCCTTCCCTGCAAAATGCTCCTTGGCGGGGGTGTCCTCATACGACATAGCCCATGTTTCGGCCAGCTTGCCGCTGGGGTTGACTTTGCCGGTCAGCACGTCCAGAATGGCACCGGCACCGGCCTGCCCGCCCAACGCACCATAGACTAACGCCTTGCAGTGCTTTAGCCACGGCGTTTCGATGGACGCACCGGCATTGACCACCACCACGGTGTTCGGGTTGACCGCCTGTACAGCCCGCAGCAGCTCAATCTGGTTATCGGCAATCTTCATGTCGCCGCGGTCTAGGCCTTCGCTTTCCTTGATTTCATCCAGCCCCAAGAACAGCACGGCAACATCCGCCTGCCTGGCCAGCGCGACAGCCTCTGCCTCTTTGACGGCGTCTGCCCTGCCGCGGCGGTCAAAGCCGGGGGCAAATCCCAGTACCTGCAAGCCACTCTGGGCAAGGTTATTCAGCACAGTATCGACCTTGAGGGAGTTCACGGCGCTGGAGCCTGCACCCTGATAGCGCGGGGTTTCGGCAAAATCACCAATGACAGCCACCCTTGTGCCGGTTGCCAGCGGCAACAGGTTCTCCTCGTTTTTCAGCAGTACAATGCTTTCGGCGGCGGCACGGCGCACCAGTGCGTGGTGAGCCTCTGCGTCAAAACTGCGGCTGTGGTTTTCCACGGCGGCGTGGGTGTCCAGTACCAGTGTCAGCAGCTCGTCCAGGCGGGCGTCCACATCAGATTCGGAAATTTTACCGGTCTCGACAGCCTTCAACAGCTCGCGCACGGCGTCCCCGCCGGGGGCGGGCATTTCCAGTGTAGAGCCGTTCTTCACGCCCAAGGCATGGTCGTTGGAACCGCCCCAGTCCGTCACGACCGCCCCGTTAAAGCCCCAATCCCTGCGCAGAATATCCTGCAGCAGATGGGCGTTTTCGTTGGCGTAGGTGCCGTTGATGAGGTTATAGCTGGACATAACCGTCTTGGGGGCGGCTTCCTTGACTACGATTTCAAAGCCGGTCAGGTAGAGTTCACGCAGGGTGCGCTCGTCCACTACCGAGTCTGACGCCATGCGGCGCAGTTCCTGATTGTTGACGGCAAAATGCTTGGGGCAGGCAGAGATACCGTTGGACTGGATGCCCCGCACATAGCCCGCGGCCATCTTGCCGGAGAGATACGGGTCCTCCGAGAAATACTCGAAGTTGCGCCCACAAAGCGGGCTGCGCTTGGTGTTCAGGCCGGGGCCCAGCAGCACGGACACCTCCTGCGCGGCGGCTTCCTCCCCCATGGCTTTGCCGATTTCCTCGCCCAAGGCCGGATTCCAACTGCAGGCTATCGTAACTGCCGGAGGAAAGCAGGTGGCCGGTACGCTGGGGTTCAGACCCAGATGGTCTGCTGCCCCGGCCTGCTTGCGCACCCCGTTAGGACCGTCCGACAAGGTAATGGCAGGGATACCGTGCTTAGAATAGGCTCGCGTGGTAAAGACTGTATCACCGCTGAGCAGTGCGCACTTTTCCAAAAGTGTCATTTGTTGTATCAATTCTTTGTGTTGCATAGCACAAATCCTTCCCTGTTCACACAAAACACAATACCGCGCAGTTCCGAGGGCCGCAGCCATCGAAACAAGGCGCAGACCGTAATTCGGAATTGTGCGGTATTGCTTTATACATTTTTTTGCGTATTACTTGATAACAAGTGTGCTGGGATCATAGCTGAGAGTCGCGGTGCCGTTACCGTTATCGATCCAACTTCCGCTATACTCACTGGAGTTGACAGGGCCCCAACCTTCCAGTTCGGCGGTAAAGGTGCCGTCTGCTTTCAGTTCCAATTTTCCGCTACGTGTATAGAGTCCGGCAATAAGGTCATAAGTATAGTTGCCATCGCCGGAGGAAACCGGTGTTGCGACAAAGTCGCATGTGCCGCCGCCCACCTCCGGAGCAGCGACGACTACGCCGGCTACGCCGCCGTTCTCCAAGTCAAAGCTCTCGCAGACGCGGGGCCAGTTGAAGATGTTGTTGGCAAAGCCATCGCTGTAACTGTAACCGGCCGTCATAACGCTGCTCTCGCCCAGATGCAGCCCCTCGGCCACTTTGGTGGTGTCGGACGTCGGGTTCAGCACATATTCGCTATTGCTGGTAGATACAGCGGTCACATCATAGGTTGCACCGGCTGTCAAAGCATCGGTATCCAACTGATTGTTGTCCGGGGTGACGTTTTCCATCGTCAGCGTTACAACATCGGCGCTGTTCTCGGTGTTGGTGAAAGTAATATCCACCTTGTCCGGGTATGCTTCAAATTCATAAACATCCAAATTGGCAACCTGAATCCCCATCGTGCCGTCAAAGGTATTCCAGTAATAGTTCAGTTCAGGGGCGCTCTGATTTCCGCTGCAAGAATATTCCGCCGTGGCGGCCTTAGACATACTGTGCTCTTTATCGGTCAGATCAGGGAAAGCGTAGACCTTAGCCAGATAGGAACCGAACGCATAATCAAATTCATCCGAGCACTTGCCGCTGTAGGTGTTGCTCTCGGTGGCGTCAATGGGTTCGCTGGTGTAGATGAAGCTGTCGTTGTCACCGGTGGCATCCGGGGCGCAGAAGTACAGCAGATAATACTTTGCGTTTTCTACACCGGTAAAGCTGTAGTTTCCGCTTTCGTCCACGGTGAAATCCGTTGGGGTTGCCAACTGACTGCCATCATTGGAGACAGTGGAGGAAGAAGCCGCCTGCTGCTTGCCGTTTGTCTGCAGGGTGTGCAGGATGGAGGAAACATTGGTGAAGTAATTGTTGGTGTTAGCAGCCAACGAGCTGCCGCAGCCGGTCAGCCCGGCCGCCATAGCGACTGCCAGCACAGCAGTCAGCGTCTTGCGGGGCGCAGTATTGTTTTTCATTTCGCTTTGCCCTCCTTCTGCGTAAAGCAGGATACAATGCCGACCACAATGGCGGCAACCATCAGCACCAGCAGGGTAATGACCGGCAGGAGCGTACCGCGGGAACCATACATCGAGATGTTGTTCAGCCGGTCAGCCCAGACAGGATAGCTGTTGAGAAAGAACAGGCCCATGCCAAAGGTGATGCAGGCCACGGCGGCGAGGTTGAGCAACTCGCTCCATGCGCGGTCAACCAATGCGTAGGCGGCCATGCCGACCATTCCCAGTGCCAAAGTCAGGAAAACGACCGTGTCAAAATAGTCATAGACCATGCCGTACACGGTAAAGCCAATCAGGGCTGCCGCAGATAAAACGACACCGACCAGCGAAGATTTTGCGCTGAAACTTTTTACTTTACTCATGGAATCAGCCCTCCACTTTCTTGTTTTTTTTGCCGTAGGTCATCACAACACAGGCTGCGGTACAGCCGATGAAAGTAATGCCGCAGATGGCGGTGACCACCAGCAAAACCATCTCCCACCACGGGACAATGTTGACAACGATGGAGTTACTGCTCAGACCGTTGGCAGAAATCGAACGGCTGGCAGCGTACACATTGGCTTTGGTGGCACGGCGCAACTGCTGCATAATGTAGCCATCGCCACCATCAATGGCAGCGGTAACGGCAGCGGCCGTTTCGCCGGGATCCAAGCAGACGAAGTCAACACCGGCAGTAATCATTTCCATATAGTGGGTCTTGTACGTGGAGGTCTTAGCGAAACCGTCGGTAGTGATGTGACCCTTGAAGCCCCACTCACCGCGCAGGACATTCTTCAGCAGAGGCACATTGACAGCGGCATAGACAACGCCGATACGGTTGAACGCGGTCATTACGCTCTGAGCGCCGCCCTCAACAAAGGCACCCTCAAAGGCACGCAGATACGTTTCGCGGACAGTTTGTTCGTTGGCAAAGGTGCTCAGGCTCTCACGGCCGGACTCCTGATCGTTCATGGCAAAGTGCTTGACACAATAGTTGACACCGTTGGCCTGCATGGCGGCAGCCTCAACAGCGCCGACCATGTAACCGTAGTTGGAATCCTCACTGTAATACTGCTGGTTACGGCCTCCGAACGGGGTACGGTGCGTGTTGCCGCCGCCGTACCAGACTTCGTTGACGCCGGCGTAAGCGGCCTGAATTGCCATCAGACTGCCCTTGCGCTCCATGCGGTCGCGGTTCCATGTGCGGGCGGTCATCACCTCAGACACCCAGCTCAGGCAATTATCACCGGTGGCAATCATCGTAGAACCGACACCAAGACAGTCGTCTGCACGCTTCTGGGCAGGCATACCGACCTTGTCAAGTCCGGCCACACCAAAGGTATCGGGCATCAGGGCGGTCATATCCGCCACGGTCAGCTGATCGAGGAAAGCATCCCACTGCTCATCATCGTTCCATTCCACCAGACGCATATCGATGAACTTGAGGCCGTTGTCGGCACCCTGCGTAAAGTCCGAAACCGCAGGGGCGTCGGCAGGAGTCTCATACCAGTCAAGGTTCAGGTCGTCGATCATCTCATCGGTGGCATCAATGCTGACAACGCTGGCGGGGTAAGTGCCGGACCAATCGCTGCGGGAAAGGTAGGTAAAGTCCACACCGTAGTAGTTCAGGTCGGCGTTATCAAACTGGTTGGTGACCTCCACGGTGTCATCTGCGCGGGACATTTTATAGGTGGTGGTGTCCTGTTCGGCCTGATTCCAGCTGTAAACCTTGGCGGCATCGCCGTCTGCGGTCATACCATTGGCGGTGGTGTAGCCCTTGGCGGCCAGAATGTTGTTCAGTGCATCATGGGAATCATCGCCCACGGACAGGTAGTAGTCACCGGCACTCAGGATATAACCCTTCGCACCCTTGGCGTCATAGCTGGCCAGCATATAGCGTTCACACTCGACTGTGACGGTCTGGCTCTGACCGGGCTCCAGCGTATCGGTTTTTTCGAAACCGACAACCTGTACGGCGGATTTTTCGATGCTGTTCTGCTTCTCGTAATCGCCGTAGGGCGTCTGGGCATACACTTCGACTACGCTCTTACCGGCCACATCGCCGGTGTTGGTTACTTCCACCTCAACCTCATAATTGTCGGTATCGGCGTTGAAAGTCACACCCTTGAGCGTCTGGGTGAAATCGGTATAGGACAGACCATAACCGAAGGGATAGACAACCTCATCGGCGTAATTCCAACCGTTTCCGGTGGAAGAGCCGACGGAGGAGGAAGCATCCCCGCTGCCCATGACCGCATCTTCATAGCGGGTTTCGTAGTATTTGTATCCCACATAGATACCCTCGGCGCAGATGGTGTAGTAATCTACGTTGATTCCATCGTTGGAAAGGTCGGTGGCCTTGCTGTTGACGTAATCCACATTGCCCCACAACTGCATATTCTCGCAGGCATAGGTGGCGGCAGGGGCAGACATCGAGTTGGCAGCGTAGGTATCTACCAGATGACCGCTGGGGGAAACCTTACCGGCCAGCACATTGGCAACGCCCTCGTAGCCGATAACACCGGGCACGCCGGCCAGCACGCAGGCATCAACATCATAATCGTCCAGCCAATCCAGTTCCATCATCTGGTCAGCATTGATGATGACAACGATCTTTTTGAACACACCGGCAGCTTTCTGGGCTTTCAGATAGGACATCAGGTCTTTTTCGTTGGCCTGCAGACCCAGAAAGTGAGAGCCGTCCTTGCCAAACATGGCGGTATCGTTGCTCTCGCTGCCCAGACGGGTAAATACGGCAATGGCGGCATCGTTGTAATCGCCGGACCAGCTGCTGGCATATTTTTCTACGTCAGAAATGGGAGCTTCCACAACCTCGGTGGCAGTGGTGGTGCCCAGAGATGCGTAAGCATTGTCCAGCAGCGTAGTGTTGACATTATCCGCGCCAAAAACTTTCTGCATAGCAGCGCCGAAGGTCATAGTAGGAATCGACGCCACGCTGGAAGTCGTGCTTTTGCCCATGGCGGAATGAGCCGCACCGTTACCGAAAATGGTCACACGGCTTGTGTCGGCAAGCGGCAGGGCTGCGTTTTCGTTGCGAAGCAGAACCGTGCCCTCCTCGGCTTGGGCTACGTTTTCTGCAGCCACTTCCATTTCTACCTTCAGGGCGGCCTGTTTGTTGGTGTAGTCGGTGCCGAACTCGTTGTCATAATAGGCAGTGTTCACGGCACTGGCGTCGTCGGTCTCTACGATCTTGCTTGTGTTGATATTCAGTGCTTTGTTGATGGCACCGGAATAGGTAAACATCAGGGTTGATGCAGATACAGTTGTCAGCGTAAAAAACGCCATTACTGCTGCAGTTCCCCGTACCACAGGCATTCTTCTCATATGTACCTCCTAAATAATCGTTTTCTCCCTCAAATCTCGTAGGGTAGGATTTATTCATCAGATCTTGCCTGGCGTAACCATTCCGGACTGGTTCTGCCATGAAAATCTTTCCGATAAAATAATTATACGAAAGCGTCCTTTTTTTTAAATATCTTTTTCATAACTGGTCGTTCCACATACATAACTCACACTATTTTGCAAAACAGCCGCAATTTCTTTGTGTAACAAGTACAAATATGTGCCGATGTGTTTGTGCATCTTGTTGACATACGAGTATTTCTTTATTAAGCAAAAATACTGCTGTCGATGTAGCTTGACATCGCATCAAGAAAACCGTGCCGCTTGGTACGGCTGACCGGCAACTGGTAAGGACCGACCTTTACCGTATCCTGTGCAATGCCTGAAACGTGCGCCAAATTGACAAGGTAGCAATTGCTGCACCGCGCAAACGAATGCCCGGCCAGCTTTTCCTCATAACTTTTTAATAAACCGCTGGCGGTAATTGACCCTTCCTGTGTATAAAAATGAACCGTATGACCGTCGCTTTCTATATAGTAGATTGTTGCAGTGTTCAGGCGATGCATTCCGCCCTCTGCCAAAAGTGTCAGATTGAATGTTTTCCTTTTCTGCAGCTGCAGCTCGGCTTTTCGAATTTGCTGAGAAAAAGAAAAGTACGGTATTGGTTTCAATATGTAATCCAGTGCGCCTACCTCATATCCCTTAATGGCATACTGTGCCGTGTTGGTAATAAAGACAATCAGCACTTCTTCATCGAACTTGCGAATCCGTCTGGCTGTCTCCATTCCGTTGAGCTGCGCCATCTCGATATCCATCAGCAGAATATCATAAACAGGGCGGTAGTTTTCGGCGAGTTGTATTCCATCGGAAAATTGCTGAATCTGAAACTCTGTCTCATACTGCCGGGTATAACGCTGAAGATAATTTACCAACTGGCAGCGAGTGGCTTCATCGTCTTCAATGATTGCAACACGCATAGCTTTCCCCTTTTGCATCGTGCATTTTTTCTCCTAAAATCATATTTAGCAAAAAAAAGAGCAGGAGTCAACGACTCCTGCATAATGTGTTGCCTGCAATTCGTAAGTTGTCATGTTTCTGCCGGGGCAAGGGGCAGCAGCATATAGGTATTCACTACGTCGCCTTCCTGCCGGAAAGTCAGCTCTCCACCGTATTTCTCTGCAAGCAGCTGCATGCTGCGGATGCCGAAACCGTGGTTTGCCTTATCCGACTTTCCGGTAACAGGCAGACCGTTTTCCAACCGCAAGGGTTCCTTTGTATAGTTTTGCAGATGTACCGAGCAGAAACCTTCCGTTGACCGAACGGTAAGTGCAATCTGTTTCTGATCGGGGTTGCTAAGCTGTTCGGTTGCCTCGACTGCATTTTCCAGGGCATTACCAAACAATGCATATAAGTCTGCCGGTTCCATATGAAGCAGTCCACGACCATCTGCCATGCAGGTAAATCCGATCTGCTTGCTGCGGCACATCTGGCTTTTTTCGGTCAGCAGCACATCCAGCGCGGGATTTCCGGTTCTAATGATCGTATCATAGGCGTCCACGGCCTTTTGCATGTCTTTCAGCACGGACTCGTCAATACGCCCCTCGCTGCGGAAAACCCGGATCTGGTGCCGCAGATCATGGCATTTTATATTGACTTGTTCCATATTCTGCTTGGATATCTGGTATTGCTTGCCGCTTTGCTCCAACAACAGGTGGATTGCCTCATTTTCACGCTCCAGGCCCAGCGTCCGGTAAATGCTGTACTGATAAAACAGCACAACCGTATCAATCAGCAGCAAGGCAAAATAATAGGCGCCGCCGGTATTGCCGCCATAGCTGGCATAGCTGTTCAGCAACAGGCAGGCCAGCAGCATCAGAACCCAGTTTGGGAAAACCGTCCGGCTGTGGATGCGCTCCAGAACAGAGGCATCCACCTTGCGGATCAGCAGCCCGTACAGCAATAGGGCAACAGCAAGCCAAGTTCCTATGCTGGTAGCGATCCCCTGATAGGTAGAGCTGTTTTCCCCGGTAAGGATGCAGGTCAGGCTGCAGGAGGCCTGCTGGGTAAACCAGAAAAGGGTGCCCATATACAGACAGGTCCAAAGGTGCATCTGCACACAAAGATAAACACAGAACAGTGCAATCAGAAATTGCCCCAAAAAGCCTGCGGCTTGATACAGCAGATACAGGAGCAGTGGCTGCGGGCTGCCGCCAAACAGTGCTGCCCAGAAAGAGGATACCAGTATGCCGAAAGCGGTGGTTGCAATAACGCGGGGCAGATAATGGGACCGTTTGGGAAAATTCGAGGTATACAGCAGCCCCGTAAACAAAATCATCAGGAAAAACAAGCATCGGAACAGATACGCTATCATGGTTATCGCCCTCCTTTGCCGTAAAATCCGGTCATCTGCTGCAGAAAATCCTTGCGGCGATTGCGGCTGATCTGCAGCGGATGTCCTCCAACCATTACGGTATTGCCGTCCAAAAAATCCACATGGCGCAGATTGACAAGATAGCAGTAATTGCAGCGAAAGAATCCTTCTTCTGCCAGCTGATTCTCTACCCGCTTCAAAGTGCCTGTGGCGGTCAGATCGCTGTATTGTGTGTGGTAAATCAGGCTGTGATTCTGCACCTCAATATACAGTACATCTGTGCTGCGTACATATTGCGGCCCGTGCTCGCCGGAAATGGTAAGCATGATACCGTGCAAGTGGTGTACGGCCTCCAGAGCTTTTTGTATCTTCAGCTTAAAGGAATAATAATTAATAGGCTTTAAGATATAGTCCAGGGCATCTACCTCATAACCGGCTATGGCATACTGCGCCAGATTGGTTACAAACAGAAGCACAATCGTCTTGTTCGTCTCCCGCAACACCCTGCTTGCCTCAATTCCATTGCGGCCGGGCATATCCACATCCATAAAGACAATATCAAAAGTGTGGGTATCTGTCTGCAGAAAGGTGTCTGCATCAGGAAAAAAGTGCAGCTGGAACACAATGTGGTTATCCTGCCGATATTGCTCCAGACAGCCTTGCAGCAAATCAGCTTCAGCCTTTACATCCTCCACAATGGCGATATGAATCACAGCATACACCCCTTTCATTTTTTACTTTTATGATACCATTTTTGTCCTGCAAAAGCAAATAATCGTTTGTGATTCTTGCGCGTTATTATGACGTTATTAAAGAGGATGATGGACTGATGCGTATCAAAAGCCGTGAGGCGGCATGGGAACCGCGGACTATGTGAAACAGTGTACCAAGAGCTATCCTCTTTCAACCCCGTGTGATTTGCTTCTTGTGTATCAAACACTGCTGCAGAATTTGAAATTATGCAGAATTACCTTCGTACATATCTGTTACTCGTTCTTTCCGCCATTAAAGTAGCCTAACTCGATGAAATAACGCATTTGACGAATTCACGATACCGTTATACAGTAATAGCAAGGAGATGAACGAAGTGCCTGTTTTATCGAGATTTCACGGAATCCTTCTCCGTATTCCGAAGCTTTTGCCGCGCGTAGAAAACCTTCAGGCTGTCTTTGGCCTGTTCAAAGGTCTGCACCCCTTCGTCCTTCGCGTCCAGCAGGGTGACGGTCGCCTCTTGGCCGTAATACTCCGACCTGGAAGGCCAGAGGTTCGAATCCTCCCGGTCGCACCAAGAGCAGCACCTTATGGAGTGATGCTCTTTTTGTTATGCGCGGATTTTATGGGGCAGTAAAAGAAGGGATTTGAACAGCCCGTGCCCCGCGCTTTGCGTCCCGCGGGGCAGAAACGCCCCACCGGGGCGTTTCTAGGGCGCGGCTTGGCGAATCCCTTCGGGCGCGCCAAAAAGCGCATTGCAATGTACTTTTGTAATGCGCTTTTTTTATTCAGATTTTAGAATAATTTTAGTAGCATATCATCTGCCGCATCGGTGTACTGTCCTTTTAACAGCCGTTCATTTCTCAGTTGATTTACAGTGGTACACATAAGGCGAATTTCTTCTGTGGAAAAAATAGCTTTTTTATCGGCTGGGAGAGAATTGATTTTTAGTATCAGTCGCCCCGATTTTTCTGTGCTATGCCCAAGCGCTTTTTCACGGTAATAATAAGGTGCAAGCGCTTTCAACAGGATACTTTTGTTCGCACGGGTCAATTTGATTTTTCTCATAATCCAATCGCCTTTCCCAGTTTTTCCTGTGCCTTTCGCTTGTTCTTGTCAAACGCATGGGCATAAATATCCAGCGTTGTGCTGGCCTGTGCATGACCCAGCAAACTGGCAACCGTGCGGACATCAACACCCTGTGCAATCAGCAGGCTGGCATTTGTGTGCCGCAAGCTATGCACATTCAAATCCAGCGGCAAGTTGTTTGCTTTCAATATCAGCTTAAAACGATAGGTAAATGTGCAGGGATTCATCGGTTTGCCGTTAGGCTGACGAAACAGGTAGTCATCTTCAGATACGGTTTCGTTCGCAGTTTGCTGCCTATCCCACTCACACTCTTTCCGCCACGCTTTCAATAGCTGGCACATTTCTTTGCTCAAATACACCATGCGATCACCGCTGCTGGTCTTGGGGTCCTTAGTGATTGATTCTTGGTGGCTCAATTTCACCACCCCGCGTTGTACATGAATCGTCCGTTTGTGCCAGTTGATGTCACTCCATTTTAATCCACAGGCTTCCCCACGCCGCAGCCCGGTTGCCAGCACCAGCTTGAAATAGGTTTCGTACTTCATACTCTGACCTTCAAACGCTGTAATCAGCTTTTTGACGGTTTCCTCGTCAGCCACCGGGCGCTCTTTCTTTTGTCCTTTCGGTTTGTAACATCTCCATGCGGGATTGTGAGTAAGGTATCCCTCGTCCACAGCCGCCGACAGGATACCGCACAGCGTGTTGTGTAAGCCTTCGACCGACTTCTCGGATAGATTTCCTCTGCCATCCAGACGCGGCGTGTGCCGCATTTCCTCGTAAAAATCCCGGATAACCTCTTTACGCAAATCCGTCAGTTTATAGTTGCCCAGCGTCGGCAGAATGCGCCGAATATCCTGCAAATCTCGTTGGTATGTAGAGTCCGCCAGCTTCTTCGGTCCTATGTCAGCCGCCCAATGCTCAATGTACTTTGCCAGTGTAATGCTGCGGTTGATGGGTTCAGGCGTATGTTGAACCTCGCGTTCAAATAGAATCGCTTGCTCCTTTACCCATTTTTCTGCCTGTTTGGGTGTGTACTCCTTGGGTGGCTTGACGGTTTTCTGCACCGATTTCAGCCTGTTGCCCTCATAATCATACCCACGAGATACCACAATCAAGTAGCTATTGCTGCCGCGTTTTCTGATAGATGCCATTGTTTTCAACGCTCCTTTGTATGTTTTATTGACCTACGGTACTACAAAGCATACCGACAACTGCGACAGAAAGCTATCACCACACCCAACAATCTTTCGCCCAAAATTCTACCTATTACTGACAAAAGCGGCACCGTCATCGCTGACGGTGCCGCTGTTTATTTAGCCTGCTTTCTTGGCTTTTCTATTCTTATTTTTCATAAATGCAACATAGCACGGATTTTGGTTGTTCAACAAATCTTGCATCAGGTTTGCCGCCTGAAGTTTCACTGCATCCTGCGGGTGGCAGTAGGTGCGTTCCAAGAACGCCGTATCCGCATGACCGAGCAACGATGCCGCCACCTGTTTGCTGGTGCCTTCCTGCAGCAGATAGGTTGCGTAGAAATGCCGCAGGGTATGCAGGTGATAATCTTCAGATAGCCCACACTTTTTATATAGCTTGCGCAGATGCCGTGTAAAAGAATCCGGGTGCGGCACATGACCGTCGGGGTCAGTAAAAATTGGCTGCTCTCTATCCGGAACGCCGCTATGCAGCACCTGCTGCTGTCGCAGCGCCATCAAAAGCTCCCATATCCCCAGTGGAATGGTTACAATCCGTTCCCGATGGCTTTTGGTGTCACTCTCTACGATTTTCCCGGATGCACAGCTGCGGGAACGGCGGACGGTCAGTTCACAAGCACCGGTTATGTCACGCCATTGCAGGGCGCACAGTTCCCCACGTCGCAATCCGGTCGTAATTGCCAAGGTATAATAGGCGCGATACAGAATCGGTTCGTTCTGAATCGCCCGCATTAGTTTACTCATTTCATACTTCTGCGGAATATGCTGCGCCTCCTTCTCAAAATGCTTCTTGCGGACACGGTGCGCCGGATTGAACGGAATGATGTCATTTTTCTTGGCATCCTCCAGCACCGAGGAAACTGTTTCGAGGTATTTCTGCACAGTAGTTTCCTTGATGCAATTTCCACCACGCCCTGGGCGCTTGCGCAGTTCCTCGCACATTTCTTCAAGCGTCATGGGCAACAGTTTTGCAAGCGGAATACCGCCAATCAGCGGGTAAACAATGTCAAGGTTTCTCTTATAGCCTGCGTAGGTAGTAGCTTTGAAAAACGGTTCTTGCCGTTTGAGCCAATTTTCCGCGTACTGATCAAAGTGGGTCTGCTCGCTTTCCTCGACACCATACTTGAACTTTTTCTCGATGCGTTCCGCTTCAGCCATGACATATTGCTGGATGCCACGCTTTGGCACGGATGATGGCACAGTGATGGTCTGCGCCTTCATGCGTTTCTGCCCGTTGACCTTGTAGCCGTTGCAGACGGTGATTTTGAATTTTCGTTCGGATTTTTTCTTGATGTATGCCATTGTACCTCCTTGTCACCGCTGCCGAGAACGGTTTCGGCGGCGGTTCTTGTTGTTCGTATATTGATTTTCTTGATCTATGCGGTTGGATTCTCTCGTTTGATGGCACCTTCTGCAATCTTGTCCTCTTTGCGGAGTTCCGCAATTTTACAGGTCAGCATTGCACGGCGGTCTGCCAGTTCCAGAGGCGCATCTTTCCGACGCATCTGCTTGACGATTTCAGTTCGCTGCGCGGCAAGGGTTTCCATCTGCTGGGACAAACTCTTCCGATAGTCCACAATGGCCTGCAAAGATGGGAACTTGTGGTTGTGAACAAAAGCGTGTTCTGCAAGAATTTTCTCGGTATCTTTCCAGATGCGCTCCAGTTCCGGGCGGTTGATACGCGGTTGCTGTTTCTTGGGCAGGATACCCAGCTGATAACAGTAGTACAGATACAAGCGGTGCATCTGGGATTCTCCGAAGAATACCTCGAAGAAAATTTGAAGAATACCTTTCCCTGCATAGTTATTCTTGAGGCGATATCGTTTCGGCGTGTTTTGTCGGGGAGGGTGCTTCAGTTCATACAGCCTTGGTCCATACAGCAGGTAATTTCCGCGCAGTCGGTCATCGATGGCTGCAAGATCGTATTCTTCTCCCAGCCTATAAAGCCGCACGGCTCGACCACCATCCCGCGCCCGGATGGTTGCGTACTTTCGGTTCGGGTCACTGCCGAAAATATACCCTTGCCGATACAGCGCCCTGTGGAAGTCCTCGGCGGTACTGGCATCCTCACAGGCTTGGTCTATGGCTTCGCGCATCCGGGCGTACCGTGCCGGCTCCTTTGCTTTGGGCTGCTCCAGCACCGACAAGCCGTACTCCCAGCACAGCTTGTCGGATGCCGCCCGGAACTCGGCATACTGGCTGCGGCGCTGCTCGTACTTCTTGCCGTCTACATAGGACACGGAATTTATCACAAAATGATTGTGTAAGTTATCCGTGTTCATGTGGGTGGCGACCAGCACCTGAAATTGCCTGCCCCAAACCTTGCGGGCCAGTGCCACGCCAATTTCGTGGCACTGCTCTGGGGTGACCTCACCTTCGCGGAAGCTTTGGTAGGCGTGGAGCGCCACCACGCCGTCTGTCTTACCAAAGCGTTCCTGTACGGCTCGCATATCCTCCCACGCATAGTCTGCCCTGCAATGGATGCCGGTGACAAGCTGGGCGCTCTCGTTCAGCTTGGTCTTGGCATCGTTCTCTGCGTAGTGCAGTGTCTGGGCAAGGGCATCGTATTCGGTTTTGTCCGGGTTGGCGGCATAATCAAGGACGCGCTGCAGGCTGTCCTTGATTGCCCAAATCTTAGTTACCGCCAATG
>OLPT01000354.1_pt1 | contig 37141 bp, 25 predicted proteins | sample 1673051 | NCBI WGS metagenome assembly OLPT01 (sample SAMEA3136750, study PRJEB25190) | human gut metagenome | biome: human gut; feature: human-associated habitat; material: faeces | place: Austria | collected 2013
TGATAAAGGAAGGAAAGAAGGGATAAATCATGCCGAATAGCCTGGAATTGAACGTTTCCCCTGCGCAGCTGCACACCTTCGCCAACCATCCGTTCCATGTCCGCAAGGATATGGAGATGAATGAGTTGGTGGACAGCATCCGGGAAAGCGGCGTTATTGTTCCGCTGATCGTGCGCAGCAGGCCCGAGGGCGGCTATGAGATTATCAGCGGACACCGCCGCTGTGAGGCCTGCCGGGAGCTGGGTATTGAGAAGGTGCCGGTCCGCGTGCAGGAGCTGACGGATGATGAAGCTACTATTTTAATGGTGAACAGCAATATTCAGCGTGAGCATGTGCTGCCGAGTGAGAAGGCGTTTGCGTATAGGATGAAGCTTGAAGCCGTAAAAAGAACTGCTGGACGGCCAAGTAAAAATTCGTGCCAAGTTGGCACGAATTTTCGCGCGGACAAAAACGTCGCTGCAACGTCATCTGAAAGTGCACGAACTATTCAGCGTTACATTCGCCTGACCTATCTCATCTCCCCCATTCTGCAAATGGTCGACGAATCCCGGATGGCGTTCAACCCCGCGGTAGAGATCTCCTACATGACGGCCGAGCACCAGCGGTGGCTGCAAGCTGAAATGGAGCTTTGCGAGGCCACGCCTTCGCTGGTGCAGTCCCGCCGTCTTAAAGAGATGAGCCAGAGCGGCACACTGACGGAGCACTACCTGCATACCCTGCTCACCGAGCAAAAGCCAAATCAACGGCAGAAGTTTTTCTTGAATCAATCTGACGTGCAGCGGTTCTTTCCTCCCGGCTATACGCCCGAGCAGATGCAGAACACGATTTTCTCTCTGCTGAAAACCTGGGGCCATGCCCACGAGCACACCCAGAGCCAGCAGGAACTGGAACGGTAAAATGCCACACACAACCTTATTTATAAGGCCCGGTTAGGATACCAAAAGCACGGTATTCTGTCAGGCTTATTCGAGTGCGCGCTTTTTGGAGAAGCAACCATGCAATTTGACTACTTTTACGGCAGTCAGGCCGAGCAGTTCTCATTCTATCGCATCCCCAAGGTGCTGTTCACCGACCCGCAGTTCAAACCACTGTCCACCGATGCCAAGGTCCTGTATGGTATCCTGCTGGACCGCATGAGCCTGTCGGTCAAGAACCACTGGCTGGATGAACAGAGCAGGGTCTACATCATCTTCACCACCGAGGAAATCATGGAGGCCCTGAGCTGTGCCAACCAGAAGGCCTGCCGCCTGATGCTCGAGCTGGAAAAAGATGCAGGGCTCATTGAACGCAAGCGCCAGGGACTGGGAAAGCCCAGCTTGATTTACGTGAAAAACTTTGCTGTTTCGTCATAAATCAAGAAATGTGAAAATCACATTTCTTGAAGTGTGATTTTCACACTTCTGGAGATGTGATTATCACACGCAAATAAGACTGATAGTAATTAGACTGATTAGAACGATACAGAAAACAGATTGAAAAACAGAATACGGGGTGTAGAGTATGGCCGGGGTGACGAAAGAAGAAATCGCGCGGGCGAAGGAGCTGGACCTGCTGACCTACTTCAAACTCGTTGAGCCAGGCAACCTGAAGCTCGTGGGCAAGGAATACCGCCACAAGGTACACAGCTCGCTGACGATCAGCAAGGACAGCCTATGGTGCTGGCACTGCATCGGCCTGCGCGGGCGCACGGCGCTGAAGTATCTGATCGACGTCGAGAAGGTGCCCTATGTCGAGGCCGTGCGGGAAATCAACCGCATCCAAGGCGGCGTGATTCATTCTTCCCAACCTGTAAGCCTGCCGCAGCCACGCGCTGAACCGGAAGTGCCGCGAGATTTCAAGTTGCCCAAGCTGGACACAAACAGCTATGCAGCTATGACGTATCTGCGTGGGCGCTGTATCCACCCCAATGTGCTGGCGTTCTGCCGCAGGGAGGGCATTTTGTACCAGACCAGCTTCAAAAATCACCCGAACTGCGTATTTGTTGGACGTGATGGTGAGGGTGTTGCGAAAGGCGGCAGCTTGCGCGGCTGTACGCAGCTGCAATTCCGGCGTGATATTCCCGGAAGCAAGAAGATTTACCCGTTCTACATACAGGCCAGCACTAAGGCCGACACGGTTGAGGTCTACGAAGCGCCCATCGATGCCATGTCCGGCGCGTCTCTAAAGCTCATGCAGCACACCGGGCCGTGGCGAAGCGTCCACTATCTGGCGCTGGGCGGCACAGACTATGCCGCGCTGGATGCGTTTTTGAAGTATTTTCCGGCAGTCCGCAAAATCGTCCTCTGTCTGGATAACGACAACGCAGGGCGGACGCGGACTCAGGAAATCATAGCGCATCTTGCCGGCAGCGGCAAAGCCGTAGAGGATTGCCCGCCGCCGGTGGGCAAGGATTACAACGACACGCTGGTGCAATACATGCAGGAATACCGCGCACACTGCATCAGCATGGATGATATTTTGGAGGAAACCAGATGAAAACAATCGCAATCGCAAACCAGAAGGGCGGCACGGGGAAAACTACCACAACGTATAACCTCGGCATTGCACTGACCCAGCAGGGCTACCGCGTCCTGATGGTGGACTTTGACCCGCAGGGCAATCTTTCCTGCTACTGCGGTATCCCACCGGAAAAGGACCTTGACCAGACCATTACGGAGCTGCTGATGAAGACCTCCTGCGAAAAGCCGATAGGAAATCGGGAGTGTGTCTACCAGACCGGACGCAAGGAGGCTGCCGCACGGGTGGATTTTATCCCGTCCAATCTGCGGCTGGCGGGCTTTGAGCTGGCCATGGGAACGATGATGTGCCGCGAGGTGCTTCTGAAATCCTGCCTGGAGCAGTACAACAATCAGTACGACTACTGTTTGATCGACTGTTCCCCCTCTGTTGGCCTGCTGCTGACCAATGCGCTGGCCGCCGCCAATGAAATTATTATCCCGATGCAGGCGCAGCCATTCTCCGTTGTGGGCATGTCGCAGCTGACGTCCTCCATTGCGAATGTGCAGCGTAAGATCAACCCCGGGCTGCGAGTGAAGGGCATCCTGCTGACGATGACCGAGCACACGAACGTTTCCGACCACTACTGCGGGCAGGTCCGCAGCACCTACGGCAATAAGATTCACGTTTTCACAACGGAGATTCCCAGAAACGTGAAGGTACAGGAGAGCCAGGCCAACGCAGAGCCGACGATTCTGTACGACCCAAAAAGCAACAGCGCAAAGGCCTATATTGAATTTGCGAAGGAGGTATCCGGCTATGGCCGCGAAGAACAAGTTTTTGAACGCGATGAAGATGCCCTCAATCGATGATATGTTTTCCTCGGAGGCCGACAGGCAGCGGGAAAGCGGCGATTTGGTCACAGAGGTGCCGCTTTCCGAGCTGCACCCGTTCGTCGGGCATCCGTTCGAAGTGCGTGACGATGAGGATATGCAGAAGCTGGTGGACAGCATCCGGGAGAACGGTGTGCTCACCAACCTGACCGTGCGCCGCCGCACCGAGGGCGGGTATGAGATCATCAGTGGGCACAGGCGGTTCCATGCAGCACAGCGGGCCGGGCTGGATAGGGTCAAGGTTCAGGTGCGGGATATTGATGATGACCAGGCGATTATCAGCATGGTTGATTCCAATATCCAACGTGAGCATATTAGTCCGATGGAGAAGGCCAGGGCGTATGCGATGAAGCTGGAAGCTATCAGTCGCCAAGGATCACGTCATGATTTAACTTCCGCTCAAGTTGAGCGGAAGTTGGAAAGCGCTGAAATCGTAGGCAAAGAAGCAGGCGATAGTCGCGCACAGGTCAGACGCTTCATTCGCCTTAACAACCTTGTCCCCGACCTGCAAAAGAAAGTCGACGACGGCAGTTTGAAATTCAACCCCGCCGTAGAGCTATCTTACCTAACCTCAACCGAGCAGAATGATTTTCTCGATTACATTGAATCCCAGTCCTGTTCACCCTCGCTGTCACAGGCGCAGAAGCTTAAAACTGCCAGTAAGGAAGGTGCGCTGGATCACGGCAAGCTGCTGGAAATCATGGACACCAAAAAGCCCAGTGTACCGCCCCGCGACCCTACGCTGACCATCAGCGTCAGCAAAATTGCCCGCTACTTTCCCTCCGGCTACACACAAGAACAGATGGTAGGAATCATCATGCAGCTTCTGGAACGAAACTCCCGCAATCTTATGCCGGAAAAGCAACCCAGTCTGGAGCGTTGAAATGGCAGAGTACAGATATTACCTGATCCCCGATTTCATGTCGCACGTCTTTCCGCAGCAGTTTGAAGAACAAGCTCCAACAGAGTTCTTTTCAAATACTGCTGATTTGATGAAGCGCTACAAGCAGTTGAGAGAAATGCCCTACAACAACGAGTACACCTGGAACGAGCGCACCAATCTTCCCTACCCGCGCCTGACTGTTGGAATTGACCGCCGTGACCCGGATGGCGCAGTAACCATCATGCAGGTACGGAACGGTGTCAACTACCTGTGTGATGACTACCGCGGCCCCTTTGCAGATCGCAATGACAAGCAGCTCATTGAAATGGCAAAGCAGCTTGTGACGGCAGTTGGCGTAGATCGTATCCGGCCTCACTACTACACGGAAGAAAATGGTCATACAAAGGTACATGTTGGCAAAGACATCCACATAACCGAGTGGGCCAATGCACCGGAGCTTTGCAGCGCACTTCGCTTCTCACGTTTTCTGAACCGTGATGGGCAGCAGTTGTTTCAGGTGCGCAACGGGCAGCGCATCATTGAAAACTACGCAGATGGCTCACAGCTGGTGAAAGATGTGCAGACAGTTGACGATACGCACTTTTACGTAGGTAGTCGTTTCTGCCACATCCAGCAGTATGCAAATCAGTGCTTCAAAAGAGGCTGTTATGTTGAGCCGGAGCATCCGCAGCCGGGTGACAAGTTGGACAGACTGCTGATATATCAAATTCCACATTACACTTGCGAATATCGCTTTACGGATTATGACTACGCCCAAAACAAGCTGAAGGCCACCGATTACCGCTGTGCCTATGTGGCCAACATGCCCCGGGACTACACACCGGACAAGTGCTTCCGGGATTTTAATTATGATGACCGCCCCTGCGCCAACAGTATGCCGTCTTTGTCCGTCAGTGACCTGATTGTCTTGGAGCGAGGTGATAAAGCCGAAGCCCTGTATGTGGATGCCGTTGGCTTTAAGGATGTAAGCCGACTGTTGCCCGAGCTTCATGATATGGAAGTTGATCGACAGGAGCACAATTTAGATGAATTAGAAAGGTAGGTGTCAAGATGCCGAAACCGCAGGATATATTTCAGCTGGCCCAGCAGGAGGCCGTGCGGGTCACAGCATCGCCGCAGGCGTGGCAGAGCTTTTTGTACACTGCCGCCCACAATTACCACACCACCTATCTGAACCAACTGCTGATTCACGCCCAGCGGCCCGACGCCGCAGCCTGTGCCAGCATGGAATACTGGAATACGAAGGCAAACCGGCTGGTCATGCGCGGCAGCAGAAGCATCACCGTGCTGCAGCGCCGACAGGGCGTGGCGGTGACAAAGTCGGTCTTTGCCATCGGTGATACCACACTATTGAGCCAGATGCGCACCGGCGGGCCGTGGGAAGTCACCGACACAACGCGCCCGCTGATTCTGCAAGGCAAATCCGATGATTGGCTGGTGGTGCTGGCGCAGGATGGCGTATCCAACGAAGCCGACCGTGCCCGCCGTATGCTGGAACGCAATGTGGCAGACAGTACGCTGCAATGGGCGCAGCCTGACGAGCAGATGCAAATCATGCAGGAGTTGGTCACTCAAAGCGCTGTGTATATGGCGCAGCTGCGGTTGGGGCTGCCGGTGCGGGACGAGGATTATCCGGCATTTCAAAGCGTCAGCCAGTTCGATACTTATCAGATTTCACTGTGTCTGGGCGGCTATCTGCAGGCCGCCGCAGAACCGATGCTGAACGCCATTGGGCGAGAAGCGCTGCAGCTAAGACGTGACAGCATTGCAATCTCACACGAACCAGTTCATAATGAAAGCACACCAACACAATTGAACAGCCGAGAGGAGGCCGTTACTCATGACGTACACGAAGAACCGCGAAGGCTACCTGATTCCGAGCCTTTCCCTGCCGAACCAGCCGAACCCGTACCTGAACCGCTACGCGAGGCTGCGTCTGGAATACCTGGAGCAGAACGAGCCGACGCTCTGCGACCAGCTGATGCTGGAGGGCACGCTGCTGACGAGCTGCAATCGAATCGGACGGACAGCACAGCAGATGGTGGACAAGACCCTGCGCAAACTGATGCAGACCACCCCGATGCCGGACCGCAGGACGAACCCGCTGGGCTGGGCACAGCTGACCAACAGCCTGAAGAAGCAGGCGGAGGAAGCAATTCTTCCGATGCTGTACGAAGTTTAACCGAAGCACCCGCAGAGGCGGAGAGCGAGCAAGCGCTCTCCGCTTTTGCTTTGCCTGAATTTTCGCCCACGCTCCTGCCGCAGCTGCTTGCGGCAGAGACTTCTTCCCGAGCATACAACGTCGAATATCTTACCTTTTATAGTAAGAATTCCCTGCTCATTGACCGGCTGCGCTTTGTGCGGGAAAGCTACAAGGATATTTTTACAGAGCTTTTGCTGGCCGATGATACCCGCGTGGGCTTTCACAGGCAGGACAATGGCCTGCTTGTCTGGCAGGGCGCGTATCTGACCCGCAGCGCGGAAACGCTGCTGTCGTGGCGTGCCGTTGCCAATGCGCTGAACGACTTGATTGAACAGCATGAGCTGATTGCGACCATCGACCCGAAGAAACCGCCGCAGGTAGAGGAACAGCTTTCCTTTGAACTGCCTGACGGTTCGCCGACGAGTGCGGAAGATGACAGGTTGGAAAAGGGTGATTTTCTCACCCCGGAAAAGCAGGAAACCGTCATTCGCTCTGCCCTGCCTGTTGCCGAGTACAATGCACCGCAGATGGATGACGGCAGCGTTATCACAGACGAGGAAATCAACCTGGCTCTGGCAGCGGGCAGCAATTTTGAAAACGGCAAATTCCGTATTTATCAGCAGTTCACCACCACGCAGGGCGACCACGCTGCTTTTTTGAAGAAGGAATACGGCAGCGGTGGTCGGTCATGGGATTACCAAAGCGGTGCCCACGGCTGGGTGGACCACGGCCCTGCCGGATTGAAGCTGATTTTGACAAATGAGGAAGGCCGCTTTGAGCGCAGGCTGCTATGGCGGGCCGCAGCCAAGCGCATTGCCTATCTGATCGAGATGCAGCGCTTTTTGACGCCGCAGGAGTTGGAGCAGTATCCCACATGGGTTGCCGAACAGCGCGAGGCCGCCAGTGCGGTGCGCGATGAACCCAGTACCGTGCCGGAAAACAGGTCCATTTGCGCCGAGGGCAGCGTTGTCTACTTGGAGGACGACCACCGATTCACCGTGGAGCGCATCGGGCAGTTTGACGTGCATCTGCGGGACGAGGAAGCACCCTTGTTTGGGCGCGCCATCAGCCGGGAGGAGTTTCAGCGGCAGCTGGACGCCAACCCACACAACGGCGGCATGATGCTCTCCGAGCAGCAGCGAACTGCCCTTGTGCAAACGCAGACGGAACAAGCGCTATCCTACATTGAGGATTATCTCAAGGACGAATTTGAGATCACCGAGCCGGACTTTTCGGACCTGACGCGAATCGATTTGGGCTATACCACTACCGAGGATGAGAAACACGTCATTCAGGTGTATGCCGACTTGGAGCACTGCACTGTCACCAAGCTGGTGGACGATACTCTCTACGCGCAGGAACGGTATGGCTCACTCGATGATCTGAACCAAGCGGTGCTCTCCAATCTTGATTTTGACAGCCTCATGGAAATAGACCTCGACGAGGTGGAAGAACACGAGCCGCAGGAAAACGTCCTTCCTACCGACGAGTCCGCCGCGCGAGCCCCCACCAACTACCTTGCACCCTATGAGCCGGAGATTCCCACAGGGGCTAAGGCTAAGTTTGCTGCGAACCTAAATGCAATTCGGACACTAAAGCAAATCGAACAGCGCGGTACACCGGCCACGGAAACCGAGCAGGATGTTCTGGCCGGTTATCTCGGCTGGGGCGGTCTTTCCGATGCTTTTGACCATAATAAAGACAACTGGCACAGCGAGTATACGCAGCTGAAAGAACTGCTGACGCCAGAGGAATATGCCGCCGCGCAGGAATCCACGCTAACAGCGTTCTACACGCCGCCCGCCGTCATCCATGCCATGTACCGCGCGCTGACCCGCATGGGCTGTGTGGGCGGCAACGTGCTGGAGCCCAGCATGGGTGTGGGCGCATTCTTTGGGCACCGCAGCGGCAGCTTCGATGCGAACGATGCAAAGCTCTATGGCGTCGAGTTGGACAGTGTATCGGGCCGCATCGCGCAGCAGTTATACCAGAAAGCCAAAATTCAAATCTGCGGCTACGAAAAGGCCGACCTGCCGGACAGCTTCTTTGATTTGGCCATCGGTAATGTACCGTTTGGACAGTATCAGGTCACGGACCGCCAGTACGACAAGCTACACTTTCAAATCCACGATTACTTTCTAGCCAAAACCGTAGATAAGCTCCGCGTCGGCGGCATTATGGCGTTTATAACGACCTCCGGCACGTTGGATAAAAAGTCCGAAAGCGTGCGCCGGTATCTGGCCGCCCGCTGTGACCTGATCGGCGCAGTGCGGCTGCCCAACAATACTTTTACCGCACAGGCCGGTACAACCGTCACCTCTGACATTCTGTTTCTGCAAAAGCGCGGGCGGGTCTTGGAGCAGGACGCGCCGTGGATTCATGTGGGCGAGACCGCGGACGGCATTCCGCTGAACCAGTATTTCATCGACCATCCCGAGATGATCTGCGGCGAGATGCAGATGGTCAGCGGCCCCTATGGTCAGCGCCCCACCTGCGCACCGCTGGAAAATGGCACGCCTTTGGAAGGTCAGCTTGATGCAGCTCTTGCCAATTTACAGGCCGAGTACACGCTGGCGGATGACCGGGAGGATGCGCAGGAAGAAAGCGGCACGCTCGACGCTGACCCAGACACAAGAAATTTCAGCTATGTTGTTAAAGACGACACAGTTTATTACCGTGAAAATTCCAAAATGCGCGCCGTGAAGGCCAGCACCTCCGCGTTAGCCCGCATCAAGGCGCTGGTCCCTCTGCGGGATACCTGCCGGGAGCTGATTCGGGCGCAGCTGGACAATCTGCCCGATGAAACGATTGCCAGCCTTCAGGCACAGCTGAACACCCAGTATGATTCCTACCACGATACGTATGGGCTAATCAACAGCCGCGGCACGGCTTCGGCGTTCCGTGAGGATTCCGGGTATTTCCTGCTCTGCTCGCTGGAGGACATCGACAGCGAGGGCCATTACAGGGGCAAGACGGATATGTTCACAAAGCGGACCATCCGCCCGGCCCAGGTCGTGAACCATGTGGACACCGCCGATGAAGCGCTGGTGCTGAGCCTGACTGAGAAGGCCCGTGTGGACCTTGCCTACATGGCACAGGTCACGGGAAAAGCGCAGGACGAAATCATCCGCGATTTGACCGGCGTCATCTTCCGTGACCCGGAGCAGTCCGAGCCGGTCTATCTGCCGGCAGACGAATATCTTTCCGGCAACGTGCGGCAAAAGCTGGCTGTTGCCCGGCTGGCTGCTTCGTCCGACCCCGACTATCAGGTCAATGTGAAGGCATTGGAGCAGGTACAGCCGAAGGACCTCGACGCCAGTGAAATTGCTGTGCGACTGGGTGCCACATGGATACCGCCTGAATACATACAGGATTTTCTCATGGAGCTGTTGGAGCCGCCATTGTCCACGCGACTTTCCGTGAAGGTGCTGTTTGCGTCGTTCACCGGTGAGTGGAATATCACGAACAAGCGCTATGGCAACGGCAGCATCAAGGCAACTGTCACCTACGGCACAAACCGCAAGAATGCCTATGAAATCACCGAGGCTGCGCTGAACTTGCGGCCTGTGCAGGTGTTTGATACAGTTACCGACGCAGAGGGAAACAAAAAAAGCGTGCTGAACCACGCCGCCACCGAGGCTGCCTACGCCAAGCAATGCTTGATAAAAGACAAGTTTGAGGAATGGATTTTCAAGGAGCCGCAGCGTCGGCAGGCACTGGTAAGCCTGTACAACAGCAAATTCAACTGCATCCGCCCGCGGGAATATGACGGCAGCAATCTGCGCTTTCCCGGCATGAACCCGGAAATTACGCTGCGGCCACACCAGCGCAACGCCATTGCCCATGCGCTGTACGGCAACAACGTACTTCTGGCACATGAGGTTGGGGCTGGGAAAACGTTCGAGATGGTCGCCAGCGCTATGGAGAAGAAGCGTCTGGGTCTTTGCAATAAAACCTTGATCGTAGTGCCCAACCATTTGACCGAGCAGATGGCCTCCGAGGCGCTGTTGCTCTACCCCAACGCGGAAATTCTGGTAGCGCGCAAGACGGATTTTGAAAAGGCCAACCGCAAAAAATTCTGCGCCCGCATTGCTACCGGCAATTTTGACATCATTGTGATCGGGCACAGCCAGTTTGAAAAGATACCGCTTTCCGATGAACGGCAGAAAATGTACCTGCAAAAGCAGATTGACGATGTAGTGGCACAGACCGCTGCATTGAAGGCCCAGCGCGCCGAGAATTTTACCATCAAGCAGATGGAGCGCATGAAAAAGCAGCTGCAACGGAAGCTGGACAAGCTCAACGACCAGAGCCGCAAGGATGACGTCATCACCTTTGAGGAACTGGGCGTGGACAGCCTAATGGTTGACGAGGCGCACTACTTCAAAAACGCAATGGTCACTACCAAGATGACCCGCGTGGCCGGTATCTCCCAGACCGAAAGCCAAAAGGCCAGCGACATGTATATGAAATGCATGTATATGGACGAGCTGACCGGCGGACACGGCATTGTGTTTGCCACCGGTACGCCGATTTCCAACTCGATGACCGAGATGTACATCATGATGCGGTATCTGCAATACGGGCTTTTGGAGCAGGAAGGCCTGCTGAACTTTGATGCGTGGGCCTCTACGTTTGGCGAGAGCGTTACCGCGATTGAGCTGGCCCCCGAGGGCAACGGCTACCGCTCCAAAACGCGGTTTGCAAAGTTCTACAATCTGCCCGAGCTTATGAATATGTTCAAGCAGTGTGCCGACATTCAGACCGCCGATATGCTGAAGCTGCCGGTCCCCGAAATCACGGGCGGCAAGCCTACGATTGTGAAGCTACCGCCCAGTGAGCTGCAGCGCCAGATGGTGGCTGCGCTGGGTGAGCGTGCCGAAGCGGTGCGCAATCGTCTGGTTGCCCCGAATGAGGACAACATGCTGCGCATCACAAATGATGGCCGCAAGCTGGCGCTGGATCAGCGCCTGATGAATCCGCTTCTGCCCGATGACCCCGACAGCAAGGCGAATGCCTGCGTGGAGCGGGTCTTTACCATTTGGGAAAGAACAAAGGCGCAGCGCTCCACGCAGATGATTTTCTGCGATTTGAGCACGCCCCGCGCGGACGGCTTTGATGTGTACAACGATATTCGGGACAAGCTGGTTGCGCGCGGCATTCCCAAAGAGGAGGTACAGTTCATCCATGATGCCGATACGGAAGCCAAGAAGGCAGAGCTGTTCGGCAAAGTCCGCAGCGGTGCGGTTCGCGTGCTGATAGGTAGCACCCAGAAGATGGGCGCTGGCACCAACGTACAGACGCGGCTGTGTGCACTCCATCACCTTGATTGTCCATGGCGGCCAGCCGATATTGCCCAGCGCAATGGACGCATGGTGCGGCAGGGTAACATGAACAAAGAGGTTTCTATCTTTATTTATATAACCGAAGCCACATTTGACGCCTACAGCTATCAGTTGGTCGAAAACAAACAGAAGTTTATTTCGCAAATCATGACGTCGAAATCCCCTGCCCGAAGCTGTGAGGATTTAGACGAGGCTGCGCTCTCCTACGCTGAGGTAAAGGCGCTGGCTGCCGGAAACCCGATGATCAAAGAAAAGATGGACCTTGATATTCAGGTTGCGCGGCTTCGCACGCTGAAGGCCGCCTACAACAGCCAGCACTACCGACTGGAGGACGCCGTGACCGGCATCTATCTGCGAGAGATCCGCGGCACCGAATGCCGGATTCAGGCGTTTGAGAAGGATATGCAGACCGCCAAGGACAGTCAGAGCTATGACAAGGACGGCAAGCTGGTTTTCAGCATTGAGCTGGACGGCACGTCCTACGACAAGCGCGAGGATGCCGGTAAGGCACTGCTGGGGCTGGTGGGTGTTGCCGTGCGGGCTGACCATCCGGTTTCGGTGGGACACTATGCAGGGTTTGAAGTCACCGTTGCCTATGTACCGCTTTCCAAGGTGTTTGTGGCACATCTGGTTGGCCAGGCCACCCATACCACAGAGCTGGGCAGCGACGCTGCCGGCAATATGGTTCGCCTGCTAAACGTTGTTGCTGCCCTGCCGCAGGAGGTCAGCGGTCTGCGCAACAATCTACAGCAGCTGCGCGTCCAGTTGGACAGCGCCAAAGAGGAACTGCAGCAGCCTTTTCTGCAGGAACAGGAGCTTAACGACAAGAGCGCGCGCCTGGCCGAGCTGGATGCCCTGCTGAATGTGGGCAATGATGCACCGGTTTTGGAGGGTGAGGCCGAGGTCGTAAACGAGGACGATTCTGTGCGAACGCCTAGAGAGGAAAACGAACTGGAACGCTGAAATCGACAGCCTTGCATTATTTCGCAGACCATGTATCATAGAGGTAGGAGGTGGCCATTATGCCCATTCAACGTAAAAATCTGTTCCTTACCTGGGGTATCCGCATTAGTCTCGTGCCCGTCATTCTGGTACTTCTTGCACTGGGCCTGATTGCAATCGTGCTGTTTGCTATCTGCGGAGTTTGCGGCAGGTTTTTGGCGGCACTGGGCGGTCTGGCTGCTCTGTTGGCGCTATTCGATAAGTGCTACCAAGAGGCGGCAGTATCCGCCATCGTAGCATTCTTGCTCAGTCCTTACGGCGCGCCGCAGGTGCTGTTCTGGCTGGGCAGAAAGCTTCTCGAGTTTGCTGGTAGTCTGTATGATTTATACTACTGATTGGAGAGATTTATAATATGAAAAAATGTCTGTTATCCATTCTTTTAGCTACGGTGTTGCTCTGCGCCTGCGCACAGCAGACCGATAACACCTTGCAAACGCCGGAAAGCAGTACGCTGGTAGAACTTACCGTTGCTACTGAAGAGACTGCCATTGAGACACCTGCGCCGCTTGCCACGGAAAGCCCGGCACCTGCGCCTACACAGACTCCAGAACCGACTGCCACACCGGCACCGACTGAAATTCCCATACCGGAGCCTACTGCAGCGCCTACCGAAGCGCCCGCTACGGAACACGTTGCCGCGGAGAGTCAGCCTGCACAGGTCAGCATGAGTTACGGTGCTGTCCCCTTTGACCTGGCGGCGGGCAGTGAGGAGTGGTGGAGCATCGACAGCTCGGACAGTGCCTACTGGGCTGTGCAGGAAAACATCAATGCTATCCGCGCAGCAGCTGGTCTGTCCCCTTTGACGATGGACAGTGGCCTGAGTGCTGCCGCCGATGCACGCTGTGAGAGCTTTGTGGCGGGCGGGCCGTTCGACCACAGCGGCATGACGACCCGCAGTGAGATCTGCGCCGCAGGTCCGATTGGCTCGGCCAGCAGCGTTTGTACCTACTGGCAGGGCAGCCCTGCCCACTATGCCAATATTATGGAGCCCAGCTTCACCAGCATGGGCGTGGGCTGCTGGTTCTGCAACACCGCCGAGGGCCAGTACACCTACTGGACCGTAACCTTTCAGTGATTGGAGATTGGATATGAAAAAGCAAAACTCCCTGTATCGGATGACTACCTCCGAAATGCAGATCATGACCTACCTTTGGAATTCCAAGGAGCCTGCTATCGCCAGCCAGATCGTTTCCGATCTTATCCCGACCCAGAACTGCACCTGGAAGCCGCGTTCTGTCTTTACCATCCTGAAAAGCCTTTCGGAAAAGGACCTGATCCACGATGTTGGGTACGTGAGAACCGGCAAGACCTACTCCCGCAAATTTGCTCCCAAGGTGAGCCGCGCAGAATACCTGGCCATGCAGGTCATGAACGAGCTGCCGGACCAGGAGCTGCCGGAGTTTTTGGAGTTCTTTCAGGGGAAGGTCGGTTGAGCGATACAGGTAAATCAAACTCTCAAGTGTCTGCTGTTTTTTCGGCAGGCACTTTTTTATATAGATAAAATTTAACAGCAGAAGGAAGTATGTTCAATGAATCACAAATTCAAGCTCAAGCAGCGCGTGGCGGCCTTGTGTATGGCGGCTATGATGTGCTGCTCAATGTTCCCGGTTGGGGCGTTTGCGGAGGCTCCGCAGCCCGATGCAGATGGTACGCCTATCGTGGTGCAGGACAACGAAAACGTCGCACCGGATGCACCGCAAACTGATGAAAGCGATCCAGACCCAGGTGAAAATACCCCCGATGACAGCGAAACACTTATGGTTACCCAAAGCGCCGACGAGGATGCGCCGGTGGAGACATCCACTGACTACACCTTCGACGGCGCTGTTTTGTACACAGATTTACCGGATGCACCGACTGGTTCCTATATGGGCAGCCAGGGCTTGCCGGTTGCCACGGGTGAAACAAAAATCGGCATTTCCGCCTGGCCGAATGACCAGTTGGAGGAAAGCACAGACAGTTACCTGAGTGCTGACACCCTGAACAGCAACGACCTGACGATGATGGCTCCGTTGCTGGAGGGCACCGAATATGCCGTTGCGCCCATTCTGGCACAGGTAGAATACCCTGCGGACGGCAGCAGTCTGGATGTGGTGCTTCCCAACGAAGTGACGGTGCTGGACTTCTACGGTGTTCCTGCCGATGAGACTACACGCAGCAGCCTTGTGCACAGTGAGTATTCAGAAACGTCCGCCGCGGTCATGGGGCTGTATGTACAGGCAGATGCGGATTTTTCCGCAAAGATTGTCTACACCGCCCCGGACGGCAGTACGCTGACGAAAGTGCTACACGTTGTAATTGACCGAAGCCGCACCATGGCCGCACCGTTCGCAGAAACTACAGACATTGCCGCCTACGCCGAGCGTCCCACGCCTGCCGTTACCAGCGGCAAAATCACCAAGGTCGAGAAGGTCAACGGCACCTGGCTGATCTGGTTCAATGGCGAGGAAGCCTACTGCTGCACCCACGGTGCCAACGGCCAGCCCAAAGGCTGTCCGCCGTACACTTATACGAACACTTCTCTGGTCAGCGCGGATCAGTGCATTCCCGGTGACCACTACGGCAACCAGTACCGCATCTGGGGCGGTCTGGACCAGCTTTCTATGGACTTGTTGCCCGATACGCCCGCAGTTTTTTCCGCAGAAGATACTGAAGAAATCTCTCTTTTGAATTTCTGCCGCACGATTTACGATGACACCCAGTTGTGGTTGATTGAAAATTATCCCGAGAGCACTGCTGCAAAAATCTATCTGGAATCCGCGCAGGCCCTGATGGACGGCGCTGTTGCCTATGCAAAGCCCCGCGGCTACTACACCTACATTTATACCCCTGCGCGCAGCGGTTGGCAGACCGTTGCCCTGATTGGCCCTGAAATCAGTGAGGAGGAAACAGAAGAGCCGAAGCCTGTCGTACAGGAGTATTATGCCAATTGGGAAGCCCCTGCACAGTCCGCCAGCGGCACCGTAGATCTGACCTATGGTATCACCACAGATAAGATCCAGCTGAAAACGCTGGAAAAGGTGGACGGTGCGACCATTGAAATCGAGCCTATCACCAAATCCGGCACGATTGACGGCGGCAGCTGGAGCATTTCCCCTGCCGGTGTGCAGACCGTCACTACAGGCGGCCACACCAACGACGACAATTACCAGAATAACGGCGGTGCAGCATCTGCCAGCTGGTCTGTACATTACACTGTATCCAAGACCGTAGATGGCCGCAGTGGCAGCGTCGGCCCCTACACTACGAAAGAAGCTGCGGACGCTGCCGCCAACAGTGAGCGCGATTCTGCGGTTGCCGCCATTCAGGCAGAAGCACAGAACGCTGTAAATAATGCTATTGCCAGCGCGCAGGCACAGCTTGCATCTTTGCAGTTCCGTTATGACGAAGTCACCATCCCCTACGGTTTTGAATCCTACTGGGGCAGCAACGGCAGTCACCAGACCATTACAGTACCGGCCAACTCCAACAATGCCTACGAGATGCGCAATGCTGAGTGGTCACTGCAGATCAATGTCAAAAAGACGGACAGTGAGACCGGCAACCAGATTGCAGGCGATGCCCGGTATGAAATCTACCAGTGGGACGTCGTGACCGGCAAATACCAGCCCACGGGCGGCTACAACACCTACAGCGTTCAGCGCCAGGGTGACGGCACCTATGCCGTCATCAACAACGCCGCCTACGCCACAAACGACACGATGCGCCATACACTGTACTACACGCAGCGCAATAAGGGCCAATTCATCGTTGTGGAGGCGAAAGCGCCCGCGGGCTATTTCGGCGACTGGACAGACGTTGACCACCCCGGCACGGCGGGCACGCCGCTGGGCAAGCGCGCCTACTATGTGGAAATTACCGCGGACAACAACAATTCTGTCCTGTGGCTGGGCAATGGTGACTACAACGCCGACATTGCCACTGCCGATAAGGGCGGCACAAAGCTGGTGACCAGCGGCGGCGTAGAAACCACAGTCACCATCTATGACTCCCCCAAGGATGCCTCCCGGAGCTATACCACCGATGCCAGCGGCAAGGCTGCCAATGAGGACGGCTACACCACCACGGCGGCGGACGGCATCATGAAGAATGACCGCACGCTGGGCGAAATCAGCATCTCTAAGGTTGATTTGGATGCACAGCGGTATGTGACAGGCGACGCCGCTCACGGCAATGCCGCGCTGGACGGCGCGGTCTACGACCTGTACGCCGCCGAGGATATTACCCACCCCGACGGTGTGACCGGCGTCGTAGACTATTCCAAAATCGTAGATTCCAACGGCAATCCCCTCTGGCACACTACGATTCGTGACAACAGCGGGCAGTGGATCGGCGATTATCTGCCCATTTTGAAAAAAGATAATCTCGTAGCCAGTGCAAAAATCGAGGACGGCTGGCTGACCTTCTCCAACCTGTACCTCGGTAAATATTATGTAGTAGAGCGCTCCACCGGCACGGTCATTCCGCTGCGTGAGGGCGCTCTTGCTGTTTCCGGCACCTATCCTACGGTGGACAGCCGCACCAAGGCAGCTACCGGGCAGGTTGCCGCGCTAGCAGCCAGCAACGGGCAGTATACAGATTGGGTATACAAGAACCAATTCAGCACCATCTCCAAGAGCAAGGCTCTGGACGGCACCTGGACCTACGATGCCTATTACCTGTCCTATGCGCCCGGGTATCTCTGCGACGAGCACAACTACTACATCACGCCCAGCTATGCAGATGAGGGCTGGTATGTGGAGAAAACCACCTTTGCCAATGACACAGCCGCCTACAACGGCAACTACCACATCCACAAGGATAACAGCCTGACCGAAAGTCAGGATCAGGTCGCCAAGGGCAACGTGGAAGTCAGCAAGGTCGTCTCCTCCAGCGGTCAGTCCAATGGGCTGGAGCTGGAAGGCGCTGGGTTCACCTTCTATCTTGTGTCCGACTTGTCCAAGGTCGAGAAGTTTGACCAGACCCGCACCGGAAGCTACACACTGCAAAGCATTCTGGATGCCTACATCAACAGGGAATATGACAACGAGCACCCCAAGTGGGATTTCTCCGGTGAGACACAGGCCGTTGCCAGGACCTACGAGGTCAACGCCGACGAAATGGCCGCCTACAACAAAACGCTGACCGCGGCGGGCGACAACAAGAACGGCAAGGGCGATGGCTGGCAGCCCACGGGGCGTGCCAATGAGTATCAGCTGGCCGAAATCTTCAGCAATGATTCCGGCAACATTCGCGTGCAGGGCCTGCCCTACGGCACCTATCTGGTCGTGGAGACGACCACCCCGCACGATTTGTTCCAAGCAGAGCCGTTCTTGGTCAGCATCGACCCGGAGCAGGACAACAACCCTTGGGGCGCGATGGCCACGCCGAAGGACAGTGTGATGAAAGCATCGGATTCCTATCAGAAATTTACGGTACTGGATGAGGAGATTGAAGTGTATTTAAAAATCACGAAACTCGATACGGAAACCGGCAAACCGGTCCTGCTGCCGAACACAGCCTTCCAGATCTACTGGCTGGATGACAACGGCAACTATCGGCTGGAAAACGGGAAGCCCAAGCTGGTCACGATGACGGACACGGTAAACGGGCATCTGACCAAGAACGTGGATACCTTCTACACCAACAAGGAAGGTATCCTGACCCTGCCTGAAAAGCTGCCGCTGGGCAAATACCGCATTGTGGAGACTGTCGGCCCGGACGGCTTCTACAACGAATGGGCTGACAGCGGCAACTACTATGTCGATTTCGATATTTCCACGGACCGCATCTACAAGGCCACCGGTGATGACAATGAAAACAGCATGGACACGCTGGTCATCGGCGAGGACTACTGGAATGAGGAAACGCTGGGCAAGCTGACCATCCGTAAGACCGGCAATGCCTTGACCGGAAAGATCGAAACCAACGATTTGATTGACCCCTGGATGACCGGCGAGGCCGATTCCGACTTTGCCTATACGCTGCGCCCGCTGGCCGGTGCGGAATACACCATTACGGCTGCCGAGGACATTTACACACAGGACCGCCAGCTGGATGCCAACGGCAGCCGCACGCTCTGGTATGCCAAGGGCGACGTGGTAGCGGTTGTTACCACCGGTGATGGCAGTGCAGACACTGCTGTGTTTGCACCGTCCCGCACCAAGGCGACCTATGATTTTCTGTCGGTCATCCACGACGGCACGCTCGGCGAGGTCAGTATTACCCTGCCGCTGGGCAGCTACCATGTGGAGGAAACCAAGCCGCCCTACGGGTATGTCGGCACGACGGACAGCTACGACGTGACCTTTGTTTGGGACAACCAGCTGAATGATGTGGTCATGGCAAAGAGCATCATCAAGAATGGTGACTCTGAACAGCATTTTGAGGTTGTCCGCGCCTCGGAGGCCACGGCGGAGCTGGCCGGGCAGCAGACGCTTGGCTTCTACAATGACCGCGAACAGGCCCGTGTGGGTGTGTACAAGCTTGATGCGGAGACCGGTAACTATCTGGTCGGTGCCGTGTTCAACCTGTACACCCGCGATGATATCTATGATGTGGACGGCAACAAGCTGTTCTCTGCCGGTGATTTGATTTCCACCAGTCCCGAAACCGTTGCAGATGGCTACACCTATTTCAACTGCGATGTTCCTGTCCGCGGCGAGTGGTACGGCCAGAGTGAACGACTGGATGCCTCGACCAACAGCGGAAACTACTTCATCCGCGAGCTGCGCGCCCCGCGGGGATACTATCTCAACGATGCAGAAATGGATGTCACCTTCACCTATGACGGCGAGGTCCTGCAGGTGCTGGACAGCACCTACGCCGACAAGCCTACTGAAATGTGGGTGAGTAAGCGAGATTTGACAAACGACGAGGAACTGCCCGGCGCAACGCTGGTCATCAAGGATGCCACGGGCAATGTTGTGGATACCTGGGTGTCCGCCGATACGCCGCACCGTGTGACAGGTCTGCATTTTGACGAAGAATACACGTTGACAGAAAAGCGGCCTGCTGATGGGTATGCCGTTGCAAATGATATTGTGTTCCGCCTGGAGCGCAAAACGGATGCTGACGGCCACGAACTGGACGAGGCAGACGTCTACTATCTGAAGGATAAAAAGAAGCTCTGGATCATTCCCTGGGAGGAATGGGAGCTGCTGGACGATGCCACGGTGATCATGCGGGATGATATTACCAGAGTACAAATCTCCAAGGTTGACATTGCCACAGGTAAAGAGCTGCCCGGCGCTGAGCTTATCATCAAGGATAAGGACGGCAACACGGTTGCACAGTGGGTTTCCGAGGACAAACCCCACTATATTGAAAAACTGGCTGCCGGTGACTATACGCTGACGGAGATCACCGCCCCCAATGGCTATCAGCTTGCGGAAAGCATTGCCTTTACCGTACTGCCCACCGGTGAGCTTCAGACTGTCGTTATGAAGGATGCACGCATCCCCGAAGAAACACCGCATGAGGACACGCCGAGCAATACGCCGCAGCCGACACCGAACAGCACGCCTGCGCCTTCTCCTGCACCGGCAAGCACACCCACGGCAACGCCTGCGCCGATGCCGGTCATTCCCCAAACGGGCGATGGGTTTCCCTTTGCGCTGCTTTCGGCGGCGGTATTGGGGTCTATCGTCGGTTTCGGAATTTTTGCATACAAGCGCCGCAAATCCAAAATGGATGAGAGCGAGCACTAAAAACCTATGAAACACATACTTGGTATGGGCGACTCTCGCGGGCCGCCCCATTTTTATTGGTGAGTAACATGAAACATATCATCTGTTCGAGCTTCGGCAAAGACAGCAATGCCACAGCGCTGCTGGCCCTACAGCATGGCGAACCGCTGGACGAAATCATATACACAGAGGTCATGTTCAGCAAGGAGATTTCCGGAGAGCTGCCCGAGCATACCCAGTTTATCTATGAAACCGCAATTCCGTACTTTGAAAAGCGCGGTATTCCCACAAGGGTTTTGCACGCTGAAAAGACGTATCTGGATTGCTTTTACCATTTGGTGAGCCGCGGCAACGCACAGGGAAAGCTGGCGGCTTTTCCGCTGGCGGGGCGCTGTGCAATTCAGCGAGATTGCAAAGTTCCGCCACTGGAAGCCTATAAAAAGGGCTTGCCACCGGGTACTGTCTCCTATTTAGGTCTTGCCGCGGATGAGCCGATTAGACTGGAGCGGCTAAAGCCTGACCAGGTATCTCTTATGGCAAAGTACGGCGTGACAGAGCAGGATGCATTTGCCATGTGCAGGCAGGAGGGGCTGCTGTCCCCGCTGTATGAGTACAGCCACCGCGGTGGGTGCTGGTTCTGCCCCAATGCGTCCATGACCGAGCTGCGGCATCTGTACCGGGCGCATCCTGACTTGTGGCAGCTGATGCTGGAATTACAGGATACACCGAATAAGGCGACGGAACGCTTCAATCGGAATTTCACATTTGCCGAGCTGGATCTGCGATTCCGCTTAGAGGGCGAGCAATTGAGCTTTTATGATCAAGAACCGGAGGTAGAGAGATAATGGCAAATCAAGAAAAGTCGCCTCGTGCATGGGTGTATGCGCGCATTCCCGGTGACTGCGCAGCGACCCGTGCGAGCTATGATGCCTGCTGCAGGCAGGCCGGTGACGACGGCTGCACGGTAGTCGGCGGCAGCATCGATTATAAAGGGCACGGCCCGCTGCGCGACGGGTATCAGAGTATGCTGCGCAGTATCAGAGACGGCAAAGTCAACTGCGTATATGTCAGCCGTATGCGCCAGATCAGCGGCAAGGAGCGGTATCTGTATGCCTTTTTTAAGTGCGCGATGCGGCACCATGTAAAAGTCCGCACGCTGGTATACAGTCTGCCGGACCGCCTGCATCAATACAGGTTGGGAAAAAGAATCGAAGCATACGCGCGGCGCACCGGCGCACCGCTGCCGTGGTGACGCTGAAATTTTATTACAGAATGCGAAGGTGATACCGTATGGTAGAAGAAACGGCCATCCGGGTGCAAATCAACGCAGCCAAGCTTGCCGGGCAGGGCATCTTTGGGATATTGCAGACGGTTGCCAGTATGCTGCAAGCGCGGCAGTACGGGCAGCAATCAATTCAATCACTGAACCGGCAGTCGCAGGCTCTCGCTTCGGTGGAGCTGAACGACAAAACGCTGCCCTATGTCAGGCGGCAGCTCAAGGAATATTCGGTAGACTTTGCCATTACCAAGGACAAGGACACCGGACAGCTGAACCTGTGGTTCAAGGGGCAGGACGTGGACCGCATCCAGACCGCCATTGAAAACTGCATTGCAGCGCGCGGCAAGGAGCGGCCCACCAGCCTGCTGCAGGAGTTGTCCGAACGAGCCATGCAGCGCACGAAGGAGCTGAACCAGCACCGTCCGCCGCCGGCGCAGGAGCGAGGTGAGCGGCTATGAAGCAACAGCGCACAAAGCAAATTTTGATTTGCCTTGCTGCAAGTCTGGGCTGCTTTTGGCTGGGTAACCGGGTGGGACTTCTCTATGTATCAGCTGTCGGAACGGTCACGCAAAGGCTGGCCGCTGCGGTAAATCTTAGCAAAATTGTACTGCATCCCTTGCAGCTATCTTCTGCGCCGATTCCTGTAGGCTGCGGTGTTGGGGCTATTCTGCTAGCGGGTCTTGCTTACCTCTGCATAAAGTACAGCGGTCATCGGCTGGTACCGCAGAAGGAGTACGGCAGCGCCCGCTGGGGCACAGCGGCGGACATTGCGCCGTTTCTCCATGAAAAGGCAAGTGAGAACATCCCCCTGACGGCCACAGAGTCCCTGAGCCTTGCCATGAAGATGCCGGTAACAGCGGAGAACAACTACAACCGCAACAAGAACGTCATTGTGTTCGGACCGTCCGGCTCCGGCAAGAGCTACAGCGTAGCCGGCCCGCAGTTGCTGCAGTTTAACAGCAATTATGTACTCAGTGATCCGAAGGGCGAACTGCTTGACACCTACGGAAATGTCCTGTTATCGCAAGGGTATGACGTAAAGGTGTTCAACCTGAAGGACCGTGACAAGTCCGACCACTACAATCCGTTTGCGTATATCCATGACACGGATGACATTGTGGTTGTTGCCAAGAATCTTATCAAAAATATGAAAGAGGACCCGCGCCAGAAAAACACAGCCGACCCGATATGGGAAGAAGGCTCTACTTCACTCCTGGAAGCGCTGCTTGCCTATGTATATTTTGAGCAACCACCTGAGATGCACAATATGAACAGTGTAATGGAGCTTTTTGTGCTGATGCAGCATCGTTACGGACCACAGGGGCGCAGCCAGTTGGACGATATATTCGAAGACCTGGCTATGGAAAAGCCTGCATCATTCGCAGCGCGCCAATACGGACTGTACCATATGGCACCGGACAAAACCGCACAGAGTATTGATGTATCTCTCGGTATGCGTATGAGTGCGTTCAATATTCCTTCCATCATGAAGATCTGCGAGGATGACACCATCCATCTGGACGAGCTGGCCAGCGACAAAAAGGTTGCGCTGTTCGTTGTCACACCAGACACCACCACAGCCTATAACTTTCTGGCAGCGGTCATGTTCCAGCAATGCTTTCAGATTCTTGTGCATACCGCAGACAATCGTGAGTATCACTGCCTGCCTCGCCATGTGCGGTTTCTCTTAGATGAGTTTCCGAACATCGGCATGATTCCGGACTTCCAGATTCTGATCAGCACCATCCGCAGCCGAAATATCGGATGTACCCTGATTTACCAGTCAATCGCACAGTTGAAATCTCAGTACGGAGACGACTGGGGCACGATTCTGGAAAACTGCGATTCAGAGCTTGTGCTGGGCGGCGGCAATAACCCGGAGTCGCTAGAGTTCTTCGGTAAACAGCTGGGCAAACGGACCATCGAGGTGCTGAACACCACAGAGAACCTTGGCGCACAGGGCTCCTTTTCCAAGAACTATCAGGTGGCCAGCCGTGATCTGATGACGCCGGAAGAAATACGCACCATGCCGCGAAATCGTTGCTTATTGATGATTTCCGGTGTTGTTCCATTTTACTCTTACAAGTTTGATCTTAAAAAGCACCCTAATTACGCACTGGTTGAAAATGAGGGGCATAACCCCTTCGACTACGAGAGGCGCGCAGAAAATAGCTTTGCAGCCTTTATGAAAAATGTGCAGGAAATCAACAACATCGAACTCGACGATGACGAGTCTGACACATAAACAGAAAGAAGGAAACTCATATGGAAATGGTATCTACAATCACTTCTCTTATCACGAATGTTGTCAATTTTGCAGGTGGCCTGTTGCTGCTGTTTGGCGCGGTGACGCTGGGCACGAACCTGAAGGACCACAACGGCCCCGGCATCAGCAGCGGTGCCTGGTCGATTGCAGGCGGTGTTCTGATTATTGCCGTTGCCACCTACTTTGGCACACTGACGGTCGGCTGATGGGAGGTATGCGCTATTTTTGAGGATACGATACGAAGCCAACTGGCGGGTATTTCGGCCACCATAAATGCTATGGGGCAGAACTCCGGTCTGCTGAGCAGTCTGACCGATTGGAACAGCACACTGGCCGGCTATGCTGAGTCTATCAGCTCCGGCGTAGTCATGCCGATTGCACTTACCGTTCTGGCACTTTTTATGGTTTTGGAACTGTACAATTTCACCCAGACCATAGCCATGAACGGCGGCAGCACAGCTTTTACGATTCAGCAGGTGGCGCTGGTCATGCTGAAAATCACGCTTTGCCGCTGGGCTGTTCTACACTCCACGGAAATTCTAAATGCGATGTTTGAGGTAGCGGCCACGATGACAAACGGCATAGCCGGTTATGTGGGCAGCGGACAGGTCAACACCGAGGTCGACATCGAAAACGCAATCAGCGCACTGCCGGGCGGCATCGGTAATATGCCTGTGGCCATGGAGCTTATGGTCGTAAGCTGGATGCTGCGTCTTGTCAACATTGTGATCAATACCATCGTTGCGGCCCGTTTCATTGAGCTGTACGTTTATAATGCCCTGGCTTCCCTGCCGATTGCCACGCTCTGCTATCGGGAGCTACATGGTATTGCTGTAAACTTCCTGAAAAACTACATGGCGGTGGCGCTGCAAGGGGCCGTTCTCTATCTTGTCATTGGCTTCTACCCTGCCCTGACAGCTTCATTGGGCAGTGGTGGTGACATTACCGAGCAGGCCTGGGCCATGCTGGGCAAATCCGTTATTCTGCTGGTGGCCGTGTTTATGAGCGGACGGTTCACCAAAGCCATCACCAGCGCTATCTAATGGAGGAGTTCACCCATGCTCTCAACAAAAACCAATCTCGAAATCACGGAATATCACGAGAAATTCTTTCTAGGGCTTTCACTGCGGCAGCTGGCCTGCTTTGGTGTCGCTGCCGTGCTGGCCATAGCGACCTGCTTCGTTTGTCTGCAATGGCTTCAGCTGGATATTCAGCTGGTTTCCTACATCGTAATGGTAGAAGTTCTCCCCTTTCTTGGGCTGGGCTTTATCAGCCATAACGGGTATCCCTTTGAAAAGCTTGTAAAAATCTACTGGGCATGGTACTGCGGCCCCGCCGAGGTCGCAGTCTGCCCCCGTCAGGAGAAAAATTATGTTTTTACCAAAAAAGCACGCCGACTTGCCCATCGAACCGAGTGTGTTGGAGTCTTTGCGCGCACAGGAAAAATCGTTAAAACGAGAAAAAAGGAAAGCCGCCAAAGAACGGCGGCAGCACGCAAAGCAGTTAAAGAAAGCCGAAAAGCATGAAAAAAAGCGCATTGCCGCACGCAAAGCGCCACAGAAAGCCAGTGACTGCCTGCAATACCTGAGTATGTCGCAGGATGGCATCTGCGAGGTGGAGCCGGGACTTTTCTCGATGACGATGACGTTCACCGATGTGAACTTCCAAATCGCTATGTTGGAAGAGCAAAAGAACATTTTTACGAAATACAGTGAGTTTTTGAACTACTTCGACCCCTCGCTGCATCTGGAAATCAACCTTGTCACCCGCAGCATGGACGAGGAGCAGTTTCGCCGTGACACCTTCCTGCCCCTGCGCGGGGATGACCGTGACCGCTACGCCGAGGAGATGAACCAAGTCGTGACGGAAAAAGCACTGCGCGGGCAAAACGGGTTGATTCGTGAAAAGTACGTCACCTTCAGCCTGCACGCCGAAAATTACCAGCATGCGAAAGAGCAGCTGGAGAACCGTGCTGCAGATATTGCCGATCACTTCAAGCGTATGGGCAGCAGTACACGCGTCTTGTCCGGCATTGAGCGTCTGAGCCTGTTACAAGGCATCATGCGGCCCAATGAGGAAATGAGCTTTTCCTATGACTGGCTGCTGGCTGAGGATGACCTTACTACGAAGGATTTTATTTCACCCAGCTCTTACAACTGGCACCCGGAGCATGACGACTCGCGCGCCGTTTACCGTGACCGCTATCAGTTTGGCGATAAAATCGGCAAGACAATGTATCTGCGGGGCATAGCACCGGAAATGAAGAACGGCTTGTTCTCTATGCTATCGGAGCTTCCTTTTGACCACGTCATCACAATGCATGTTGACGCTATGGACCAGGCAGAAGCCGTCCAGGAAATTGAGAAAAAGCTTGCCTATATGCACAAGGAAGAATACGATGCCATTGCCAAAGCACGCGAGCGAAACATGCCTGCCAGCATAGCTGTGAGCTACGATCTGAAATCCAAAATGCACCACACAGAGCAGATGATGGATGACATTACAACCAAAAACCAAAAAATCTTCAAAGTCTGCATCCTCATTCACACCTATGGCGATTCCAATGCGCAGTTGGACGAGCGTGTGCGGCGCATTTGCAGCACCGTACAGCAACAGACCTGCCGCTTTGACAGCATTTTGTATGAGCAGCGCAACGCCATGAACAGTATGCTGCCGCTGGGCAAGAAGTGGCTCGGGCTGGAGCGCACGCTGGAAACCGTCAGCACGGCCATCTATGTGCCGTTTACCACGCAGGAGCTGTTCCAGCCGGGCGGTCTGTACGAGGGCATCAACGCCCGCAGCAAGAATCTGATTCTGTGCAACCGCAAGCTGCTGCCCGCCCCTGCCGGTATGGTGCTGGGTATGACCGGTTACGGCAAGTCTTTCTCTGTAATGCAGATGGTCACCAATATCATGCTTCGCTGGCCAGATGATGATATTGTTCTCATCGACCCGGAACAGGAGTACACGCATCTCGTTACAGCCATGGGTGGCGTAGTGATCGACATTTCCGCGTCCAGCCCCTCCCATATCAATCCCATGGACATCACGGAAGATTACGGCGACGATGAGGACCCCATCCGGCTGAAAAGCCAGTTCTTGCAGAATTTTTGTCAGCTCATTCTACACAGCTCTGAATTGTCGCCGCAGGAACGTACCTTTATCGATGTAGCCGCTGGGCTGACCTACCAGCGCTATATGGCAAATCCCAAGCGCGAGGAAATGCCAACGCTGCACGACTTTTATAGAAATCTTGCGCTGCAGGGAGAGGAAGTCAAGCCACTGCTTACGGCGTTGAAGCTATATGTAAGTGGCTCCATGGACCTGTTCGCCCACCAGACCAATGTGAACGTGCAGAATCATTGCATCTGCTTTAATACGGTCAAGCTGGGCAAGTCGATGCAGTCTATCGGCATGCTGACAGTGCTGGATCATGTTTGGAACCGCATTACCCGCAATCGCGTGTTGGGCCGCCGTACCTGGGTTTTTACCGACGAGTTCCAGCAGTTGCTGGGCAACAAGGACTGCACGGACTTTTACTTTCAGCTGTCCAGCCGCGCCCGCAAGTGGGGTGCGATTCTGACCTCCATCACCCAGCACGTGCGTTCGGTTCTGGACAACGAGGACGCGCGCCGAATGCTGTCCGACTGCGGATATATCAAGTTGCTGAACCAGTCCCCCGACGATGCCAACGATCTGGCGCGGCTGCTGCACATTTCCAACGAGGAAAAGCGGTACATCGAGAATGCAGAGGTCGGCAGCGGACTGCTGATTGTGTCTAAGACGGTGGTGCCCTTCAACAACGATTTTCCGAGGGATACCGAGCTGTTCAGGCTGATGGATACATCTCCTAATCGAAAGTCTTAATGCGTTATGCTTACACCAGCACATCTCTAAAATAACCTCACGGAGTCTGCCATGTCAGAACTATTCACGCAAAATTATAGCGACAAACCTTTATTCCATACCGATACTGAGATATCGGAAAGCCTGCACAATCAGGTAGATGAAGCATCAAACGGCGAGGAACTGCTGGATAATACTGAAAAGCAAGCCGAATCACTGCTATCAAATGGCGATTATGTAAGTGAAACGAAAAATAGTATTTCAGACGATAGCGATGATGCAGCAGAAAGCTTATCACCACCCGCCGAAGGTAGCAGGAAATATATCACCGGCACCAACACGCCCCGTGCCAGCCGCAGCAATGCCTACTACGAACTGCTGTGCAATCAGCATACAAACGGCTACCGTTCCCCTGCCATGCGCGGCACAGCAGCTGCAGCGCACGGCATCACGAGTGCAAGCGGGCTGGTCAGCTATCAAGAGGACTTTGCCACCGATGCCGCGCAGGATGTCGGCGTGCACGGCGCGGCGGCTGGGCTGATTTTGCAGGAGACGTTTATAGGGACTGCTGCGGAGGATGTCGGCATACTGGGCAGCTACGCCGTGAAGGGCATCAAGGATGTGCAGGACGGCACGCACACCGCCGAGGAGGTTCTACACACAGGCGGCGACGTGCTGCGGATGGAGTTGGGAAGCTCTGCGGTACAAATCGGCTCTGCCGGTGCACGTACCGCTCTGCACTATGCAGAGACCTTCTCGACCAGTGCGGATGATTTTGCTGACCGTGCGCCGGGTATCATCAGTAATACAGGCTTTCAGGCCGGTCATAGCGTTATCAGCGTGGCGCGGTTCTTTGCCCATCCTGTCAAAGCGCTTGTGTCTATCGGCAGGACGGCACTTATTTGTGGCGCAATTGTTCTATTGCTGCTGATTATTGGGCTGCTAGGCCAGATGAGCGGTACTACAACGACCAGCGTGCTGTGTGCCGACAGGCCGGAGGATATTCAGCAGCTTGTCGAAAGCATCAATACCTACCGCAACGAGTCCGCCACTGACGAACTGCGCAGGGCCTTTCGCAACGATGCTGACCCCAATGGCAACCCCTACGGCTACGACACGCTGACCGGCCAGCGCAGCAACAATATGCAGCATGGCGTCACATGGAGCTACGCCAACGGCATCTACAATGACACTGCAGAGATCATCTCGATGGCCGCGGTCTATTATCAGCAGGACTGGCCCAGTTCACAGGAGCTTGCGGCTTTTACGGACGACATACCTTTTACCCAATATTGCCGTGCTCTGACAGCCTACGGCATGGAAATCACCGCGCGGGAGTCAGCGCCCTACTCCTGCATCAGCTATGGCGGCTGCGTCAATGGCTACCGCAGTGAGGGCGAGACCGTGACCATCACAGAGTACCGATGCGAAACGCACACCTGTGCCCAGGGCAACGAAGAATGCGGGCACTACCACAGCGGAATATGGGAATGGAGTGACGACCACGCGGAAGGCAGCAGCCGCCCCGAATGGATCGAAGACGGCACACGCGATGTGACCGTCTTTTTTCCTGTCATTTTCCCGGATGGGGCCACCCAGTCAGAGCTGTGTATCCTGCCGGATGGCTATACCCAAGTTGTCGATGGCAAAATTGCCGCAGAGGATTGCTCCGGCAGCATCGTGCTGGATGAAAGTGCAAATCTCTACAAGGGCGAGCTGAATGATTGGTTCTATCCCCCGAATGAGCGCACCGCCACCTTTACAGTGGAAACCACCGACGGCGACGAAACTATGACGAAGGATTATACCGTGACCTTTGCCAACGCAACCGCTATCCCATGGTGTCCCGGAGAGCTGCACGACGGCCAGTACGGCCACTATGATCTGAACTGCACAATTTACCTGACCGGCTATGACCGCTATGCTGACCCGGAAACCGAAGCCCCCAATGGTGCGGACGGCGGTACGGGCAATCTGGATGCACTGGCCGCAAGCAGCAACGACGGCACGCTGACGCGTACCGTCATCAAGCAGGACCAGTATGGCAATGCGTATGCGGGCAATGCGGTCACTGCCCGCTTTACGAAAACTGTAACGCTGCCGCCCGGTGCGGCGGGCTTCAAGGGCTGGTACGAGAACGGCGCGGACGCTTATGGCAACGTGGAATGGGCATCCCTGCTGTATCGCATGGACTGGGAGGCGCTGTACGGCGTGGCTGACGGCATCAAGTGCCGTTCCATAGGCTCTGCTTTGACTGCTGAAGAACTGCAGGCATTGCTGGCCGGACTGAACATTGACCCCGACACTGCGCGCGGGCAGGTCGTAGCCTTTGCCATTAGCTGCCAAGGTCATTTTGTGTACGGGCAGCCCTCGTCGCTGCGCGGTGGCCCTGGCAATGCCAGCGTCGGGATGAATTTAGACTGTTCCAGCTTTGTGCAGTACTGCTACTGGGCACAGGGGCTTCCGTTTGCAGCAGGTAATACAGCCTCCTACGGGCGCACCAACGATTTGCGTGCAATCTCCCTCGCCGAGGTCCAGCCGGGCGATCTGCGGGTCGTCTATGCCGCTGGCGGTGAGCAAGGCCATGTGCAGATGGCACTTGGCGGCGGCGCGTGGATCGAATGCTGTTATGGCTACGGCGTCTGCGTAAACATGTCCAACGCATGGATGGAGAGCCGTGGCTGCCATTACTTTACCTATGCCGGATTTTAAGGAGGCGTTCTTCATGAAAAGAGTTCTGGCGATTTTGCTTTTGGTTCCGTTTATCATGGTGCTGGCACCGCCCTGCCTTGCTGCGGGAAGCGGAGAGGTGACGGTATCCTTAGTAGATATTCCCGCGGAGCTGCAGGAACGTTCCGTGCTGATTACGCTGGGCAGCGGTCCCAATGACACGGACGCTGTTCTTGTAATGCTGAACGGCTTGAACCAGTATAGCGAGACTGTGACGTTGCCGGAGGGCACTTATTACTGCAATGCCGCTGTTCAATACGACGCCCTAAACGATTGGCCGTTGCGCGAGGTTGACGGCACCACCTTTTTGCAGGTCGAGGCTGGTGGTCAGTATGAGTTGCAATATGAGTTTGCAGGTGAGAGTTGGTTTACGGAAGTAACCGGGCAGACACGCTATTATACGCCGCTGCCGCTGCGCCAACCGCCTGCTGATTATCTGCCCGAGGCAGCCCAGATCAGTGCGTATCTGACAGCACCCGCTGGCTTTTCCCAACACTGTATCGTCTACCTGCAGAACCTGTACAGCGGTACAGTATACGCGCTGGATGTATACGAATCCAACCAACTGGCCGCCGTTTGCACGGAAGCTGACAGCGGACTGTATACGTTTCTATCTGCCCGCGTTGCAGGCGATGCAGCGGAGCGCTACCAGTTCGAGTGCGAGCAGAAGGAGCTGAATACCGATGACGGCGCAAGCTTTCATCTGACGGTAACAGACACAAAAAATCCAGACGCTGATTTGAGTACGCCCAGCCATGACGAGAACACCACTGTACAGCGAGCGGAAGCCTATAATGCACCAGCTGCCGCTGCGCCGTCCGCAACGCCGACACCGGAGCCAACCTCTTCTCAACCTGTACAGAAGAGCCAAAAGCCAGCAAATCCGTTCTGGAATGTGCTGGACTTTTTGCCCATCGTTTTTATCGGAGCCGGGCTGTTCTGGTTTCGCCGGAAGAACCGCCGGGGCGGCCCGAAGGGGTAACGTGAGCGAAAGCGAACGTTAGCAAGCATTGCATGTGAAATTCACATGCGCCATTTAGGGGACACCCTAAAACCCGTTTTATAGTAATCAGCAAAGATGCAGAATGGAGAATTTTGCTTTGTCCACTACTAATCGAACACGGCCCATTTGCAAGCCAGTATACTTCACAGAAGATGAATGGCTATCTGTAGCAACAAAGATGGCAGAAAGTGATATGCCTAATTTTTCAACTTTTTGTCGGGAAATGCTGCTTACCGGTAAAGTCAAGCATTATGATTTTTCTGTTATAAAAGAAATCTCATCTAGCTTGAGTCATATCTCAGGTAACATTAACCAAGTAGCTAAGCGCTGCAACACGAATCAATCTGTTACCACCAACGATGTTGAGCAGTTGCGGCGTGAATATTTACAGCTGAAATCGCTCTATCAGGAACGATTGGTGAAAGCTCTGCGAAAACTAGTCTAATATGTATGCAGCGAAATATTATGCAAACCCCAATCATACCTTTAGCAAGTGGGCGTGCGAGAGTGGCTATTTGTTTTTGTCTGTTATTGAGGTTTTTCGCCCGGCCCTGAGTGACAATCTTCACCTGTTTCTTACATAGAAGGAATCTACTATGGCTATCACCAAAATTCATGCGGTAAAAGTTCGGCTTGGCGATGCAATCAACTACATAGAAAATCCTGACAAAACCGATGGGCAGGAATTGATTTCAGGTTACAATACTGCCCCACAGACTGCTGTGCTTGATTTTTCCATTACTGCAGCAATGGCGCGCAAAGCACGAAATACAAGTGCGAAAAAGCAAGGGAATCTTGCCTACCATCTCATTCAATCCTTTTCACCGGATGATGCCGTCACGCCGGAGCTGGCCCATGAGCTGGGCCGCAAGCTTGCAATGGAATTTACCGATGGAAAATTCGAGTTTGTCGTTGCCACCCATATCAATAAAGATTCCATACATAACCACATTATTATCAACGCCGTTTCTTTTTATGATTATAAAAAGCTGCGCACTGTTCCCTACCGCACTGCGCAGCAAATCCGTAGTATCTCGGATCGGCTCTGCATGGAATCACAGTTATCTGTTATTAAAGATCCGCAACAGCTAGGCCAGCTCTACCCCTCTTACATACAGAAGAAACGCACAACCAGCAATCGCACTGAAGTCCGCAAGAAGCTTAACTTCAGCCTGGAGCGCGCCACCAATTATGCCCAGTTCCTGCAAATGGCGCAGGAACTGGGCATTTCTGTTTGCCAGCGCGGCAAGCATATGACCTACTTGCTAGAGGGCGCGGGGCGTGCAATCAGAGATACATCGCTGGCCGATACCGACAAGTTTACGTATGCCGGCCTCGTGGAGCGTTTAGAAGGTAACGCTGCCGAGCAGCAATTTATTCGTGAGCGCATAGCTAAGATTTTTCCGAGTGTTTCGACTTTTACCGATTTTATAAAGCAGCTGCAGTCGGAGGGCGTTAAGGCGCGTGTAAAAAAGCAAACCGGACAGCTTTTGTATAAGGCTGCCGACTTAGATGGCACATGGGTGCCTGCTGACGCTTTAGGAGATGGATTTACACTTGCGGGCTTGGAAAACACAATAAAGAATAAATCGGAAAACCTTGATACAAATCATAGTACACCGATTGCAGAGCTATATCAAGAATTGACTACAAACTATCCGCAGAGTTGTGATACATCTGTCAGACTCACGTCACGTCAGATACGTTCTGCCGGCAAGCGCGGTGTTCTGCTGCAAATCCATGACTCAAATGGCAATCCGGCAAAGCTGATGATTGATAACAGCCATATTCATACGACTCCTGATGGGTCTGTATCTGCCGACATTGGCGCGGCTTTTTCTTATGATATAACTTACGATGACGGCACACATGGCACAATTCGAGGCACTGATTTGATTCGACAAATCGATGAAGAGAATCTGACGCAGCCACTGATTGTAAGCTTGACCGCTGATCAGATCATGGCCATGAGCCTGCGCGGAGTGACAGTGCATTTGCCGCAATATCACATTGAGCGGTTATTCATTCCGGAACGCTATGTACAGCGAAACGTCGAGCAAGGAAGCTGTGCAATCAGTCTATATCCTGGTTGGCAGTACAGCTATGTACCAATTGGCAGCGAGAAGACGCGAAAATCAATCAGCGGCACTGAACTAGCGCAGTCGTTAGGAGGCGTGGTGCAGGTTGGCACTTCTGAAAGCAGTTTGGCCCGTCGAGTCGCTAATGTGGAACGCCGTGCAGGAATTGCAAATGCCCAAGAGCTTGGAAAACTCTTGGGCAGCATGGCTGATAATGGTCTACATTCAGCTGCTGACTTTGATAAACAAATCAGTGCATATCAACGCGAAGAAATGAAGCTCCGCAACGAGATTTCAGAGCTTCGTTCCAAAAGCGAAATTTATGCAGCAACGGCTCATAATCTGCAGGCGTGCCGCACCTATAAATCTGTATGGTTGGAGTATGCATCCAAACCACTTACCCAGAAGGATACCTTCTACAAGCAAAATGAAGCCGCTCTGCAGACATATAGCAGAGCGGCTTCACAGCTTGATGGAATGGGAATTTCGCAACTTGTTGAGCCGGAGAAACTTCAACGGTTGGTCTCTGAAACAAAAAATCGCATTACTGAACTCGTTGCTAAATTGGAAAAAGTGCAAAATGCTGATAATGGCATGCAAGAAGATAAAGAAAAGGTTAAGCAAATTCAAAGCAACGAAATTAATGGGACGTATAGCGATTTTTCTCGTGCATAAAGAATTTAATATTCTTTGGATTCTTTGGCAAAATAGGTATCTCTTCAAATCATTGCGGGTATCACAGGATTAGTCTCTACGGAACAAATCACGGGTATACACTTTTTCCTGTACATCATCCAAACAGGCATCATAGCGGTTGGCAATAATTGCTTGACTACTCTCTTTAAACCTTTCTAAGTCGTTCACGACCTCACTACCAAAGAAAGTACTTCCGTTTTCCAGGGTCGGCTCATAGATAATGACCGTTGCACCTTTTGCTTTAATACGCTTCATGACTCCCTGAATGGAGGACTGCCGGAAGTTATCCGAGTTCGACTTCATCGTCAGGCGGAAAACGCCAACTACAACATTGTGTTCCCTGCTCGGATCGTAATCCTCGTTAGCCTCGTACGCGCCAGCAATTTCAAGGACACGGTCTGCTATGTAATCTTTGCGTGTTCTGTTGCTCTCAACAATAGCCTGAATTAGGTTTTCAGGTACATCAGCATAATTGGCCAGCAGCTGCTTGGTGTCCTTGGGTAGGCAGTAGCCACCATAGCCGAAGCTGGGATTATTGTAGTGGCTGCCGATGCGCGGATCCAAGCAGACGCCGTCAATAATTTGCTGGGTGTTCAGGCCCTTGCTCTCGGCGTAGGTGTCCAGCTCATTGAAGTAGGCCACGCGCAGCGCCAGATAAGTGTTAGCAAACAGCTTGACGGCCTCGGCCTCGGTAAAGCCCATAAATAGTGTGTCAATGTTTTCCTTGATGGCTCCCTCCTGCAGCAGTGCCGCAAACGTATGCGCAGCCTCCACCAGGCGGGGGTCGTTCAGGTCGGTGCCGACGATGATGCGGCTCGGGTATAGGTTGTCGTAGAGTGCTTTCGACTCGCGCAGGAACTCAGGGCTGAAGATGATATTGTTGCAATGATATTTTTCGCGGACAGCTGCCGTAAATCCGACAGGAATCGTCGATTTGATAACCATGATGGCGTTTGGGTTATACTGCATAACCAATTCAATGACTGCTTCGACTGCAGAAGTATCAAAGAAGTTCTTCTTGCTGTCATAGTTGGTCGGCGCCGCGATAACAACAAAATCGGCATTTCTGTATGCTGCTTCTGCATCAAGCGTAGCAGTCAAATTCAAGTCTTTTTCAGCAAGATATTTTTCAATATACTCGTCCTGAATCGGAGACCTTCTGCGGTTTATAAGGTCCACTTTTTCTGGGATAATGTCTACCGCCATAACCTCATGGTGCTGCGACAGCAACGTCGCAATGGACAGGCCAACATAACCTGTTCCTGCAACCGCAATTTTTATATCATCATTTTTCAATCTATTTCCTCCTCGAGCTAACAAATTTTCGTATGCCAGACTTATTTACACAAGTCAGCACCTTATCAACGATTGATTGTCTTGATAATCTAAATGTACGCCAGACAATCTGATCATCTGGAACGATGCCATGTGAAATGTATCGGCCATACATTTTCAGCATACCATGGTCCTTCTCTGCAGGCATATGCAAAACTGTAACACGATTATACTCATAGCACGTAGAAACCAATCTAAAGCTAGCACCAGTCCAAAATCTACATACATATGGGGATGCATTTTTTATGATAGCTTTGAGTTTGTCAGCAGCTAACGACAGTATAAATTCATCACCCTTACTGGTAACAAAATTCTTATCATACATTCCTTGATAAATTTCTTCGCAGACAGAACTAAATCCTTTCGCCTTTTCTATACTTGCCGCAAAGAATTCACCGCCATAATGTGTTATGAGTTTTCTTCTTCCCTCAAATTTTTCTACCTCATCACACAGCAGAACATAGTTCGTCGTATTAAGCCCATGATTTATGTCATAGAGAAGAATATTTTGGTTGCATTCCTTCCATATGCCGTCAAAGCTAGCCTGTATAAACACATCTGTATCCATATAACACACTTTATCGTATGTCATTTCGCACAGATGTTTTAGTACACACAGCTTGTAAAACGCCAAGCACCATGGATAAGCCGCATCAAAGCGAAAGGAGTCAAAGGGAATATGTATTATCTGCACGTCCCAGTCATGGAACAATTTCAAAATATCTGTCGGTATCTCTGCATCGTCAAAATTGATAGCAACTGCAACATCACAATTGGGATTAAATTTTTTTGCAGAAATCGCTGCAACACATATATTCTTTAAATATACTTTTTCCTTATTTACCCCCCCAGATTTACGCCAGAGCTCATGCCAGGGTTATAAGCAAAAGGAATACAAATAAGATTTTTCTCCATCATAATCGTTCCTTTATTTTAGCTCCAGCTGTTTGCGAACATAGTCGGTGGTCAGAATCTTCTTGACCGTACCCTCGACGTCAAGGCGGTTCGTGTTGTGGCTCGTGTAGGAGTCATCAGCCATCGTGTGTACCTCGCCCTTGACGACAAACTTGTCGTAATTCAGATCGCGGTTGTCCGCAGCGACGCGGTAGTAGCCGCCCATGTCCTCGCTGCGCAGGCGCTCCTCGCGGGTCATCAGCGTCTCAAACAGCTTCTCGCCGTGGCGGGTGCCGATGATGTTCGTGCCGGTGTCGCCAAACAGCCGCTGCACGGCCTTGGCCAGGTCGCCGATGGTGGAGGCATCGGACTTCTGGATGAACAGGTCGCCCGGGTTCGCATGTTCAAACGCGAACATGACCAGGTCGACGGCCTCGTCGAGATTCATCAAAAAGCGGGTCATGCCGGGGTCGGTGATCGTGATGGGGTTGCCGGACTTGATCTGGTCGATGAACAGCGGAATGACGCTGCCGCGGCTGCACATGACGTTGCCGTAGCGGGTGC
>OLPT01000359.1_pt1 | contig 36784 bp, 45 predicted proteins | sample 1673051 | NCBI WGS metagenome assembly OLPT01 (sample SAMEA3136750, study PRJEB25190) | human gut metagenome | biome: human gut; feature: human-associated habitat; material: faeces | place: Austria | collected 2013
TAGGTACAGGAACTGTTACAATAACAGGTAAAGGTAATTTTAAAGGAACAACGTCTAAAACATTTTTTATTGTATCTAAAGATATTTCACAAGTATCGTTTGGAACAATAGCAAATCAAAGCTATACCGGTTCAGAATTAACTCCTTTACCGACTATTACATATAACGGAAAAAGTTTAACTAAAGATGTTGATTTTAAAGCTACTTATTCTAATAATGTAAACAAAGGAACAGCTACTGTAAAAGTTGCCGGTATCGGTAATTTTAGCGGTTTAAAAACTTTTACGTTTGCTATTAGCTCAAGAAATATGTCGGATGTTAGTGTAGCTGCAATAGCAGCACAAAAATATACAGGAAATAGTTTAGCTCCTACAGTAACAGCTACATATAATAATAAAACACTTGTTGCCAATACTGATTATACTGTTTCATACAGCGATAACGCAAATGCCGGTACGGCTACAATCACACTTTCAGGAAAAAATAACTTTACCGGAACTAAAAATGTAACGTTTACAATTAATCCTGAATCTATCAGTAATACAAGTGTAAATACTATTCCTGAGCAAAAATATATGGGTGTAGCAGTGACACCTATACCTACAATAACATATAACGGTAAGACTCTTTCAAATAACGCAGATTATACACTTAGTTATTCAAATAACAACAGAGTCGGAACAGCAACCGTGACGATTACAGGTAAAGGAAACTTTACAGGTACAACTTCTAAGAATTTCACAATTAAAGACTTTACACCTGATTCAAGTAATCCAATTTCATTGAATAGTGATAAGTTAAAAATTAATTGGGATAATACAAGCTATGTTTATGACGGAAATGAAAAGAAACCAAAACCGACATCTATAAGATATTACTTTAATGATGTTTATTCATATTCATTGATTGAAGGTCAAGATTTTAGCTTGTCATATGCAAACAATACAGATGCAGGAACAGGAACTGTAACGGTAAATGGTGTAGGTGGATTTAGCAACTCTAAATCAAATAACTTTACCATTACATCGGCAAGTATCAATAATGCTGTATTTACGGATATTGAAACGGCAGAATTCAGTGGCGGTAAACTATATCCGAACTTTACAGTAACAGTTGACGGCAGAGAACTTGTTAAAAATACTGATTATACAGTCGAGTATTCAAATAATGTACAAGTAGGTACTGGTAACATCAAAATTACAGGTAAAGACAATTACACAGGTGTAGCTGAAACTACATTCACAATTGAGCCTTATGATCCACAAAGACATGATAAAGATCCTGTAGATATGAGTACATTACACCCTACAATAACAGGAACTTTTACCTATAACAAAGCCGAGCAAAAGCCTGTACCTACAATTGTATATCAAAAATACAATAATGAAACTTCAACAATGCTTGAATATACACTTGTCGAAGGTAAGGACTATAATTTGACTTATACGAACAATATCAATGCCGGAACAGCTACTTTGACTGCAACAGGTATTGGTGTGTTTAAAGGATACTGTGAAAAAGACTTTACTATCAATCCAAAGTCAGCGGAATCTCTTTCGATTGACAATATTGGTGATAAGGTATTCTCAGGTGTAGCTCAAACACCGGATGCTGTTATCAAAGATATAGACTGATTTTTTGCCTAAGAGGGATTTTTCCCTCTTAGGTGTGGAGAAAATATATAATCGTAATATTTTATAATTATTGATGAATGGGGAAGAATTATGGGTTTAAATCTATTTTTGAAGTCAAAACCAATATTAGAAGAAAAGAAGTTTGATATTGATTTAGATAATTTAATAAATTTTCTTGGTAAATATCATCAGCAAGAGTGGATATATGCAAGTGATATTATTGAAAACTTCAATTTAGATAAAAAAGCAATCTACGAAATACTAAAAATTTGTTCTGATAATGGTATTGTAAAACCTTATATAAAAGTTCTTTGCCCGAAATGTAATAAAGTATCAAAGCAATGTTATAGTGTTATTGCTGATATACCTAAAAAAATTAAATGTTCTCATTGTGATAATAATATCGGGAATCCTTTTGACTATTGCATTGTCATATATAAAGTAATATAAAAAATTTATATTACTTATCAAAAAAAGAGCATCCACTCGGATGTTCTTTTTTGATGAACAAAACATTTGAATCTGTCAAGCATAATATCATACAAATTAACAATTTATTCTTGTTAAAATTAGAGAATATTGCTATTAATGGTACAAAACTATTGATTTTTAGCCGAAAATATGGTATAATATAGTTAATAAAACAGATGATAAGGAGAAAATATATGAAAAAGTTTATTTCAAATATAATCGCAATCATAATGATTATTACAACTATAAATATACCTTTAGCAACAGCAGAAAGCAATGTTAATTATCCGCCGGAAGGTAATAAGTGCGGATATATATTTTCATTAAAAGAAACACCTGACTTTAATATTACAAATGATGATATTATTGTTATCTCAGCTGATGCAAATGTATATGTATCAAAATCAATTGAAGCCATAAAAGCAATAGAAGATAAAGTTGATATTAATTTTATTGCAGAAAACACACCAATTCAACCAATTCCGATTGTTGATGACAATTTAGAACTTTTTTCAGATGAAATATCAGAACCTAATAGTACAGATATTCCTGAAACAACAAATATACCTGAAATAGATACACCTGTTTCAACTGAAACTCCTGAAACAACGGAAGAACCATCATCTACAAATGAACCGACAGCAACGGAAGAACCAACGACAACACCTTTACCGGAGCATTATACAAATGATTTGCTATATTATCAGATGTGGCATCATAATGCTATGAGAGATTATGTATATCGTGAAAATGATATTACAGGTAAAGGGGTAAAGGTTGGTGTTATTGACACCGGAATTATGCGTGATTGGGAGGACTTTGAAGGTGTCGATATTCAAGACGGTATTAATGTATGTGCATTGTTAGATAATAATGAAGAACGTCTACATATTATGGGTGATGCACACCCTCACGGAACTGGTATAATTGGCAATATAGCAGCGAAAATTAATAACGAAAAAGGTATTGCCGGTATAGTTGATGAATGTACTGTAATACCGTATAAAGTCGAGGATACTGCTTGTTCAGATTTTGCAAATACTTGTGCCGGCATATTAAAAGCATTGCAATTAGCTTATGAAGATGGTTGTGATGTAGTTAATATTAGTATGGGTTCTGATCCGGACCTTACAGAAAGTCAAATACAAATGTTTAATACTGTTGTTGATTCAGTAACTTCTAATGGTATGATAATTGTTGCAGCAGCAGGCAATGAAGGTGAAGTAGACAAATATGGTGATTTGGCAAATGCTAATATATATCCTGCCTCTTGTGAAAATGTAATAGGTGTAGGTGCAGTCGAACCTAATTGTGATTCTGTTAAATTGTATGAAGATATTGCCAGTGGCTTGTACACGACTCTTGATAATCCACATGTATTTGATTCAAGAAGATTGGTTAATACATACACTTTTGATATGATAAATAATTTAGAGAGAAATCAATATAAAAAGTGTGATTTTTCAACAGCGAATGACAGTGTATTTATCTCAGCTCCGGGCAAAGAAATAAGAACCTATGCATATGGATGGGAAGGTGTTGCACCGTATATTTCTCATATGGGAACATCAGAAGCTACTCCTATGGTAGCAGCAGCAGCGATTGGTGCAAAACAGATGAGACCGTATATTGATACTAATATGTTCAAAGAAATTCTTAAAGAAACAGCAATAGACATTGACGAAGAAGGCTATGATATAAATACCGGTTATGGTATGATTGATTTTGAAGGTATTTATAATTATATTAGTGCATTACCGGAAACAGCACCTGAAAAAACACCTGAACTTACGATAGATTATAAAAATGAAATCATTAACGGTTTTATAAATGACGGAAACTATTACATTAACGATAAACCGATTACTTTAACAAGCAATAAAAATGAGATAGGAATTATATTCAGTTTTTCTTACGGTCAGATTGATGTTAACAGCGATTGGCTTGGAACAACTCTTAAAATTCAAAGAAAAGCAAGAAATAGCAGTTTTACTGACAGTGATGTATTATCATTAAACATACCTGCACGTCCTGAAGCTCCTAACGGTATTTTAACAACTGATACAACAATAAACGGTGTAGATAATACAATGGAATATAAAGCAACAAATTCAGATACTTGGACACCTTGTACATCTAATAAAATTGAAACAAGCACTTTGGGAGCAAATGAATTTGAAATAAGATATAAAGCTACTGATGCTGATTTTGCAAGTAATTCTGTAACTGTTCGTACAAAAATAAAAGAGGAAACACCGAATATTACAGTTGATTATAAGAACAATCAATTAGTCGGATTTGATTCTGAAAGTAACTATACTTTAAATGATAATGAAATAACACCTATTGACGGAAAATTAGATATTGCTGATAATTGGTATGGTCGTGATTTAACTATAACAAGAAAAGCAAGAAATGATGAATATGTTGACAGTAACAGTAAATCAATTCATTTACCAACATTGTCTTTAGCTCCAACCGGTATCGCAACGGCTGATTATAATATTTATAATGTTAATTCAGATATGGAATATAAATTAACAACAGAGACCGAATGGCATGAAATTAATTCGGAAATTCTTGAAAATGTTCCGTTTGGTATTTATGAAATCAGATATAAAGCAACAGATACGGCTTTTGCAAGTGAAATCTTTACTTTAAATGTAGAAGAAAAAGTTAAGCCTAAAGAAATAACACCAACAGCCGAAATTGAATACAGCAGAAGAACTTTAGATTACTTAAATAATACATCTACATATTTAGTCAACGGAAAAGAATATCATACAGAAAACGGTTCATTGAATATTGAAGATTCTTGGTACGGAACTACTATAACAATAATATGTAAAGCATCAAATGAAAAATTTCAAGATAGTGAACCACAAGAAATTTATATACCAACTCTCGGAGATGCTCCTGATTTTCTTGAAGTACAGGGAACAAAGATAAAAAATCTGAAAGAAACAATCGAAATATCAAATAAGGGCGAAAATAATTGGTTTACAACAGGAGCAACAGAACTTGAACTTGAAGAAGGCGAATATGAAATCCGTTTTATGTCAACAACGACTTCATTTGCGAGTAAATCAATTACTGTAAAGTTAGAGAAAGAACCGGAATCAAACTATACGATTGAAACAGGTATTAAAAAGGTTGATAACGATATTGTATGTACTGCTAAAAACAATACTGACGGATATATAACAGCAACAGGAATAATTGCAATATACAGTTCATCAGGTACGTTATTAAAAATTAAAACTATTAACGGATTTAATGCCGGTGCTAATAATTATAGTATTTCAAATGACTTTAATGAGCCAATAAAAGTAAAATACTTTATATGGACAGCACTTGATAATATGACAGTATATGCGAATACTAATGTATCTGAATTAACAATAGATTAATTAAGAAAGAGTGAGAATAATGATATTAGGATTTGAAAAAAATGAATATGCAACTTATTATATTGAATACAGACTCGTTTTCTGTACAAGAAGAAGTAGAAAAATATTCAAGTTTGCTTCAATACGGAAAGACTTTAAAGAGGCTTTGGTTGAAATTTGCAACAAACATAATTTTCAGTTAATTTCGGCTGATACAAAAGACTATACGGCTGATTTGCGGATTAAATGCAATTGTGATTATAGTCCAAAGCAACTACATCAAATAATCAGAAAAGAATCTACTAAAATTTTAGCTGAAAAGCATCCTGAAATCATTACCAGTAAATCAATATGGACCAAAAATTTCTTTGTAACAACAAATTATACCATTGATTGTGATGATATAATAGCCGATTATATAGAAAGTCAAAAGCGTGTAAGCTGAGAATAATGAGAATTTAATTAAAAATTTAGGGAAAGAGAGCAACTGTTATGTTGCTCTCTTTTTTTTTGATTGATTTAATATTTTACCGCCATTTGCTTATGAAAAGGTAGAAATAGTGCTTAAAATAGGGACTATATTAATGAGGAATAAATTTTTTATTCCCAAACTTCCTAAGTAATAGCTCTGGGCAGTAAGCTCCTCACTATGCGAGATAAGCCGAACCCCAGAGTAATCCCTGAGTAAGTTTTTTTAAAATTAAAATTTGTTTGTATGAATAGAGGAGGAGTTATTATGAATATTAAAAAAATTATAAGCACAATAGCGGTGATTGGGTGTTTATCGGCTTGTATGATTCCATCTGTGTCTTATGCTGATGAAGTACAATATGAACCCGAAATCAGTATGTTGGCTAATAATGGGGATTATTCAATCGAATATGTCAAGTCAGGTTATGAACTTGATTATAGCACAACAAAAGAAAATTATAATATTTCTTTAAAATGTCATAACTCAAGCAATGAAACACGAACGGCAGACGTTTACGCTGTGTTATATTCAAACGGACTTATCAAAGAAATAAGAAAACAATCGTTGATTATGTTAGACGATTCATCTAACAGTGTTGTATTCACTATTAATTCCAATATTACAAATCTTGGGCAAGCGGATACGATAAAAGTCTTTTTGTGGGATAAGGATACAGTTAATCCACTGTGCAATAATCTAACAATCAACACACATATGTGAAAATAATTGTACTAACAGTCCTGAATTCTTATAATTCTCTTATTGACTTTAATTTAGCATATGCTATAATATAAGTATAGTATATGAAGTTTAGAAATAGTTTAAACTGTTTCTTTGTACAAATATAGTTTTTATTAAAGAGCAATTAAACCCTATTTGGGCTTAGTTGCTCTTTTTTATTTTCATTTTTAGCTGAGAATATCAGCTTTATATAGATATTTAAGAGATTTTAAGGAGGGAAAATGTATGATAAGTACAATAATCACAAAAGCAAATTCAATTAATAAGGTAGTGGATTTGCGAGATAAGTTAATTTTGTCAAAAACAGAGGACTACGCTCAGATGCACGGAATCGGAGGAAAAGACCACAATCCAAACAGTACAATTCAATGTATGATTTGTGACTATTCCGGTTCAGGCAACAGTAAAAGCGTATCAGCTAATATATCAGTTGATAAGGTTTATTACATTGCTGAGCAAATAAGGAAGATTGTTTTCAAACAAGATGAATCTGACAAATTAAGTATAACAGCTAAAGAGAAGTCAGATTTGGGAGTTGCATATAAAACCCTTATCAATGCAATAAGGGAAGGCAAAAGTGCTAATGCAGTCAGTTTAGATGCGGCACATAAAGCAGCTCAAATTCTTGTTTCAGTCGGTAAAGGAATTACTTCACCGATTGAAGGATATGATTTTACATATTCTCAGGATAAGGTTGATGTATATAGCAAAAAAGACGGAAAAGCACCGGTTAATAAATTGCTGATAACACATCAACCAATGTATAAAGGTAAGAAAAGTAATTATCCTTGGTGCATTAAAATTACCAATGGAGTTGCAGACATTATCGAAAAAGAAGGCGGTACTGTTAATTATAATGCGAAAACATTAAATGTAACAAATGAAGCCTTTATTAATATCTCCAATGAAGATATGTATCGAATGTTTACAAGAACTATCAGATACATTGAAACTTGGGAAAATGCCGTTGTACTTCCGAATGTTATAAACGGTTTGAAACAAAGGGAAGAAGAACGCAGAGAATATAATAATAATCGTTCATAAGAAACGTTGATTAATTGAAGTTTAAGGAGGAATTTATATGTTAGAATGTAAAGGCTTTGAGCCAAAAGAGAAACTTACTCAAATTGTAGGTATGAATGGAGAACTACAATCGTACTTAGAAGTGAAATACAGAATAGAGTGGTTCAATCAATATTGTGATGAAAATGGCATCAAAGGTGTTATTGATGAATCAGATATTAAATATCTTGAACAAGTTAAAATGTTTGTTGCAACTTGTAAAATTTATATGGATGATAAATTGGTTGCGACAGGTATTGGTGGTAAAATGGTTGATGGTGATATAACGAGTATGAATATGATCATTCAATCAGCTGCGACTATTGCGAAAGGCAGAGCTTTGGCTAATTGTGGTTTTGGTACTGCGATGTGTGCAAACAATGAAAGCGGTGAAAATCCTGATATTCTTCCTTGTGATGCAGGAATTACAATTAATACGGATAACAATCCGTTAATTAATAATTCAGCTGTTACAAAAACAAACGAAGAAAAACAGAAAATCTCCAAACCACAATCAAAGGCAAAAGCAGAAAAAACTGTGAATGTGCCAAAGAATTTGACTGAAGCACAAGCCTTAATCCTTAGTATCGGTAAATACAAAGGAAAATCATTGGGAGAAGTCGCTGCAATTGATAAGCCATATATTGATTTTATGGCTAATAAATGCAGTTACCCTGATATTGTTGCAGGCTGCAAAATTATTTTAACTGCTTAATTTTTTATTTCAAGAGAGGGTTAAAATCCTCTCTTGGAGAAGGAGGAAATATGTTTGATTTTAATATCAGTCAAGTTGTTGGCTTATTAGGATTAGAAGTAAAAGGCAATATTGAAGGACGTTCATATAATGTCAGATGCCCTCATTGTGGGAAATTTCATATGAACATAGATAATACAAAAAATACTTTCAATTGCTTAAAATGCGGTATCGGTGGTGGAATATTAGATTTGTATTGCCGATACGGATTGAATAAAGAATGTACAAAAGATAACAGAGGTGAAGCACTTAAAGAAATTGAAAATTTACTTTGCTTAGATGATAAAAATACAATAGAATATAAAGAATACAAAAATGATTACACGACTTTGACAGATAGCCAATTAAATGAAGTGTATTCTGCAATTCTTGATATTCCTGAGTTAAAACTTAATTCAGATCATATTGAATCCCTGAAAAAAAGAGGTCTGACAGAATCTGAAATTGACATATTCGGTTATCGGACAATGCCGGAGTATCTGTATTTTCCTAAAGGAAAAGATTGGAGCTTTAAGCTATGGGATAGATCAAATTTTGAAGAAATTTATTTTTCGATACCTGAATTTAAAAAAATAAGTCGTAAGCATATCATTTCAGGATTATTTATTGCACAACACCTTATAAAGAAAGGTCTAAAGTTAGACAAAATACCGGGATTCTTTAAATTCGGTAAATACTGGTGTTTTAGATATACACCGGGAATACTGATTCCGATAAGAAATCGTTATAAGGAAATTGTGAATTTTCAGGTAAGAAAAGATTTTGGAAAATTACGATACATAACTTTATCTTCAAAAGGTTTTCCGCAAGGAACGTCAAGTAGGGTTAGAGTTCATTTTCCAATTACCAATCCTGAAATTAATTCTGATACAATCATCAGAATTACAGAAGGTCCGTTAAAGGCTGACGTTGCTTTAAGTTTTACAACAAACTTAAATGTTGTATATATGGCTGTTATGGGTGTTAATTCTTTAAATGAGTTGAAACAGATATTTAAAGATATTAAACCGAATGATATTAAAATTGTTCAAAATTTTTTGGATATGGACAAACTTACTAATATAAACGTCTTAAAAGGTTCAAAGAATTTAGAAAAAATTATATTACAAAACGGTCATAAATATAAAATGGGGTATTGGGATGTAAAGTCTATTAAAACGGTTTATTACAAGCAATGTAAAATAATAAAACAGCTTGGAAAGGAGGTTGAACCAATAAAAAATAATTCACCAATTAATGAATTCATTTTTAGAATTCAAAAAAATACTTATTTATTTAATAAATACGGTATCCCTTTTGAAAAAGAATGGATAAATGATAATTCAAAAGGTATTGACGATTTTTTAAAATACATAAATTCATAAGTAAAATCCCTTTTTTAAGGGATTTTTTTATTTTACCGCCATTTACTTATGAAAAGGTAGAAAACCGTAAAAAAATAGGGACTATATTAATGAAGGCAAGTTTATAGCCGTATTCTCAATGCCGAATAGAATACGAGAATTAAATATAACACTTAAAACTGAATATAGAGTGAACAATAATAATCGTTTCGACTTGTAGTATGAGAATTTGACACATGCCTCATACTCTCTATTCTTTTTCTCCAAATAATGAATAGATGAAATTTGTGTCATTAAAATTAAATATTGAAAAATTCGGATTTATAATTGTCAAATTGTCATATAAATCTTCATACTTTTTCTATTCGGCAATCTAAGAAAAGGAGTTTTGAAAAATGAATAACTTAAAGAAAATCTTATTGGTAGGACTAAGCACTGCTATGTTACTACAGAGTGTTGCTTTTGCACAACCGGTTACTGACTTTCGGTTTAAATCGGATTATAACGTAACACTTGAAGGGTACGGTGACTCAGAGGACGTTGGCTCAGGCGAAAATATTACAAGAGTACAGCTTGCAAATTTACTGTATAGAACATTTTCTGATGAAACAAAGGCGTCTTATTTTCAGAATGTAAATACTTTTACGGATACAGATAAAGATGCTTGGTATAATGATGCCGTATCTACACTTGCAAATGCAAATGTATTGTTTGGATATAGATGCGGTAAATTTAAACCTGATAAAAATGTTAAGAGAGCAGAATTGGTAGCAATCCTTTCAAGGTTTATTTCATATGATGATTATGAAGATAATTGTACTTATACAGATATAAACGGTCATTGGTGTGAAAATGACGTGAAAAGGGCTTATTCGGAAGGATGGATAAATACAGAAACAGATAAGTTTGGACCGGAGGACATAGTTACAAGAGAAGAAGCAATAAATACGATTAATTCATTTCTTGACTATGTTAATGATATATGATAACAAATGCTATTATTCCTTCTTTTGAAGGGGTAATAGCTTTTATTTTGGGTTGGATTATAACCGGTTTTTATGATAAGACGGTTATTGATAAAAAGAAAAAGTATTTGCACAAAATATTGAGTAGTATCGGATATATGTTCGGAACATTGTTGATCGGCAAAATAGTGACAAATATGCTTGACAGTAATCTTATGGCATCAGTATATTTGTATATACCGTATGTAATAACGATACTTATTTTAATGGTAATATCAATGACAGATATATGCAAAAGAATTACATATACATTACCTATTTATTTAGCGATTCTGATTATATTAGTATTGAAATGTATTTATTTAGGTAGTGTGTATGGAATTATGCAAATAGTTATACATATTGGTTTACTTATTGTTTATGGATTTGCTTGTTATATAATCAATAAATTCGGAAATGAATGGATTGGCGAAGGTGATGTGGATATATATTTTTTAATTAATCTGACTATACCTTTGATGGGCTTAATGTTTGTTATAGCTTCTTTAATTTTAATAGGAAAACGTAAATTGATTGAAAAAATCAATAACAAATTGAAATTAACAGAAACGGATATTACTGTTGTAAATATTAATTTGCCTGCACAGGAAAACTCAGATGAGTTCTGCGAAGATAAAAATATCTCTATACCGTTTGTTCCGGTGATGTATTTAATATATACTTTTGTAATTTTTATTTCATAAATATATTATCAAGTTTCTCTTAGTAAAACGGCATAAAAATATAACGTTAATTTATTCACTATTGCTCTTGATTTAATGGGTTATAATGGGGTATAATATGTATTATATAAGGAGTGAAGAAAAGAGTACAAAGGAGGTAATTTATTATGAGTAACAATATTGCAGTAACTATTGTGATAAGCATTTTTACCAGTATAGGCATGTTATTATTGAAGTCTATAAAATGCAGTTTGGACGAACTTGTAACGACATCAGAGCAATACTTAGAAAACGTAATTGGTGATAATAGGCAAAGCATTTATAAACTTGCGTCCATTTACGATGACTTAACCAACTGGGACAGCACTGAACTTGATAATATATATGGCATGTTGCTTACGCTTAAACCGTATTTTGACATACTGGTTCAATATGAACCGATAGGAGACCCGGAAATCAGTAACAACCTTACAGATTTTTACACGACCTATGATGATGTGATAACGGATTTTCTAAAAGACAATTGGGATACTACATATTATTGCAGGTATATCAATGCAGTATCCGAAGATTTCAAAGAAGCAACTATATTTATCTGCAATGAATTACAAGCAGAAAATGCTAAATATAATAAATCAATAAGAATTGTATATGCTGTTCGTGATTTTCTACTTGCTATTGATAAATCAAAAGAAAATTGAACTAATATTCAATAGCAAGTGGTTACTTTGTTTGTTTTTTGTAGTGAATTAATTATAACACAAACAAGTTTCACTTGCTATTCTTTTTTTTGCCGAAATATTTTGGAATGAAAACATCTATTGTATATACATTGCTCTATTTATTCTATAAGTATAGACAATTTATATAATTTGTTGTATGATATAGGTAATCAGATAATTATTCGGTTATGAAAGGGGTATTATATTATGATTTATACAAAGGAAAACTTAGAATTAATGGGTGATGTGTATTGTGATTTAAAACAACTAAAATCATATAAAGATCACGCACCTTTGCAATGCGACATTTTTCCGTTTAAAAATATCACGTTAATAATAAAGAATGCGAAGAACTTAACAGAGAGTCAAAATCGTAAGATAGGAAAACTAATGGATATGTTTTCAACCAATGATGTAAATGAACTTATGAATATTCCAGTACCAACAGAAATGCGTGCGGCATTTTGGAATGGTTTTTATAGAAATCCAAATTCAGAAAATTAAAAAAAATCGTTGACTTCATTATATACTGTGTTATAATAAATATATAAGATATGAAGTCTATGAAAATGGTTATAATAAAACTGTTTTCTTTTCATTAATATAGTTTTATTTTTAGAGTAATTAAACCCTAATCGGGCTTAGTTGCTCTTTTTTTATTTTCTTTTTTACAGCCGTTTGTGCTGATTATATATAGTAAGATTTTTAAGGAGGAATGAACTAATGTTCATAATATTAGCCGGAATATTAACGGCAATCGTTTTAGAAATAATTGATTATCTCAATTATTTGGAAAAGTAAGTAAAGAATTATATTTTTTTAAGGAGGAATTTTTATGAGTTACAATATTTATGGAGAAATGATTTACGATGGACACACAGATTTTGGATTTGGATTTTGCAATTACTGTGATTGTGATAATGATCATAGAACGGAAATCAATAACAAGAACAGTAAGTATGTTATTGACGGATATTCGTTTGGAACAGCAACAGAAGCAGTTAATTATCTTATGTCAGATGGCATGACATATGATGAAGCTATTGCTTATCTTGAAAATGAAGGAGGTGCTTTTTAATGGCAACTCCTATTATTTTTAAGAGTCAATCAAGTTGGGATATAAAAAGATTAAAAGCCCTCGGTTTAGAAAACGACAGTCCGAGAAGAAAAGATGCTGATTCGATATGTTCATTGAATACAAAAGGTTATTCAACAATCAATGCCGATATAACCAGAGCATTATTGTATATGTCGGATAAAACAGGAACAGATTATGCAGTGGTTAAAGTCTCATCGACTAAAGTTGCTGCTGAAAGAAAATTATCCGATGGCAGTCATGAGATCGTAACCTATCAAACCAACGGCGAAATAAAAGCAGTTAAGATTAATACTGCCGGAGGAGCAGAACCTTTTAAAACTTTGGGAAATAAGAATGATGCTATTCATTTGACTACACTATTTATGGCGATTATAGCTTTAATTGGAAGTGTAGAACCTGAATTGTTTACAAATGTTGAATCGGTATTGAGTGATATACAAAGAATATTAATCTACACTCAAATAATTCCATTATTAGAAGAAGAAAAATCAAAGTTATGGTGGGTGAATGACTACATATATCAGAAAATACTTGATGGAAGCATTAAAATCAATATACCGGATGATGGTAATATTGATATGCTTAGTAAACGAACCATTTCATCCGGTTCACTGAATGGTGATGTTATATACGGAACACCTGATATTCTTGTTGGAAATTCCAAAAAGAACAAGAAAACAAAGAAATTAACAGTGGAATCTGCAAAAAAGGAATTTGCATCTTTTATCAATTCTCATAATTGGAGCGATGAAGAAAAAATGCTTATCCCTCAATTCCCTGATGATTTTCCGATACCACCTGAAGTAGCCAAAATGGCTAAACGTTATATTGCATCAAAAAGCGATAAACGTCCTATGGTGAACTTTATGTGGAGAGGTATAACATCTTACGGAAAATCAACCGGTGTAGAAGTAATGGCTTGTATTCTTGATATGCCGTTACTGAGAATGACGTGTCATACTGATATGGTGACACAAGACTTCTTGAGTGACTTTGTACCGGATACAAGTGCTGCTGTAAATACTGATAATTTACCTGATTTTGAAACCATTCAGTTTGATCCTGAAATGGCTTATGAAATGCTTACAGGAACAAGAGACGAAAATGCAACAGAAGATATGTGTTTGAAAGCATACGGCGAAGCTGTTGCGAAGCGTAATAGTTCATCACCACATTTTGTTCATGTTATGAGCAATTATGTGAAAGCATTAACAAAAGGTTATATTGTAGAAGTACAGGAAGTATCTCGTATAAAGGATGCAGGCGTACTTGTCGGACTAAACGAATATGACAGACCAAACAGTGTAATTCCGTTACTGGATGGTTCATATGCAAGACGAGATGAAAATGCCATTTGTATCTTTACAGATAATGTTGGCTATAATTCTTGCAGACCTGTTGATCCATCAGTTTTAAGAAGAATGTCATTCATTATTGATTCATATGAATTGCCAAAAGAAATGGTGATAGATCGTATTAAGTATAATACCGGTTTTGATGATGATGAAATAATTGAAGATTGCTATAACCTTTGGAACGATTTTTCGCAGTATTGTCAGGAACATGATATTACACAAGGTGCGGTATCTGTAACAGAGCTTGAAATGCTTGTAATGACAATTAAGTATGACGGAATATCAAATATTCTTGAAAATATTACAGATACATTAGTATCTAAAGCGACTTCGGATTATGAAGAACGTCAAGAATTGTTGGATTTCATTAATACTAATATCAGCAAGTATAAAGAGCTATCGTAAGGAGAAATTTAATTTTTAATAAGCAGACTTAGAAATTAAGTCTGCTTATTGGTTTTGAGGAGGAATAGATATGGCAAATGCTATAAAAGTAAGAAAAAATGAAATCGAAAAAACAATCACGGATGAAGAAATCTTTACATCCGAAAAATTTAAAAGCAGAATGCAAAACATTGTTAATTCTATTTTATATAAGCAGTTTAGGCAACCGAAAGTATCGTTTGAGCATGATCCTAAAAGCTCATGTACTGCTTATACTGACGGAACAAAAACACATATAAATACTGCAAATGGAGTAATTCAATATTACACCAAAAGAGAATCAAGAATATTAACCATAATTGGAATATTATCACATGAATGTGCACATATATTGTATTTACAATTTAAAGAAGAAAATGCAATAATGAATTCGCTTAAACAAAACGGTGAATTATTTGGAGAAATTATGCCGGAAGATAAGATTGAAGAAAAATATATTAAAGAAATAGAAGAAGCGTTAAATAATGAAAATTACAGACCTATATTCTGCAATATATATCATCAGCTTTCAAATATCTTTTCAGATGTGCATGATGAAAGAAAAATAACAGATGATTATCACGGTTTAGTTGAACAAGCATTAATATATTCAACTGAATCACTTAGAGGACAATCAGAATCAGTTGAAACGTTGACTGAAGCAATAAAGAATAAACAAGCAGATGAATTATCTGTTATGTTCTCTTTAATTCTTCAACAGGCAAGATTCGGTTCAGTTGTAATAGAAAATGAATCTAAGTTAAAAAGCAATGAGCTTTTAGATAACATCATTAACATTGCACCTGAAATTGAAAAAGGTACTACAACGGATGACTTAAATGAAAAGTTCAGTGCAATTAATAAATGCTTGTTGGTTCTTTGGAAATATATCAGAGAAATGCTAAATGACAATCAACAGAATGGACAAAATGGTAATCAATCTAATGATTCTGATAACAGTCAAAGCAATCAACAACAATCAACACAAAATGTTATGAATAGTTTAAATCAAGGTGTTAAAAATGCAGTAGGTAATGCTTCGGCGATACCTCAAAACAGAACGAATGCACCTCAGAAGAAAGGAGATAATAAATCTGCCGGAAAAGTTATGTCAGCAGAAGAAGCTGAAAATATAGTAAAAAACATTGCAAAAAGTATTGTTTCTGAGCAAGCAAATGAAAAGGCTAAACGAGAAGCAGAAAATACATTAAAAAGTGATGATTTACAGATTATAAATTCAGCTGATATGACATCATCTCATAAAGGTATTCCATATTCAGTAGAACGTGATTTAGAAGTTGACAATTCAGATAGGATAGAATATCAAAAACAAATGAAAGAATTAGGTCCTATTTCAAAAAAACTTCAGAATAAAATGAAATTTATTCTTGATGATATGAAACAAGGTTGTAAATTGACGAGAAGACAATTCGGACGAAAAATTGAATCAAGAGATACATTTAGGATAGATTCAAAATTTTTCTCAAACACAAAATTGCCACAGGATTTGCCTGACATGGCTATTATGGTTTTGATAGACGAATCAGGATCAATGAGTGGTTCAAGAATAGAAGCTGCAAGAAAAGCGGCATATCTATTATATGACTTTGCATCAGGTTTAAATATTCCTATTTGTATATGTGGTCATAGTAATAATTATGAGGTGAATTTTCAACAATACACTTCATTTGAGAATATATCAAATAATGACAAATACCGCTTAAATCATATCAAATCAAAAAACGCAAGTAATCGTGACGGTATGGCGATTATATTTGCTGATGAATTATTGGTTAAGAGACCGGAAGAAGTTAAACTAATGTTTATAATATCAGACGGACAACCGAATGCCGATAATTATGGCGGTAATTCTGCAAAAGAAGATATACGTTCAATAGTATCGAAATACAAAAAGAAAGGTATTCAAACTTTTGCTGCCGCTATTGGCGATGATAGAGAACGAATAAGAGAGATATATGGTTCAGGCTATCTTGATATTACTGATTTGAGCCAGTTACCAAAAACTTTGGTGAATATGGTAAAGAAAAGATTAATTTAAGTTATTTAGCTTCTCTCTTGACAGGGAGAAGCTATTTTTGAAAGGAGTTTTGATTTTGAAACGAAAGATAATAACAATAATTCTAATTGTATTAATATTTGTGAGTAATATATTTACTTTTACTTTTTCGATTATAAATAGTGGAAAATTAATTGAATTAAGAAATTTATGGATAGAAACGGCAATGAATACTTTTCACCATAAATGGCTTGCTACAAGCATTTTTCCACAAGATATAATTGATGAAGTTATGAACAAAAAAGTTGAAATGGTAGACAGTTCAGCAACAAATACAAACAAGGTTGAGGATACAATAAAAAAAGAAATGAAATCTGAAATTTTTTCTTTATATGAAAATAAAAGTAGAGATGAATTAGACTTTGCCGGAAATCCTGTTTATATCGTAGATAATAAACAGCGAATTGCAATTTCCAATATATATGGTGAATCATATGTAGGAAAGATAGCAATTATAGAAGAACCATCAAGAGTATTTATCGGGCATACATCAAAAAAGGATGTTGTTGGAAATAACATATTGACATATTTAGAACGATATAATGCCATACTCGGCGTAAATGCAAGTGGATTTGCAGATTATGACGGAGTTGGAGACGGTGGTGAAATTATGGGACTCAGCTATTCAGAAGGTGAAAGTTGGGGAACATATATTGATACATATAATACTATCGCTTTAGACAAGGATAACAAGCTGATTATAGGAAACATTTCTGATTGGTCAAACATTCGTGATGGTTGTCAATTCAATCCTGCATTAATTCTCAATGGTGAAAAACAAGTTGAAGGTTCTGCCGGATGGGGAATTTCACCTCGAACGGCTATCGGACAGAGGAAAGATGGAGCAATATTAATTCTCACGATTGACGGTCGTAAACCGGGTTATAGCTTGGGTGCGACTATGGAGGATTGTGCAAACGAATTATTAAAATATGATGTTGTAAATGCTGCTGCTTGTGACGGTGGAAGCAGTACAATTATGGGTTATAACGGAGAAATAATAACTCGTTGTAGTTCACCTCAAGATGGCGGAAGGTATTTACCTAACGCAATTTTAGTAAAGAAAATTGCTTGACTTCATTTTTAATTATGATATAATTTACTTATAAAGTATGAAGTTTAAGCAATAGTTATATTGTTTTTTCTAATTATAGTTTTATATAGAGCAATTATAAATCCTATTTGGAATATAATTGCTCTTTTTTTATTTTCTTTTTTACAGCATTGCTGTTTATATACAAATTAAAGTAAATTTTTAAGGAGGAATTAATATGACGATTCGAGAAATCGAAAAATTAACATTTGCTCAGGCAAAATCAATAGCAATAGAAACCGTGAAAATCAAAGAACATGATTGTTTCTTTGTGGAATTGGGTGAACATTTTGGATATTCAGTTTTGGTATTCAAAAATGGTAGGCATATTTATCATGCACATGACTATGAACTACTTCATTCATTCACGGTTGAGAAAAATGGAAAAGAAGGCATATGGCAATATTACATTAAGTCACTAAATAAGAAGTTATTTACTGATTCAGAATTGCTTGAACCGATAGACTCTTATGAAGAATATAACAGAAAAGATTATTTTCTTCGTAATCTTTGGATAATGAGATATGATTATATCTCTGCATTTGCGATTTCAGATAAAAATCAAAATGCAATCGAAAAAGATAAGAAAACACATCCTTTCTTTAATCCCATATCATTTTGCTATGTTGCAAATAAAGAAATTATTGATGAAGAATCGAAATATTTTGAGCATCTACAAAATGAGTATGAAAAACTATCAAACGATTTGGATTCTTTTAGAGAAATAATTGCAACTGAATTGGCGAATCACGAAGCCTGTTTGACTTGTGATTATAAAGAGGCTCTTTCGGCAATCGGATTAAAATTTGATGATTTGCCTATTGACAAGCAAAATATTGTTAAAGTCGAATTAAAAAAGCAAATAAACAATTATCAAATGTAAAAGTTAAGAGGGTGAAAAAATTGGAAAACATCAATTTATTAATTGTAGACAGTGAACATATATCAAAAATAAGGTTAACAAAAGTTCATTCTGTTCTAAGAAAAATCTTAAACAATGAATTTTTCAATGATACCATTAAACCTATACGAATCGGATTATTTCAGAATGATGAATTAATTGGCTGTATAGATATGGCATCATTTATTACAACTGAAAATGTTCTTAATGATTTAGCGGAAATTTTCCCGGATTTAATAATAGAACAAAATAACAGAAATTCTGTAATTATTACATCAGTAAAAACATTATGTAACCGTGATGAATGTGTGAAAATTTTAAAAACAATATTCGATGAGTTGTCCACTTTTGCACAACTGTTTTATTTAAGTAATAATAAGATAAAGGAGATATAAAAATGAAAAAAAGAAATGTTAAACGAATATTTACATATATTGTATCATTAATGCTATTATTAATTTTAACCAGTTGTGCTAAAGTTGTTCGTGTAGAGGATACTCCGATACAAGTTAAGGTTATAGATGCGAATTATAGTTCATCATATACCAGAGTTACACCAATAATAGTTAATAATAATGTGATAATGTGTAATCAGATTATACCTGAAAGTTATAAAATTGCAATTGAATACGAAGGTCAAACATATCATTATACAGATGAAAACGCATATCATAAATATTCAGATAAAGTTGGTGAATATGTGGATGCAACTTTACGAACTAAGTTTTATGATAATGGTAAAAGTTATAAAGATGTACGACTTGATTATTAATCTTTGTTGATAAAGAAGGCTGAAATAATAATGAATGGTATTGATAAGCAAAGAATTCTAAGGAGAATTGCAAATATGTCAGATGATGATAAAGATTCACATATTCAAATGGTAGAAATAACAATAGATTATGGATTTGGTTCAACATTGTCAGACGAAGATATTGCAATATACAAGATATTAACAAACAAACGATAAAAAGGAGAGATAAAGAATGAAATTGGATTTCCCATATGATATTAACATTAAGAATAAAAAAGATGCTAAAAAGGTACTTAAAAATTTTTGCACAAATTGTCCACAGTATTACAATAACTGCAAAAAGGCAATTTATATGCAATGCCGTGAAGTAAAAAAACAAATTGCAGAGGAATATAAGATTTCAGATTAATACCGGCAGGAGGATAAGGGGTATGTTGAATTTAAAGAAATTTATGCGAAAAAAACGCAAAAAAATCAACAAAGCAAAAGAAGAATTGAAATTTCAAATTGAATGGAAACAAATTATATTTGAGATTAATCAATTTGCTAAAGAATGTGAAGAGAAAGAAGCAAAGAAAAAATCAATGTTTAAAGCCAAACAAACAGCGACCGTAAAAGGCTGCTTGCATGATGATTACTATGGTAAATTTTCTGATTAAAGGAGAACATAAAGAAAGGATATGTATTATGAAACAATATACATTTTGTTCAGAATAATGAATTTGTAGAAATGTATTATAATCCCGATTCAACCGCCGGCGGTCAAATAGTGTATAACAAAATTCCATTTGAGTTGATATATCAGGCATCCGAAAGGACAGATGATGTTAAAGAATTTTTTGAATATATTGATTCTGAATGTAAACAATATTTGATTGACAAAGGTACTCCTGATTTTGAAAGCAACTGTGAAGAACTTATGAAGCGAGCTTTAAACGTTCAGGGTAGAACAGAAAACGCTAAAATCGGTCTAAATGGTCGTTGGGCAGCCACTATGGAGAAAATGCAGAAATATGCTTTGTCACAGATTTTATTTGACAGAGCAGATGCAGAGCAACAGGCATATATTCATTACTTAAAGGAAAAAACGCCTGACATAATAATTGATTTATCCTATCGAAAGGCTACGCGTGATGGATTACTTTATGCATTGATGGAAACGGATTTAAGCGTAAACCAATTAAAAAATCTTTTAAGGCACGAGTGTCCACTTGAAGCGTGTTATAAAGAGTGGATAAAAAGTGATTTATCATTAGATGAAGTTTTAAAAGCATTTATACAAAATTGTGCAGATAATAAATTTTAAGAAGAAGTGCAACCAATTAATTAGAAGGAGAAATAATTATGAACAAGAGTATGAACAAGAAATATGAATTAACCAACGAAACAATATTACATAATGGAAAAGTATTACATAGAATAAGAGCATTAAAGGACTTTGGCGATGTAAAAGCAGGTGAATTTGGTGGTTACATTGAAAGTGAGAACAATTTATCACAAACAGGTGACTGTTGGGTTTACGATGATGCTAAGGTTCGTGATAATGCTGTGATTTTCGGTAATGCTAAGGCTTTCGGCAATTCTGTGATTCGTGATAATGCTTGGGTTTGCGATAACGCTTTGATTTTTGGTAATGCTTCGATTCGAGATAATGCTCGGGTTTACGATGATGCTAAGGTTTGCGATTATGCTTGGATTTGCGGTAATGCTAAGATTTTTGACAACGCTTTGATTTTTGATAATGCTTCGATTCGAGATAATGCTCGGGTGTTAGATAATGCTAAGGTTTTTGACAATGCTTCGATTCGAGATAATGCTCGGGTTAGTGGCAGTGCTAAAGTTTATGATAATGCTTGCGTAGACGAAAATGCCTTTGTGTACGATGACGCTGATGTGCATGGCAATGCTTAGATTTTTGGTAATGCTGTGATACACGGTCATGCTGTGGTTTGTGGCGATGTTAAAGTTTGCGGCAATCCTGTGATTTGTGATAATATTTTTATCCAGAGTGATAATGATTATGTAACAGTAAGGGGATTAGACTCAGAATATAGAAATGCAACTGTTTTTAAAACAAAAAATAAAAATATTGCTGTTGAATGTGGTTATTTTTACGGAACATTAGCCGAATTTACCGAATTTGCCAATAAACTAAAAGAAACGCATGGTAATGGTAATAGTAAATTTGCCAAGGAGTATTTAATGCTGATTGAGTTAATAAAAGTTCGTTTTGAATTGGAGAATTAGTGATAAACGGTTTTTCGATTCAAACCAGAATAAAGTTAAATTTAAAGAACAATTAAAATCCGATTTTGGAGATTAATTGTTCTTTTTTATTTTTTTCTTACAGTAAATATCCGTACTTTTGCTCAAAAATGAGCGGAAGTCTACGCCGAGTATATCATAAAATACTAAGACAATCAATAGTTTTCAAGAATAATTGTAATACATATATAAATAAAAAAGGACTTTCATCTCGGCTACAGGTAACCGAGAATTCCCGTCCTTATTACTTAAAGTTATCCGATAATCTGACTGAAATTAAAACAGACACATTTTCTCAGTGTGCAAAACTAACCGGTAATCTGGTTATTCCAAATGGTATAACCCGTATCGGAAATACTGCATTTTTTACTTGTGCTAAATTGACAGGTAATCTAACTATACCGGATAGTGTAACAAATATTGGTTTTGGAGCATTTGACCGTTGTGTAGGTTTTGATGGTAATTTGAAATTGTCAAATAATCTAACATCTATTCAGCCATCTACTTTTAGTTCGTGTAAGAACTTGAAAGGAACGTTACATATACCGGATTCTGTAACATCTATAGGTAGCTTGGCTTTTTTTGCTTGTAGTGGTTTGACAGGCGAATTATCAATATCTGATAATGTAACTTCTATACGTGATAATGCCTTTGAAAATTGTAGTGGTTTTACCGGAGTAATAAAATTAAAAAATAGTAATATCACAATAGGTAAAACGCCGTTTACAGGCTGTTCGGGTATTACAGATTTATATGTCAATAAAGAAGACAGTGTAACGACAGGCTTTCCAAACAAGATACATTGGGCATACGATTTATCAAATTGCACTGCAACATTACAATATGATACTTTTACATATACAGGTAAGGTCATCAAACCGACCATTACAGTAGTATCGCCGAGTGGTAATACGCTATGTCTGAATGAAGATTATGTAATGAATTATGAAAATAATATCAATGCCGGACAATCTACATTCCTTTGGGCATCTGCTCTGACAGACGGTATTTCATATAACACAACTGATGATATATATTTTACTATAAATCCAAAACTATGTGATGACCTTGTGTTAGAACCTATTCCTGATAAAGTATTTTCGGGAGTGGCTCATACACCGGATGTAATTATTAAAAATATATCATAATTAATATATTGACTGTTTTATTGTCTGTGATATAATAAAAATAGATATATGAAGTGTAGAATATGACTTATTTCATTATTCTTTTATTGTAAAATAGTTAATTTAGAGTAGATTATTTGAAAAAATAATCTACTTTTTTTTTATTCACAGTGAAAAGCTGTTTTATATAGAACAATAAAATAGTGATATTTAAAGGAGGAATATTTATGAGTAAATTAATAAACGTAAATGTAATTGATGTATTGAGTCAGATTTCCAAAATCAATACAAAACATTATCAAGAAACTGATTTTGCATTTGATACTGAAATTTTCAGAGAAGCAGCTATTTCAGATAAGGACGAGCAAAAACATTTTATCTGGATTACGAGACGGTGTGGAACTAACACTTTGAGAGAAAGTAGAATCTTTGTAGAAGATTCATATGATAGAAATGTTTTAGAATTCTATTTGGAAAATGAGCAAGTATTCGCTTACTATGTTGATATTACCGGATTAGACAAAAATAACAACGTAATCGGCAATATATACGAGTGTAATCTTCACGAATTAAATGATTTGTTAAAGAACAATTCGTTTAAAACCAAAAGCTATGTTTATTATTTTGAGAATGAAACTGTTACAAGAGAAGAAGATGAGTATAATTATGATTGGTTGTCATCTGTTAAAGAAAGTAATGAATTTGGAAAATATTTAGGTTATGACATCGAAGTTCATGATGAATACGAATTAAAGAATTTGTTACAAGAAATCAGAAAAAAAAGAAATAAGCAAAAAGAAGTTGAATTTGAAACATTATTAAAAAAAGTTCTCATAAGTAATTAACAAAGGAGGCAAAAGAAATGAACGGTCAAGAATTTCTAAAAAAACTAAAAAATTATTTTAAAAAAATGCAGAAAATTAATTTCTGATGTTACTGATGATATGTTAAGGGATTTCAGTTTTTAAACGAAAATGGAGGTAAATTATGAAAAATAAAAATAATACAAATGTTGTTGATGAGGCAGTTACTCCTGATGGAATAAAAATTCAACTCAAAGATTTTACTGATGAATATTATTTGCCGGATTACTATGGAATGATAATTTGTTTTCAGACAGTTGCCAAGAATACATTCCCTAAAGGTAAAGGTTGGTATGCACAAAAAGGCAAGAAGTTTAGTTCATGTGTTTATAGTCGTGGAAACTACACAAAAGATATGCTCAAAGCAGATTATGAGGCATTAAAAAATGGAACAAAGACTCTTGCAGATTTAAAAAACCATTTTTGGAATCATAAAAGAGATTGTTTTGTACTTGGATATTAGGTTAACAAAGGAGAATAAAATATGAAATTAATAGGAAGTATTTATTACAACAAAGAAGAATTGATTTATTCAGATGATTTGATAAGGTTTAAACAAGGTGGTATAAATCAAATACCGAGTGAAGTAGATTCAGAATATTTAAGTGATTGGGCATATTTTTTATCAAAACCGTGGTCTGCTTCAAACATTAAATATATAACAAAAATTAATCAAGCAGCAAAAGATGATAATGAATTTTATGTAACCATATATGAGGTAGTTGGTTATGATGCTCTTACTGCTAATATCAGAGGATATGGAAAAACACCACAAGAATCTATGCAAAAATGTATTGATAATTATAACAAGATTCAAAGTACATATAATGTAGAACATTAAGGAGGGAAAGAAAATGGCTATTTTTAATTCAAATTTTAAGTATCATAAGGATACAGTAGAAAAACACCCTTTGACTGAGGAAGAACTTCTGTTTTTGAAAGCATTTCAAACAGAACGCAATACCCAAGATACGGTTTGTCAGGCAAGTCCGAGATATTGGGTTATAAAAGGCAGCAAAACTGTATTTGTAGATGGAATTGATGAGGGAGAAGTAATCAGAATCAATGGTAAAAAATTTTACGATATTAATACCGAAAATTTAAGTATGCTTTTACTTACTACCAAATGGAGACTTCAAGATTACTTGGATGAAAACAATTTATACTTTTCAAAAAAAAACCCAAACGAATTAATCGTAGTGAATGACGGTAAAGAATATGTTGTTGATGATATTACATCTGCATTTAATGTATTATCTGATATTCTATATGAAGATGATGTTGAAATTGGTTATTACGAAAAAGTAGACATTATCTATCCTAATACAATGTTTTTAACACATAAAGAATGTGAGGAACATTTAAAAGAATATGGGTATAATTACAGTAAAGATGCTCATGCCTATGCTATGACAGCTCAACGTAGCCCCGAAGTAGAAACATTGTTAAATATATTAGAGTCGGTTGATTGGGATTCTGTCAATTTCAAAGAGTAAATTTGCATACTTCAACAGATAGTATCTTATCAAAAATCGAAGAAATATAAGTTGACTTCATTTTGGATTGTGATATAATATTTATATAAATATGAAGTTTAGAAATAGTTTAAACTGTTTCTTTTTACAAATATAGTTTTTATTAAAGAACAATTAAACCCTAATTTGGACTTAGTTGTTCTTTTTTATTTTCTTTTTTTACCGTAATACATACGGTTTATATATATTATTTTATCACAAGGAGGAATTACTTTGAAAGGAATATCAAATTTTATAACATTTATTGTTTGTATAGGAATAGTAGTTGTGGGTATTATTCAACCTACTATTTTAGCAAAAAATGATGTTTTAACATCTAAGTTATTAATATCGCATTTAATGAATTGTATGTTTATGATTGCATTAAATGTTTTTATGAGAAAAATTTTAAAGAATGAAACGGAGGAAACAATATGAAAAAATTTTTTGAATGTAATTTGCCGAAGAAAGCGGCATCATACGTTGATGTAAGAGCTACAAAAAGAATTAATAATATCCTTACAAACATCCATAATCGAATGGATAAATTGGAAGAAGCGTTGAATTTAACAGGACTTGAAGGTGAACAGTTTGCTAAAGGTGCAAAAATACTCTTTGATCAGCAAGCTAATTCAGGTGAATCGTTAATTGATACAATGACAGCTAAAGAAATTGCTGATTATGTTAAACCTATTGCTGAAAAGATGCCATATCAAAAGCGACACGAATGGGATAATGCAGAAGTTATAGTTGATACCGCTTTTTTGTCTATTCCTGAATGGGAAGCAATCAGAACAATCGGTATCGGTGGTAGTGATGCCGCTATAGCTTTGGGTGTATCACCGTATAGGACTGAATTAGAGTTATACTATGATAAGCATTGTATACCGGAAGAACTTGATATTGAAAAGAATGAGGACAAAAAGGGCAAAGAATTTATCTTTAGTTATGGACACAAAGTTGAAAGTCTTGTAATTGAAACTTTCTGTAATATTACAGGAGCAAAAGTTATTCCTGAAACAAGAATGTTCAGAAAAAAGAGTATGCCATACATAACGGCAAATATAGATGCGATTGTTGAAATGCCGGATGGACGTATATTTGTCTTTGAAGCAAAAACAACAACGTTTTTCAATAAGAGTGCATGGGAAAATAATAAAATTCCTGTACAGTATTTGCCACAATGCAGACAATACTTGTCTGTTCTTGATGATCCTAAGATTGCAGGAACATATATCGGCTGTATTTACGGAAATACGGTGAATGAATTTGTATGCTCATATGTCGAAAGAGATATGCAGAAAGAACAAGAACAGCTTGATGAGATAAAGTATTTTTGGGATACATACATTCTCGGTAATCAAAAACCGGACTATTCAGGTAAATCTGAAACTGATTTGAAAATTCAAAGAAGATTTTCAGGTTCGGCAGATAAGAACGCTCCGGCAGTTGAACTTATACCACAAGATGTAGAAATAATTAAAGAATATCTTGAATTAAATGAGCAAAAGAAAAAACTTATCGCAAAAGCTGACGGTATAACCAACAAAATGCAAAGTCTACAACTCATGATAACGGAAGAACTCGGCAGAACTGTTAAAGGAACAGTGAAGAAAGACGATTCGAGTTATTATGAAGTAAGTTATTCACCACGTTCATATACATCGTTAGATAAGAAAATGCTAAAAGCAGTATTCCCGGAAGTATATGAAAAAGTAATAACTGTGATACCTGAAAATACAAGAGTGTTTTCAATTAAGGAGAGAAAAATAGTGTAAAATTTAATTACTGAGTCCATAATTGGACTCAGTAGATTTTTTAGGAGGAATTAAATTGTTAATTACAAATGCAAAATATTTAAAAAAGATAGTAAAAGAGAATAGTAGAATATATGTATGTTCTCCATTATCGGCTCATACGAAAGGGGGAATACAATTAAATATGCTTTCAGCCAGAGATAAATGCAATTATCTTAACGGTATGTTTAAAGATACAAATGTCAAAGTTTGGGCTTCACATTCGTATTTGCCGATGTTCCTTGATGATAATGTATTATCGGAAAGAGAACTGGCTATAAAATTTGGAATGGAGCTTCTATCAATAAGTGACATTTTATATGTTTTCGGTGATAAAATTTCAAGCGGTATGAAAAACGAAATTATGTATGCCATATCAAACAATATACCAATTGTATATGAAAGTAATGTAAAGCATAAATTATTTGAATTTTTGAAGGAGGAATGATTATATGGAGAAAATAAATGCTGCATATATAAAAACCATATATCAAAAAGATGATTATATTGTAGCTGTTTATAAAAGTGAAAAAAAGAATATCACCGTAACAGGATATAATTTACCTGAAACTCGTAATCTATCAATTAATTTTGAGGGAGATTATGTTAAAAACAAATACGGAACTTCATTTAATGCAACGTCTTTTGAAATTGAAAAACCGTTGGATTTAAAAGGTTTTCGTACATATATGTCATCATTAAAATGCGGAATTGGAGATAAGATTTCAGAAAAGATATTTAAGAAATACGGTAAAGAGATCTGGAATGTATTAGATAATGAACCGGAAAGATTACTTGAAATTAAGGGTGTTACTCAAAATAAACTTGATAAAATCCTGATTAAATTAAAAAACACAAAAGTAATCAGAGAAATTATGGCTGTATTTAACGGTTTTATAAATTTATCATTGAAGAAAGCCGAAAAAATTGCATCTGAGTTTGGACCTAATGCAAGTATTATATTGAAAAACAATCCATATGAACTGATTAAAGTTAAAGGGATAGGCTTTTCAACTATTGACCAGATAGGCAAAACCTTACACGCTGACTTAGCTAATCCACTACGCATCAAAGGTGCAACTTTTTGTATTTTAGCAATGGTTGAAGCTAAAGGAAGTGTGTGTATTCCAAAACCTATTTTGATTAGAGAATTAATGAATTTATTAAATAAGGATTTAAAATCTAATGTAGTTGATGAGCTGAAAATTAATGATGTTCTTTATGATATGGTTCAAGATAATGATATTGCATTTGAACATATTGATGAAAATAAAATATTAGTTTATGATATGAACTCATATTATGCAGAGTGTTCGACTGCAATGCACATAAGGAAAATCAAAAATGGTACTCACGAAATGTTTGAAACTTCAAATGTTCTGAAATATCTAAATGAGTATTCATCTCTTAATAGTTTTCAATTGGCTGACTGCCAAAGGAATGCGGTTATTAAAAGTTTATTAAGTCCAATGGTGATTATAACAGGAGGTCCGGGAGTAGGTAAGACAACTATTGAAAAGGCAATTTTATACGTCTTTGAAAGAGTTGCTAAGAACCGAAATGTTTTGTTATTAGCTCCGACAGGCAGAGCTGCAAGGCGAATGTCAGAACAAACAGGTTATTCCGCTCAAACTATTCATTCAGCTTTGGGATATAGTTGTGATGATGATGGTGAAGAATTTATGCAGACTTCTAATCTTGAAGCGGATTTAATTATTATTGATGAGGTTTCAATGATGGATCAATTTATTGCAGCAAAATTATTAAAAGCAATTCCATCAAATTGCAGAGTGATTTTTGTCGGTGATCCTGATCAACTTCCATCTGTAAGTGCCGGAAACGTATTAAGAGATATGATTGATTCAGAAAGAATAGATGTTGCTAAATTAGATGTTGTATTCAGACAGAATGAAGAAAGTGTAATTGTTAAAAATTCACAGAAAATAAATTCCGGCGATACACATTTAGTATATAGTAAAAAATTTATTCATTGTTATAGAGATAATAACGAAGAAATCTTTGAAAAAGCCAGTAACTTTTACGTAAATTGCGTAAAAGCATATGGAATAGATAATGTTGTATTGTTAACACCTTGGCGAAATAAAGGTACGCTATGCGTGAATGAATTCAACAAACATTTGCACGAACGGTTAAATTCAAAAAAATCAGATGAGTTAACTGTAAATATAAACAATGTTGAATTCAGAATCGGTGATAAAGTTATGCAGACAAAAAACACTGATTCAGCAAAAAATGGTGATACAGGGTATATTATAGATATATGCTTGGGTAATGACGAAAATGGTGAGTTTACGACACTTGTGAAAATTGAATTTAACGGTGATGGTAATATTATTGATTATACTAAAGATGATATGAATAATATTGTTCATGCATATGCCAGTACAATCCATAAATCGCAAGGATCGGAATACAAAATTGTCATATTAATTATGGCGTTGGAACAACGTTTTTCGTTAAAGCGAAATTTATTGTATACAGGTGTAACTCGTGCTACTGATATAGTGGCATTATGCGGTCAAAAAAGTGCTGTTGATTATGCAATAAGCAATAAGCAGCCTGATAAAAGAGTTACATATTTAAAACAGCGATTGAAAAAGGCTTTATACAAGACAAAAACAGCAAAGGAGGAAACAACATATGAACAATTTGGATTTTAAGATGAAATCAATATATCATAGAAATCCTGAAACTACACTTATGCTTAACGGAATTCAATATACATTATATTGGACTCCACATGCACGAGAGAGAATAATAAGTCGATTAAAATCAAGTCTAATGCTTCAAAATACATATATACTTGATTTTATAAATGATTTATCAAATTATAATGAAAATATTTTAAAACAGAACTGTGAATTTACCGTAAGAGATTTTAAAACAGGATTATTTGCAGTTATCAATGTTTATAAAAATAAAATACGAATTATTACTTGTGGAGATGTTAATCATCTATATCCATATGCTAATAATCTTACAATTCAACGAAATATGAATAATACGTTTCGTATATTTAATTGGGCTGTTTCTTAACAGCCCCTTTTTTATTTAACAAAAATATAAAATAGAACGACCATATTACAATTTAGACTTGACATAACACGTAGAATATGGTATAATATAGGTATAAAAGTTAAGATATATAGTAAGCCTTTGGGATTAGATTTAAAGCAATCCTTTTGGTATTTTTTTAGACCTTAATTTCTTGGGTTTAAATTGTATATCAATACTCTAAAATTTAGATATGGTGATTAAAATGATTAATTGGACAACAGAAGAATACAATCAATATTTAAAAAGTGGCAAAATTCCTACAACGCAAAAGAAGAAAAACAACTCTAAATACAACGCAAAGAAAATTAAAATAGATGGAATTTCATTTGCAAGCAAAAAGGAGGCTGATTACTATGTAACATTGAAATTATTGACGAAAAGCCAAGAAATTAAAGGCTTTTGTATGCAAGCAAGATTTGTTATCAGTGATGGAACAGAAGAAAATAAAGCAATCGAATATGTAACAGACTTCATAGTGTTCGACAATGACGGTACATATAAAATAATTGATACAAAAGGAATACAAACAGACGTATTTAAACTGAAGATGAAATTATTTAAAGAAAAGTATCCGGGGCTTTATGTTACAGTGATTTAATGGAGAAAAAAATGAATTTATATTTTGTTATATGTATAATTTTTGGAATTGCCTGTTTAATATTTTTACTTTTCGGCGGTAGTTATCTTGCTGCATATTTGCGATTTGATAGGCTTACTTTCTGGTATTTTATTATGGCAATTACATGCGGATTGACGGCAACTTGCTTAGGGTATATGTTGTACTATTTTAATTAACATTTAAAGGCAAAATTTAAGGAGGTAAAAATGAACTTGTATTTTTTATCATTTACAATATGTTGCATAACAATTTTGGTATTTCTGCTCTTTTTAATACATGATTCTTTAAGTAGCTTTACTTTTAGAGTGAAAGATAAAGAGTTTTTGGATGCCTTATGTTGCTTAGGAATAGCTCTCTTTATCGGAATAATTATTTGTGCAGAAAGCTGTTTCTATTACTTCTTTGCAATAAGAGATATGCATTGTCCTAATTGTAATTATGAATATAAAATGATGTATAGAGTTGATAAATGTCCACAGTGCAATTTTGAATTAAATGACAGGAATATTGAAATTACAGATAAGGAGAAAGAAAAATGAATTTATATTTTGTTTTATGTATAATTTTTGTAATTGCTGATTTAATATTTTTATTCTTCGGTAGTTATCATACTTGGTCATTATGGTTTGATGGACTTGCTTTCTGGTATTTTTTTACGGCATTTATATGTGGCTCTATAGCGACTTGCTTAGGGTATATATACTATTTTAATAAAATATAAAACTGAAATTTAAGGAGGAATTTAAAATGAGTACTTTGACAATTATTTTATTTTGGGTGGGTATTTTGGGCTGTATTGGTTTTCTATTTTTAGCATTCGACTCGCAAGAAATTGTGTTTTTCGGAATTTCAATTTTTTTTGGACTACTTATTCTTGGCTCATGTATTTGCCATTATAATTTTTCATACTGTCCAAATTGCAACTATCATTTCGCAATATATCAGGAATATGATTATTGTCCACAATGCCGAACTAAACTAATAAATAAATGTGATAACTGTGGTGAATATTTATCTAAGAATGTTACTGACAATTGTCCGTATTGTGGTAGTAAAATTGATACCAGAGTAGGTGAAATTCCTGCGATTAGTAATACGACAGATCAAAACATTTCACAATGTCCAAATTGTAAAAAGAGTTTGGAAGGAATGAAAAATATAGAACAATGTCCGTATTGTAATTTTGAACTAAGTCAAGTATTAACACAAAAAACAAATAAATGCCCGGAATGTCATCATAGTTTTGAGGGTATGGATTACATAAAAGATATATGTCCATTCTGCGGTAAGAAAATAGACTAAGGAGGAATTTAAAATGATTTTATTTACAGCAAGTAATTTTAATTTAATATTGTGTATTATTTTGGGAATTTTTAGTCTTTCACTATTTGTCATGGCATTTATAAGTGGAAGAGAAATAGATATGATAACTTTAATTCCAAGTTCACTGATATTAGCTGTAACAGCTTTTGCAGTTGGTCATAGCTATTATGTTGAAAAACAGTACGAATTTTGTCCAAATTGCCATTATCAATATCAGGTATATGAACAATATGATTATTGTCCTCAGTGTAGTACAAAATTAACCAATAAGTGTGATAATTGTCATAAAGAATTACAGGACGAAGCAATCAAAGCCTGTCCATATTGTGGTAAAGAAATTGAATTTAAAGTCGGTGATATACCGAACGACAGTAACTAAGGAGGAGTTAAAATGACTGAATCAATATTATTCTTGCTATTTGCAATATGCTGTATGATGATGCTTTTGTTTTTATTCTATAAATGTATTGCTCATAAATTATCATTAATGGTGTTCGGAATTACTGCTATGATCGTAATTACGATATTTAGTATCGGTTGTTTTTATTATGAAAAATCAACTCTTGAATATTGTCCAAATTGTAATTTTGCATATCATGAAAACACAAATAATTATTATTGCTCACAATGTGGTACGAAATTGGAAAATTGAAGTAAGTGTTGGTAAATTACCAAACTAAAATAACTAAGGAGGAGTTTAAAATGAGTTTAATTACATGTATTATTTTAGGTATTCTGAGTCTGATATTATTTATCACCGGAATTTGTTTTATTATTTATGAAGATATAACACTTAGCTCTTATTCAATATTTTTAGCCATCATACTTGCTTTTGGAGCTGCTTATTGTGGACATGTTTACTTTAAGGATCAACAATTCGTGTTTTGTCCGAATTGTCAATATCAGTATCATTCATATGAGAAATTTGACTATTGCCCTGAATGCAATGCTAAATTACGCAATAAGTGCGATAGTTGTAATAAATATTTACCTGATAGTGCAACTGACACTTGTCCGTATTGCGGAGAAACAATAAATACTAAGGTTGGAGAAATACCAGAATCTAAAAAATCTTCAGATGAAAAACAAAAATACTCAAAATGCCCTAATTGTGAAAAAAGTCTAAAGGATATGAAAGATATTGATAATTGTCCATACTGTGGTTTTCACCTTACTCATATATCTACAAATAAGCTCACCGAATGTCAATATTGTCACCGTAGTTTAGATGGAATGGAGCATATAGGCGATAAGTGTCCGTATTGTGGTAATAAAATAGAAAATTAAATTGATGAAATACCTTTGGGGGAGAATAGAAATGATTGAAATAGGAATAAAACATTTAATACCATATATTTGTACAGGAATAATTTGTTTAGCAGTGATTGGTATTGAAATTTATCTTTATCGTAATGATAGAAAAGCATTTCGGGTATTTGCTTTATATGTAGCAATAATATTCGGAATAATATCTTGTTTGATGTATTATAATAGCCAAAAATTCGTGTTTAGTAGTGAAGAATTAATAGTTCTTATTATTTTTATAGCTGCGTTAATAGCCTTTCTTTGCTATGCAATTTCAACTTATTATGAAGGTGGAATGATGGTCTTAATAGGTTTTATTATTTTTGGTATATTTACTTTATGGACAAGTAATTCCTATTATAATTATTATCATGAAAAAATATACTGTCAAAATTGTAATTACGAATATCAAGTTGATGATGATTATTCTTATTGTCCTCAATGTGGCGAAAAAATGAAGAATATATGGATGACAAATATCAACTTTTAGAATGCCCTGATTGTGCAAAAAGTCTAAAAGGTATGAAAGGGATTAAGACTTGTCCATACTGTGGTTTTAAATTTAGTCATATACCAAAAGATAACATTGTTGAATGTCAATATTGTCACCGTAGTTTAGATGGAATGGAACATATAGACGATAAGTGTCCGTATTGTGGTAATTTGATAAAAAAGGATGATCATTAAAATGTACATATCAGCTAATAACAATTATGAGTAAGGAAACTTTAGAAGAACTTTTATTATAATAAATCTTATAGGAGAGTGAAAATAATGGGTTGTCATACATCATTCAGTAGACCTATAACTGATAAAGAATTTCAGTTAATGAAAGAATATGCTCTAATAGAAATATTCGACTTGACTGGTCCTTCAGCAGAAAATATAGAATTGGGATTAAATAATGAATTTTTATATAAACAACTGACAAAATCGTTTGTTGAAAATGTTCCATGTGTATATGGGAAGTATTGGTGGCAACTCGGCTATGGTGCAGGAAATCCAAAATTATTAAACGGTTCTGCTTTTGTGCATGAGATACGAGATTATAATGGATTGTTTATTGACGTTCCAAAATATGATGACATTTTTAGAGTTAAACATTATCCAAGAAAAGTAATCACAAATCGTAGAAATCTAAGACGTTGGATGCGTAAGGATTATTTTAAACTAACAAAAGAACAACTTGACAAAGTTTCAGAATTCTTTGAAAAGTATCCAAATGGAGTGATTACATTTGGATAAAATAAATTTAAAATTTTCTGTTAACGAACATTGTATATAAATTAAATAAAGGATCGTGATTAAGATGTACATATCAGATAAGAAAGTTAATGAACAAGAAAATTTCTGTAAGAGTTTTTATAATACTCTTTACCAAATTTTTAAAAGTGGAAATATAAAAGGTATATTTGATAAAGAAACATCTTCTGATGAATTTACTTTTAAGATTATTCCTGAAATTGATGAAATAATGACAATTAAAAATGCCATTAGCAATGTATCTTCAAAGAATAGCTTCAAAAGTTACGTTTTAACAAAAATCAATACTCCAAATATAAATGCCTGTATTAAAGTTCAAAATAGAATTAGTGAAAATAACAAACCATACCTTACTATAACTATATTTACATCACATTCGATTGGTATTGATTGGAATAATACAAACAATATTAAGTTGAAAATGTATAACCCATATAGAAATATAATAATTCATGAAAATAAAAGTATATATTCGTCAACCAAAAATCATAAATATTTTCCGATTTCAGCATCTGATTTAGAATATTATTTACCTAACGAAGTTAAAAGAGAATTATTTTTGTTGCAGTCAGGAAAAACATACTTTTGGAAAGATATGATTCAAGATAATTTTTATCCACCAATCAAATTAACGGATATTTCAAAATATCATAATAAAAAAGAATATTTTGAAAAATTATTTAAAATCGAATTACCAAGTAGCATAAACAAACGAAATTCAAAAGCTATATATTATTTATGCTGTGCAGCAAAATATATTAATCAAAATCAATTAAATATACTTTTTAATTCAGATTTTGATGATATAGCTGAATCAGAATTGAGTGAAGATAGGATTAAATTATCAATACGAAACAGGAAAGAAATAGGTCAGAGATGCTTATATCATATTATGCGAAATAGAAATCCTAATATTTCTAAAGATACATTAATAGATTATCTTGATATGGCGGTTGAACTTAAAGAGCCGGTTGATATTACAGCCGGAAAGAAAAAAATATATAAATTACATGATGAATATGTTCATAGATATATAGCAAAAGCAAATAGAGGAATTAAATTTGTTATTCCTGAAACACCTTTAAAATATTTGGAATTACCTGAACCGTTTTATTTGATTAAAACAAAAAGTGCACTTCAATTAGAAGGCGAAATTAATTATAACTGTGTAGGTACATATCTTCCAAAAATTAATAGTGGTCATTGTATTATTTACACAGCTGATATAGATGAACAACATTTAACAATTGATATTCGATATAACAAAAAGACTAAAAAATTCAGTGTAAATCAATGCTATAAAAAACATAATCGACCATGTAAAGAAGAAACATTGGAATATGTGAAGAAAACAGTACAAGAACATAGCAAACAAGCTATTGCAATGTATCAAAAAAGGAATAAGAAATCTAAAAAATAACGGAAATATACAATAAGTTATATAAAGAAAGGATTAAAATGAATAGTAATGTAAATTTGATAAATGCAGGTAAATATCTAAATAGAATATGTGCTGATATGAGTGTATCAAAATTATACTATTATAATATTCAATATACACTTTCAACAACAATATTAGAATATCAGTTAAAACACAATTTGACCTCAAAAGATATGGCAAGTTATTTGGAAGTAAGTCCTTCAATGCTATCCA